>JGI26082J51739_10000714_pt1 | contig 21027 bp, 18 predicted proteins | sample SaaInl5LU_22_DNA_FD_51739 | JGI IMG/M metagenome (IMG submission 51739)
CTCCTTAGTCCTTTAGCCTAAAGGTTTATTTATTCTTTTTCTTTTTGGTTAAATCATCGATCTGGTGAAATAATTTATCAACAAATCCGGTGTTATCATTAAATTTAGCATCCATATCAGAATACACACCAGCTANTAGTTTTGCAATAGTGTCTTCTAATCTAGATTCCATTTTGTCTGTTCTTGAGTCAATATACTTATATTGCTCTCCATCTAATTTATCTACTCGATCAATTTCTTGATCAATTCTACGATCTAGTAAATCACTAGCAGTCGTNAGATCTAGTTCTAATTCATTGATTACTTTTTGTAAGTCTTCAATCTCTTCATACAAGTCTTTAACTTGTCCATGTGTCTTAAACATACTCACAACACCAGCTACTGCTAGCACTGCCAATACACCTAAAACGAATGCAATTGTTTGTTCCATATTATTTGTTTATTTTTAGATCTTAGGCTAAAGAACTAGTTTTTTAATTTCCCATTTGATAATCGGCAGGTGGTAGTTCATCTAATAAACTTCCTACCTTTTCAGCTTCTACCTTTTCAAACTCATACTTGCCTTTAATGTATTCATTTAAGGCTTTACCTTGAGATGTTGCAAGATTAAATAAATTCCAGTCCGTAGCCTCTACCTCTTTATAAAGGTAAGACCCATGATTAAAATGAACCAATAAAGTTTTGTGTTCGTAATTGTATGATGCCGATTTCAATGTCGAGCTGTCATACTGTGAAATAGTCGATTTGATCATAATATATTAATTTAAACATTATACTATGAATGTGGACTAAGTTTCAAAATAATTATTCCTCCAAATGTGCTGAATTGGTTGCTGATGTTAAAGTTAGCCATTGCGATTTGTCAATGACAACGTTCATTGTTGTAGGGAATTGGATAGGAGCATTTTTACCGGTGCCGGTGCCATCACCTTTTGGAGGGTTCGTTGGAGGGTTCGTTGGAGGGTTCGTTGGAGGATTATCCTTAACGGTTTGCTTAAATTCTTGTAATATAGTTGCAAGTTTTTCCATAGCCGTTTCTAAAGATTCTCCTATTTTTGATAGAATGTCATCTGCTGAGCCACCATGAGCTAAAACACCAAGAGCTTCAAACATAGTTCTAGCTTCAACTAATTTTTCAAGATCCATTGAGTTAATAGCTTGTGAAATACCTGGCATACTCTCGCTAGTTTTTACCATACTATGTCCGATAGCATTCCATAATATCTTTTGTGAATTATAACCTTCTGCTCTCTTTCCTTTATCAGTCGGTCCCATTAATGCCGAGAAGAATGCTGTACCCTTCTTTTCATTAAATGAGTTAGCAGCATTTACGATCGCAGGGACTGCTGTTTTCATTTTTTCAAATGAACTACCTAATGCGTTAACATATAATTTCTTAAAATTAAGTTCTTTGGTATCTGTATCTTCTTGACCAGCACCAACAAATACTTTAAGAATATCTGACATTTTACCGGCGAAGGTAACAGTGTCCAATTTACCAACTGAACCTATAACTTCTTTGAGAGCCTCTCCTAATTTCTTATAGGGTTCTGCAATACTCGCAACAATATCCCTACCTTTTTCAAATGATGAAGCTGACCACCAATAATAACCATCATTAGTACCTTGATCTTGACCTATTTCTGTAAACACTTCTACTAGGGCTCTAATTAATAGTTTAGTATTCCCTGTTACTTTGGTCATAAGATCTTCTGGAGAACCTAATGTTTCGTATCCTGTTGCTTTACCATCTTTATCAAACCCTGTTGGGAATTTAAGATTAGCCATATTTTGTACACCTTGTGCCAAATTTACTAAAGGTGTACCTACTCCTGTAACTAAGTCAATACCTTTCTGTATTGTGGATTTTCCAAACCATCCTTTAGACTGTGCGTCTGGATTTTTACCCAATTCTCCAAAAACACCTGATATACCGTTTACTATCATCCAGGTATTCGCCATAACCATTGGTAGATTAGTTGCGATATCTATCTTTTCGAATTTGATCGGATTACCTTCTTTATCCCATTCTACTGGGAATTTAAGGTTTGCCATTGATTGGAATCCTTTAGCGATACCAGTTAATGCACCTCCCATACCTTGAACTGAAGAAATACCATCGGCAACTGGTGAATTACCNTTACCGGTCANTATTTGAGCAAAAAGTGATTTCTTACCACCAGGGTACTTCTTACCAATTTTACCAAACACTTCCGCTAATACACCTGTTATCATTGCAGCATTTGCAGCTACTCTGATCGGTGCACTAGAATCCATTGATTCAAATTCAATCGGTTTACCTTCTTTGTCATATTTTACCGGGAATTTAAGGTTTGCCATATTCTGCATTCCTATTGCAATACCTGTTAGNGCANNGCCCATTCCCNTTACAGATGAAATACCTTGTGCAACAAATGATCCGCTACTGAATAATCCAGCAGCGCCCCCTGGAAATTTCTTACCAATTTTTCCAAAAGCATCTGCTAATACGGTTGTTACTAGTGATACGTTAACACCTAATAGAATTAAGTCTGTTTCTGCAGCTATTTTTTGGAATTCTTGTAAACCTTTACCAATTGTAATCAATGCAAGGCCAGCCATTATTAAAGCCGGTGAAGTAACATACAGCGCTGCTATTTGTAATGGTCCAAGTGAGAATGAATTTGCAATAGCTTCAAACATAACTTCCATGTTTGTCATTGGCCTTCCACCGCCTATTCCTAAGAAACCTTTAGTTACTGTACCACTATCTCCGAATAAACCACCTTTAACAAACATTTTTTGTATTGGTAATTTATTCATTTCTGCTACACCTTTACCTATAACAATCAACGCAGCACCTGCCAGTATCATTGCTCCTGCACCTATCGCAATTGCAAGTGCAACTGGTGGAATACCTGCTACTGCAAATGCAGCACCAACACCCACTATAATTGCAGCCATCATACCTAGATTTTCCCAAGTAACACCTTCAAGTGCCTTCATAAATATTTTGGTACCGATAGCTAAAACTACTAATGCAACACCTGCAATCATCATTGAGATAGAACCCTTTTTGATGAATTTGGGATTTGGACCTTCTCCGGCTAATGACATTGCTATTGCAAGGCCCGCAACTACTGCGCCCATCATGAGCATTTTTTCCCATGTAACACCTTCTAAAGCTTTATTCATTGCCCAGACACCAACAGCTAAACTAATCATGGCACCAGCTGCGTAAATCATAGCTTTTGCTCCTTTTTTGATGTCTTTAGCTCTTTGGCCGGCTAGGTAAAATACAAATGCAACGGCTGCAATTACTGCAAGTACTATAAATGTATTGAGAATATCTTTACCTGACATATCAGGTAATATCAGGTTCATTAAATATATTGCTATTGTAAGTGCAAGTATAGCTCCTGCGGCTAATATTAAACCGATAGATGCCTTTCTAATGTCTCCAACTTTTTTAGCTATTAGGCCAAATAATAATGCAACACCACCGACAACTAACATTACTTTAGCTACTTCTTTAAAACCAATTCCTGACAATATAAGATGTGATAAAACAAGTGCGATAGAAAGTGATAAAATAGCACCTGCTGCAAACATAAGTGCAATACCAGTCTTTCTTATTGATTTTTCAACATCCATGAAATCCAACAACCAAAATACTCCACCTATTGTCAATAAAACCAGTGCAGCTGTTCCTAGACCGATTAAGATGGGTTGTGTTAAAAGTCCCATTAAGACTAGGGTTAAACTCAATACAAAAAGTGACTTTCCTAAATGGCCCAGTGCTTTACCAAATTTCGATATGTGCTTGGTGTCTAATCCCATTTTACCCAAGAGCATTAACATTAAACCAAATCCTAATAAAACCGCACCGGCTACTAATAATCCTTTTAATATTAGTGGTGTTAATAAAGCCATTAAAACTAAACTCGCTGATAATATTAAGAGTGCTTTACCGACATCACCTAATGCTATAATATTCTGAAGACCTTTCTCATCTAGTTTTTTGGTGGCCCACATTAGGCCATCTATCATGAGTCTTATCATTGGCACCCAAATCAGTGCTGCAACACCTGCTACTAACAATAGTGGAGTTGCCAATATCATCATTCCAGCAAATTTTAAAATTGCCCATCCAATATCTCCAAGTGCTAAAAGACCATTTGTTAGGGCTTCCATTTTTAATTTAAGCTCTTTACCTTCTGGTGCTCTTTCTAACGCGTCAATAATTATACCTAAACCGAGTCCAACTGGTTTTAGTGCACCCGCTGTAATTCTAAGTACTAGTGCTTCTTTGATAGAAACTTTACCTTTGCCGCCGCCACCACTAGATTTTAAGGCGTTAACAAGCTCATCCATTTTTTTATACAGGTCACCTCCTACCGAAACGGATGCTGCGGTTTGTCCTGTATTAATCGCTACTTGTTCTAGTGCTTTATTGCCGGCGCCCAGTCTTTCAAATGCGCTTGCTAAAAATGGTGGAATTAATTGAGCCAAGTTGTGTATATCTTTTTTAGTATACGACAGACGCTACTGTAATGTAGCGTCTGTCCATACTCTTTATATATCTTTAAAATTTAGGCATCTTCATTGAAGGTGCTTTCATTTGTGGGATCTTAGGCATCGCAGGCGATTTGTATTTAGAACTCATTTGGTTCTGCTGTTGCGCCTGTTGTTCTTCTTGATCCTTATTCTGATTATTCTTCTCTTTAATGTGTTCCGACAGATTCTTTAAATAATACCAAAACTCGTAGTAGTATAAATTTTCAATTTCTGACGGTTGCATTCTGAGATGTATGCCCAGATAGAACTTAGTCTTAAAGTAATTCTCCAGCGAGATCTGAAATAATGAAAAGACTTTTGATGCCACCTGGGAAGTCAAGAGGGGCTTTCGCGATCTCCCCATCGAATTCCATTTCAAGTGTTGTTTCAACTCCAATTTTCATTTTCTCAGCCAACCTATAAATAACCATAAACTTGTTTTGATCCCATGCTTTGTAATCAACTTCTAAGCTAAAGATTTTAGGCAAATTTAATTGTCTCCAATCTGGTGTGATATAAGGTAGGACTTGAATAAATGCTTTGTCAAATTCAACCTCTTTTTCTTGACGATCCTTAAGATATTTAGTGATCTCTTGCATAACACCAATTGAAGGTGGGCGCATTCTAACTTCACCAGCAGATCTGGTTTTAATCACATAAGTTCTTTCTTTAGAACTATAGTAAGCCTCGATTTCATTAGGAACTTGAGTAGCTACTAAATATCTTGAAGCTAATTCGATATCAACTGTTTGTTTGGTGTGTTCAGTTTTACCTTTAAGGATTAATTTGTTTTCTGGTTCAGGAAAAGTAAGATCTCTAATACTTAATAAAAGTACAATTCTGTCCTCTTCTAAAACATCCTTGTAAGATAATCTTTTATCTCCTGCAGTAATCTGCGTACACATTTCTACAATATGGTTTAATTTCTCTTCCATATCAATATAGTTATTCTCATCCATTGTTGAGAAATGTCTAATCTCAGCAGCTCTCGCAGATCTGATTTTGATAACTGTTTCATGTGGGTAGAATTTACCCTTTGAAGGTAATTCTTCTTGATCTAAAACCATCCACCCTAGAAATTGATCAGCTGATTTATCAGGTCTAGCTTGGCCAAAATTATCCATGTTGACTTTACCAAGTCCTTTAGATTCTATGGCATCTAGCATTTCTACAGCAACATCCTCAACTTCTTGATTTACTGGAGGATTATTGATTTGATCTCTGGCTTCTAACATTGCTTTAGCAGCCTCTTCTTTTTTGTTTAATTCGTCGCTCATTTTATTTGTTATTTAGGTTTTTTACTTTGTTTTTAATAAATGACTGTTGTTCGATAGATTTGATACTTAGTTCTTTTTTTATTAAGTCTCTAATCCACGCACTAACAGATATTGGTCTAGATTCAGTATCTAGTGCTTCATTTAAGATGACACGGTTTACCGATGCCACCTCATCCTCAGTTAAGAGTACCTGAAGCTTTTTTGTTAGTTTATGGTTATTCATAATATTTTGGTATGTTAATAATATATTATATTTATCTTGCAAAAAATAAGAAGATATCGTTAGATACCTTCTTATTAGAATTGTGTGTTTATTAGTTTACTTCTTCAGCATAAACATCAGATCTCCAAGTGATCTCTAATGTTTGTACATCTGCAGCGCTATAATCTAAAGCGTCTGTGAAACCAAGACCAGATGTGATGAAACAATCATCTAGAGTAATCTTTCTCCAAATGTCACCTTCTCTGTTGAATTGTACGATTACAATTGTTCCTACGTAATTCTTTTTCAAGCCCATTTCACCAGTTTCTGGATTGTATTGTGCTCTGTACCATTGACGTAGAGTCTTGTACAAGTACGCTTGGTTAGAATCGTTTAGGTTCAATGAAAAGTTAACAGTAACATCGATTGACGTATTATCTACCATACCAGCGAATGATCTAGTAGCGAACTTATACTTCTGTTCGATGGCTGCAACTTCCTTATGTAAACCTGCAAGACCTGAGATAGTATTCACGTGTTGTAATAATAACTCTTGTCCAGCTACACCATTAGGAGGTAGAATTGTCACCTCAAACAGGTTAGCCTGTACTGGTTCGAAGTTCTTGCCCTTCTTCTGTGTTTGATCTTCTGAATAATGTGGTAAAGCCATAATTTGTATGTGTTTATTTTATATATCTTATTTTGTTATGCAAAGTTTCCGGTTGCAATTTCACCCGTGTTCAAGATAGTTACTCTCGATACTAAGATCTCAAGACCTTTAACTGGCTCAACAAATGTATCTAAAATACCCATATTATTATCGATTACTTCGTTAGTGTTGTTGGATCCGTCCATAACGTTTCTATAGTCGTATACACCTCCGTCTTTCTTCACTGATTCCATGAATGAGTCAGCTAAAGTTTTAATCTCTAATCTTGTTTGAGCATTGTTAAACTCGAATAAGTAGTTTTTCAAGATTTCTGCTAAACCATCTTCAATGTAGATCATTGCTTCTCTTACGTGAGCTGAAGACAATGCTGATTGAACTGATTGTTGTGCAGTCTTATTACCTTTGATAGTCAAACCAACNCCTCTTTCGAATACGATTGGGTTGATACCGAATGGCTCTAAGTAATCTCTATCGTTCTTATCGAATGCAAATTCTAGACCTTGTACACCTGTACCACCTACAACACCTCTTCTTGGTCCTGCGATGATAGACCATGGTAATGCGTCTAAATATTTATCGATATAGTTGTTTGATATGTAAGCCGCTGGTGGAATAACTTTAGTTCTACCATTTTCTAATACATTAAGACCCGGTGAGTAGTAGAAACCGAAGTTTGCACCCTCGTTGATAGATGGTAATGTGTAGACTGCAGTAGGGTTAAGTTCTAAGTTACCGCCAGTTGCTACTAATCTAGTTTCGAATGATCCAGTATTAGCATCTTTAAATGAAGGGTTAGTAGCTGCTTTAAATTCTTTCACCATCGGTGCGTTAAGAATCGCAGAAGCATTTTGTCTTTCTTTACAAAGTTGAGTAATTTCTTCTTTGTTAAGAATACCTCCATTTTCTAATGATCCAAATGTATCAACAACATATCTAAATGTAATTGCGTCTTTGTCAATTAAAGTATTTGATAAACCATTACCTGGTCTTAATTGTGTTAACAATTCAGCAATTGATTTTTCAGATTGTGTTGCAGCCGCTAATGGGAACATAGTATATGTTGAAGTACTTTCTTCATATCTTTTAAGAGCATATCCTGGTCTCTCAGATACTGGTCTGTGACATTCAAATGTATATACGTTTGATCCACCAACAACTGTCTTGATAATTCTTTTAATTCTTGCTAATTTACCTTCATCTGCTGGAATGTACATACCAACTGAAACTGATGTCCAATCAAATGTATCATCTTCTAATGTAGCAGATAATCTAAATTGACCTGCACCGATTGGTAAGAATGAATAGTTATCAGTTTGTGTTGGTAACATAATCGCTCTTGAGTTAGGCTCAATTGTAGTAAATTCAAATGTTGCAGATGCTTTTCTAGAATATGCTGAGATAGAAGTAGCTGATGCAGTTGCATATGTTGAGCTAAATGATTTTCCTGCAGCCGGTGTGATTTTGATAACGTTTGCTCCACCTAAATTAAATAATTCAGTAACTTGTGAAATTTTAACATAATCAATACCGTTTGATCCTAGTAAGAAGTTACCTAAGATTACGCTACCTGATGTAAGGAATTTACCAGCTGGATCCGCTCCAACTACTGGTGCTGCGATATAGATATCTCCGTCAACAACTGTGATTTCTCCTGCGTGGAATGTTGCAGCTAAACCTAATTCATAAGATTCAAATGTAGAAGCTTTAATAGCGCTTTCACATTCAACGATTACGTTAGCACCATCTTCGTAAATTGCAGAAATAGGTGTAAATTCTCCATCGATTTCAGCTCTTAAGAATCCGCTCTCTGAAATACCTAATAAAGTTAATTCAGATAGTGTTGCTCCTTCGATAGTTAATTCATTACCATCTACTATCATTACTTTAGATAAAGATAATATGTCTGGTGTAGCATCTTGTTCAACTCTGTGAGAAAGAACTTTATAATCTTGATAGATATCGAAGTTTTCACCTACGAAATCAATATTTTCTAGAGCATCTTCGTTGATAGCACAGAATAAACCAGTTCTTCTAGCTTCCAAGTTAATTAAAGTCTCAATGTATAATTGACGACCTTCTTGATCTTGGAATTCAGGAATTACTGAACCTGTGTATTGTGCTACTAAACTAACTTCTCTTAAAGCAGTAAATTTAGCCAATTGATTTCTGTGTAAACCGTGTTCGTTAAAGAATGAACCGTATGTTGGATCGTTTTGTAATTTTTCAGAATCATAAGATCCTTTAAATACAAATACATCTACCATATAATCAGATACGTATTCTAAATCTTCAATACCGTCTGGTACATTACCTTCACCGTACCATTCTCTTGCTGTCATTTCAAAACCAGCAGTATTAGCAGCTTGTCTTACGATAACTGAGATTGGCTCTTGTTTGATGTTAGCAAAAGTAATTGCATTGTTTGATGTTTCGTCTGAATTTCCAGCAGCTTCTAATACTTCAATATCTGAAGGAACCCAGAATTTATCAGTATCAAAAATGCTACTATATTGTACAGATGCTGTTTTAGCTGATAAACCTTCTTCAGAAGAATTAGTTGCTGGTGAAACCATTGCAATTCTATCTTCAGCATCCGCTGCTGTTAGGTTTAAAGCTAAGATCGGCCCTCTAGAAAGAGTTTCGATTGCTGATCTGTGGAAATACATTCCTTTCTTTTCTAAAGATTTATCAATACCACCGAAAACTTGAGTAAATTGCTCAACATTTTCAATAAATACTGGTGTGTTGTAAGGACCTTTTTTAGATCTACCAACAACCAATCTGATAGTTTCAGCCGGAATGTTCACTGTTTGTGATTTGTCAAACTCTAAGCGATATACGCCTGAGCTTTTGAACTGTAATAATTGAGGACTTAATGCCATAGTTGTTCTTATTTATTTTTTTTACTTTTATTATATATCTATTCTTCTTTCGAAATTTATTTATATCAGGTCATATATATCATATTGTAGATCTCCATCAGTTGTATTATCTTTATATAAAACTTTTTCCATTTCTAAATGTAAATCCGGGTCAATAAAATCTAATAATTCTTCTATATAGTCGGCGTAGTCTGTGGTGTTAAAGAATTCTGTAGAACTAATAACCGTCATGATCGTATCGTCATTTCCCATTTGAGCTCCATAACCACCTCTTGGTAAACCTCCAAATAAACTAGCTTCACTTATAGTAGTTTCATCTGTTATATCTATTCTATTTATTTTGTAAAGCTTGGCAAAATTTTGACAAAATATAGCTTTATTATCAGATTTTATTTTAATACCTTGTTTTAGAGTTCTGGAATCATGTCTGTGTTTAAACTTAACAACCATTTCATCATCAAAATCATTTTTCTGAGGAAACACAGATCTTAAGTATTGGAACAACACAGATCCGTATGTATTGTATTCTACAATTAATTTAACGTTTTCGTTGTAAAAGATTTCACACGATAATGTATATAATACTTTTGCGAAATCTTCTATGACATGTTCGTTTGACCTAAAAACACCTACCTGTTTTATTTTAAAGAAATCATACATCGCACCTGGATTTGTGGCATTGACAATTTCTTCCTTATTCATAGGTTCTACTTGAAATATATTGATCACTGAATAATCTCCACCATTTCCTTCGGCAATATCTACTGAAAATAACCAGAAATTCTCAGGATCTTTTGTAGATTCTACATCAAACATAGGATCCCACATTAAGAAGTCTTTTGTGTCTATTGAAATATAATCAAATTCATCAAAATCATGATAAATATATTTCTGCATACGTTTACGCATCTTCTTTAAATCAATTGGATCTAATAGCAGATTCGAAGATGAAACAAATTCATTACCATATTGTCTATTAAACGCCTCAATAGAACCAAGATTTCCCAGTTCTCTTTGATACCATGCATCATCTCTGTCAGGGTGTTCCCACCAATCGATACGCATTGCTGTATATTCATTTTCACCTCTATCTGCTGCAGCATAGATTTGATAAAATTTGTTAAATCCATTTGGCGTTGATGTAATAGTAATACGAGAAACCTTTGAAGCTGAAAGCGTTGGATAAACGTTTTCGTAAAAAGTATCTACGATTGTCGGGTGAATGTGAGCAAACTCATCTAAGTACAAATTATGAATAGTAAAACCGATACCTGCTTTCGCAGTAGTTGCTTGACCAACGAGTCTACAACCATTATCACACTTAACATTCATCACATCATATTTGACAATACCTGGTTTCATAAAGAAAGGTACGTTTTCTACAACTACTTTTGCTTTATCAATAATCTCTTTAGTTGAATCAGATTTATTGGCTAAAAGAAGGGTATTTTTATCAGTATTAAAGATTAAATACCATGCATTAAAGATGGATGCTGTCACAGTTTTACCCATTTGACGAGATGCTAAAACAATATTAAATCTTTCATCTTGAAAGTTTCTTAACATCCTTTTTTGATACTCTCTAAGTTTTACTTGTTGAATACCATCATCTGTCATTACTACTGCATATTTTTCTGCAAAGTAAACAATATCTGTGGCACATCTGGCCAACTCAGTAATTTCTTCATCAGTATACTCAAATACAATATTACCTTTACGTAAAAAGTTTTTACCTTCATAAAATGGCATAGCAACTTTAGGTCTAAAACCTTGGTCCATAGCAACCATCAAATCATTTACTTGTTTAGTAGACCAAACAATTTTCTCTGATAGTACATCACCCTCTTCTTTGGGTATCCATTTATTATCTCCTACGTAATCACTCATTATTCTTCAGTAGATTCTTCTATATCTTCTATATCATCAACTGGCGCATTCTTAATACCTGCTTGAATTGCAGCCATTAGGTCTTTTGTACCTCTTTGTAGGTTTTTATTTTCTTTATCGCCACCAGATTGTTCAATCTCTCGAACATCATCTCTCTTTTTATAAATCTCAATATCGCGTGCTATTCTTTTAGTAGATTCTTCAGAAGCCATCAAGTACATTGTTTGTGATTTAATGATATCTAACATTGATTTTTGTAGTGTTGCAAGTACCTCGAACATTCTTGGTGCTAATTCACCGTCGTCAATCGTTTGTAAAAGCGTAGTTAATGCTCTTTCTCCAGCTTGTAGTTGATAGATCAATGAACTCATTGTCATTTCATCCATTTTCTTTTTAGCCTGAATATACTCATCATTTTCAATAATATCTGCATCTAAATAAAATTTCATAAGTGCTGAAATTGTTTTAGTTGCTTTTTTAGTTGCAGTAGATTTTAGTTCTTCATAACTAACTCTGGGAACAAGGTCTGTATTTTGTCGCCTTATAGGTAAATCTGATGGATCTTTTTCAACATCCAAAGAACCCGTATCCCCTATTAAATCATCTAACTCTTTTCGGATTTGATCCGCTTGTTCAGATATATTTTTCTTTTTGTCTTCACTCATAATATTATATTATAGTTTATATATCTAAATATTCCACAGTAACAAATTAATAATTTGCACAGGATATTACCTATTTTGGTTATATCTTCTTAATTGAATTGATGGAATGGCATTGTCGATAATTAACGCCAATTGATTGTCTCTTACAACATATTGTTGTAATATATTAACTCTTTGTTCTGCCTCTATAGGCTTTTTAAATAATCTAACGTTTGTTAATTTAACTTGACCGGGCATTAAAGACCATTGCTTTGGAGTAGACCATCCATATGAAGAAATTTCTTTATCTTCTCTTAATACCGATGTAATAGTTTCTTGTAATGAATTTGCGGGTAGCATGTTATTACCTGGTTCTAATCTAAATACATCTGTGGTTAATTTATTATATTTATTATTTAAATTAACTACTAATCCATACCACGCGTCTGATTGTACTGAATTATTATAAGCGAATGTATGTGTGTCTTCGTTTATTTGAACTAGTAATTCATTTGAAGTTGTAGATATTTTTAAACCCTTTCTACTTATTAAACCATCTAATAATGTTGCTTTAGGATTGGTTGTAGTTAAATTTGGTTTAAACCATAAAGCAACTGCTAAATTACTATCTGACGCCAAAACAGATTTTCTTTTGTATACTAATGCTTCTATACCAACATCTGCTATACTACTAAGATCGTATGTATTTTTACTAATGATAGTCCATTTGTGTCTAATTTCTGTATCTAATATCGTTAAATTATTATGGATTCTATCTCTAATACCATCGCTTACCGGTGTAAATACTGTTTGATATTGTTCAGGTTTAGAGACTTGTGCATATTCATCTTTTATCTCTTCACCAAAAACTTCATCTAGACCAGTAACCAATGTATCTAATTCTTCTTCTATTGCAGTATCGGTATGTATTGAACTTGTTCTTTCTTCATATTTTTTCAACATTACTCTCCANTANGTCATTTCCATATTAAATTCATCTGCAAANGTAACTGAACTTACNTCATACATTCTATTCATTAACGGGAAATAAAGATAATCTCTAGCGCTTGGTTTTTTATGTGCCCCGAATGCCGATTCAAACTGAGTTTTTGTAATGTGAATTTCAAAATCTTCAAATCCCATTCCATATATGTCAAATTTAAAATCNTTAGNTGGCATTTCATTATCAGGTACCATNANTTTAAACTCTCCAGAAGATTTCACGTTATATAATGAGTATTCCATTAATATAACATCTTTAGATCTTTTATCAGCTTCTACTTTAAAATATTTAACTTTATGCCCAAACATATCAGTAGATAAATCACTAATTTGTTTATACATATTGACAGGTTTATTTAAAGCATATGGGTCAAATAAATTCTCATTACATTCTACTATTATATTAGCGCATCCTGTCATTGCATATGGATCATCACAATCTCCACAGTATTGTGGACATGAAACTAATTCTCCAGATTCTGTTTCCAAATTAAATGTTAAACTTAATAATGAAAGTGAATGAGCAGTCGATAATCTATTTACGGTAAATCTAACCGTAATCCATAATGGTTTTGTGGGATCAAATATTAATCCTAATAAATCTTGATCTGACGTGTTATTATTAAGAGGTCTGTATTCTGACATGATGCCGCCATCGCTGGTTTTATCTTCTTGAGACCATTTAAATTCATAATCAAAAAAGTTATTAGGGTCTAATGTTTCATAAAATTTTAAAGAGTCTCCTGAAAATGAGGGCGCTTCTAATACACGAAATGTATTAGAATCTATAATTTCTATAACATCGAATATTGTATTTCCTACTATAATTTTACTACCAAATGAGAGATTTAGATTGGTACCGGTACCCGTTACTAGGGTTTCACCAGCTGTCATTGATAGAGTACCTATCGTATTAGGTGTATTTACGCCTACTATAATGTCCCATGAGTTTATATTAACTACATTTTCATAAGGAGTTACTAATTTGGCCGTAAATGAATCACCGATTTGATTTGCTGTAAAGTTATTTACCATTGATACTTGACTGATGTCTTATTTTTATTATATATCTGAATTTCTATCAGTTATTAAGAGTATCTCCGGATCATCTCCTTCGTATTGTTCTAATTTTTGAATTATAGTATTTATTACACCAAATGTTTCGTTAGCATTATCATCAGATAAAAACATGTCTAAAATAGACATAAATTTTTTAAGTTTAAATACATTATACATTTGATCTGACTTTAGAAGTCCACATTTTTCTAATATCTCATTTACTATTCTCAATTCTCTGGATTCAAACAAATCAAATAGTCTTAAACTACCTCTAATAGTTTTAATACTATATTTAATAGTTTTGATTTGATCTATTGTTACAAGCCTACTATAAGTTAAGTTTTTATTTAATGTAACTTTAATCCAAGAAAGATTTGGAGTTGCATTTAGCATTTGCCAAATAAAATATATTGAAGTAGCTTCTTTGTGAATTGATATATCGCTAACCGATTGAAATCTAGTAACATCACTAGCGAACCATTTATTAATATAATTGTTTATTCTATCAACTGGTACTAAATATGAGGTTTCTGCTAATTTCTTAGTAGACGTATCTCTTGAAATTAAACCCCATAATTTAACATCTATAGAATTATATTTATATAATGTGATGTCAATTACTTCTGAAAAATCATCTTTATTTTCTGTAAACATTTAGTTGCGTTTCAATTTTTTGTAAATCATCGAATAATTCCTGCTTAGCGTATTGCTTTAATTCATTAAATTCACGCATACCTATTTCATTCTTTGATAAGTACAATTCAATTGAAGCTTCGCTTGGAGTATATTTATCTACTTGTTTTTTAGGAGCTTTTTTAGTCTTAGTATAAAACCAACCCGGAACACCTTTAAATCTTTTTGCAACCATAGACCATGATTCTACTACATTTCCACCATTAATTCCATTAACGTTAAACATGTTAGCGTTAGATGGATATTTAATAGCAAAAAAACGATTGATCATGAAATGATGACGCTTCTTTGAATGATTTTTAATATTACTATATTGGTCTGGTTTTGTGAACATTATTTTCACAAAATCAAATAATTTTGTTTCGTCTAGCATATCTATTATATGTTAAGTAGGGTGAATGTTTATTTAATCCACTCGTTAAATGCTAAGTTATGTGCTTCTACATAACCATAACCTTCCTTTATAAATTGAGAAGCTGTCCCATGGACCTCTATTCTAAGACCATACGCATTAGATTCTGCTAATATCTCTTCTATTTGTATATAGTCATCTAATGTCATATTAATTTAGAATAATTTTTTAGTAGGTTCTAAATTTCTGGTAGTAGTTTGTGTTTTCTTACCTACTAACTTCATCGGTGGAATTTCTTTTTTATTTTCATCTGGAATATCCATACCTGCAAAGGCATCTACTCCAAATCCTGTTTTATCCTTTAACCAATGCGTACCTTCCAATATTTTTTCCATATCCATAAACTGTTCTACATTTTCCAAAGCTCCTTCCCAATCTTTATCGATTGCAGAATAGATAGCTTCTTGAATAGAATCTGGGATGGTTTTAATGTGTAGTAACATTAACGCTATGTTATTAGCTAAAGCTGCTTTAACTAGAGTTGTATTAGTGTGACCGACGACTCTATAAATGATATCAGCCAAAGCGTTTTTATGTTCAGCATTGAATAGATGCTCTATTGTAAAGTTATCTAGTTCTTTAATGAATTGATCGTATATGGTATCTGCCATCTTCTCTGTGATAGAGTATGTTCTAAGTTTGCCATTTTTCATTTCTTTCTGCCATGTCACAACGGATTGGATATTGTCTGATTTATCACCTATCAATATTTTATTAAATATAAATCTATCACAATCTACTTCCGTAATTTCTATTTTAAGTGCTTTTACCCATGACATAATATTATTTTGATACGAATCTCTTGTCATGTGTTCACCTCCCATGTTAAATAGAAGATCTTCATTTGACATTTCAGATGCAACCGATGCTTCCATGTCTTTAGCAAATCCTTCATATGCATATAAAGATTTCTTAGTATTGTAATACCAGAGAGTATGTGCATCATTGGTTTTAGAATAGTTGACCAATTGAATAAGGTCTCTATCACCAGACCAAACAATACATGATTTGCCTCTATTATTCAATGCAGTTGACCACCCAAAAATAACATCATCTGCTTCTGCACCTTGAATTTGATGCACTGTAACACCCTTAGATGCTAATATATTTTGAAATTCTTCATATACTGAATATACATTTGTCCAATTTACACTGCTACTTTGCTTTCTAGTACCTTTATAGTCTGATTCCGGATATAAATCTTTTCGCCAAGATTTAGAATCAACTGTTAATACTACGTCGTCTACGAACATTTTTAATTTACGCATCTCGGATGCAAAATCAATAGATAATTTTCTCATGAATTGAGACTTTTGTTTATCGTCACCTAACAGTTGACCTGTTTTAGGTTTCGGTAAAACAAATAGTCTACTGAATACGAAATAATTACCGTCTATTAATAGTGTATGTTTTCCCACTTTCATATTTATATTTCTTTATTTAGTCCAATATACTAAAAAAAATTGAGACTAAAAAATTATTTACGAATTAATTATACTTTGTATTTCATATACACAACTTAACATTGTAATTACAGGATCGATAACATGAACTCGTTGAGCTTGATGCTTAGCGACAGTTATAATAACTTGTGGTATATGTTTTATATATTGTCCTTTCTCTTGTTGAATGTATTCAATAAATTCTTCGCCTAAAGTTTGTAATACATCATCAACTCGGTTGGCATAATTACCGACAAGTGTTTGATAATTTTTAGCTGGATCCGTTTCATTAAATACCAAATCAAATACATCTTTGTATACCGAATTAAATTTCTTTACATCTTCTGCTGTAATATTCGATGTACCTTGTGTTTTGTAACCTTGTAATTTATTAAGTGTAGTTCTAAGATCTGGAAAGTTTCTTTTAACAAATTCAACCAAAGCTGGTTTTTCAATTGTCATTCCTTCTTTGCCACAAATTTCATACACTCTTTTAATGTACTTCTTTGTTAATTCAGTTTCTTCTGCTTTATCAAAGTCGAAATCAATAACTTCAAATCTTGAAAGGATTGGATCTGGTAGTTTATTAATGTAATTACAAGTAGCAATAAAACGACTATTGCTAGCAAATGTTTCCATAGTAGCACGAAGTGCCTTAAAGAATTGATCTGATACACCATCAACCTCATCGAGAATAACTACTTTAAACATTCCAGGTGCATCCATAATAGAAACAGTAGAACAAAAATCTGTAATTCGAGTTCTAATTACATCGACAGACGTGTCAGTTGATGCATTAATGTATAGATATGGTAATTTAAATTGTTGAACGATTGCTTTTGCACATGAGGTTTTACCTGTACCTGGTGAACCTGCGAACAACATGTTTTGAACTAAACCATCTTTAAACTTTGACATTACTCTCTCTGGTAATATAAGTTCTTCTAGATTAGATGGTCTGTATTTCTCTGTAAAGAGTTGATTTATTGAATTCATGTATCTGATATATTTACTAATTATACTGTCAAGCGCTAAAAGGTTTCAATGATAAATATAATAAATGGCAAGATCTTATTCTCATATAATCATCACCCGCACATCTGGTCCTAATCCACGGAATAGGTACGGTATTATACTTGCGCCGTTAACTAAGTTCTTCAGGAAGTTCCTTGTTGAACACAGGCACATTAAAAGGTGGTCTGATGATGATCAATTTGTACATTGTGTACTTAGAATGCAAAAACCACCAGTTAAAAGTGTTAAGTTACTAAAAAAATATTGGGACAATACTACCCAATCCATGGTAGATAAAGAGACTCTATATCAAAATTGTAATATAGTAGATTGGCATTGTGCTGTGAGTTTAAAACCAATTAAAGCTAAATTTATGAACTTTGATTTAGAAAATTTTGTTCACCCGGAATATCATGATGTTTTAAAAGCACCAATGATAGACAGTCGTATCCTCAAAAGTTCAATTGAGTTTCGCAAGGAATGTAAAAAACTCCTGCTCAATGAGAGACAGGAGTTTCTTAAACTTGCAAAGAAGAACGCTAAGCGCTCTCTTTAAATTATTTATTCATTAAGATTGCAAATTTCTCTGCAACTGATAAACCTTCGTCTAATTTAATAGTTTTAGGTAATTCTTCTTTTACTGATTCTTCAATCCAATAACCACCTTCATCTGGTCCGCTTGTAATATCTGAATCATGACCTGATATACTAGCTAATTTTAGAATGGCTGCTTTATCACCACTGTAATTTAATTCATCGTAACCATCTCCGAATGGATCTTTATCTACACTAACTTTAACACCTAATTTCTTAGCCTGTTGTTTTAGATATGAGTAGCCATCTTCATCAGCGTCATATGCCATCAAACCGTTTAATGATGCTTCAACTAATGATGTGTCAAATGATAAATCTATTTCCATACCTTCATTCTCTACTCCACCTACTTTTTGAACTTGTAACGCTGCAGTATTTTTAGCAGCTGCTAATTTTCCTTCAAGATCTTTAGTATCTTCACCTTTAGCTTTAGCTGCAGCAATTTCTGCTGTAAACACTGCTATATCCGCAGCAGCTTTATCTTTTGGACTAGCATCTGCTGGTAATTTATCTTTAGCTTCTTTAGCTTTAGTTACAGCTGCATCTAATTTTTCAGTGTCAGTTTCTGTCTCAGTTTCTGGAGTAGGTTCCGGTGTTGGTTCTGGTTTTGAAGTCGCCTCCGGTGTTGGTTCTGGTTTTGAAGTCGCCTCCGGTGTTGGTTCTGGTTTTGAAGTCGCCTCCGGTGTTGGTTCTGGTTTTGAAGTCGCCTTAGGTGTAGTTTTTGGTTTACCTTCACCGCCTATACCAGCCATTTGATCTTGACTAGTCGTATTATCATTATCACCTGATTGGTCAGTACNTGTATGATCAGCTGGACCANCTTTTTTAGCGTAATCTTTAAGAGATTTTTCATCGGCTGCGATTCTATCTGATAAAGTATCAATTTCTAATTTAAGTTGTTTTGCCTCTTCACCTGAAGTTGCTTTCATTACTATTTTAGCCGCAGCTAATTTAGATTTAGTTTTTCCTATAGAAACTACTTTACCTAAACCTTCGTCTCCGCTTGACAATTCAGTCATTCTCTCTCCGATAGCAGATAATTGATCATCTAGTGCTTTGTTTTTAGCTTGATTAGCTTGCTTCAAAGTTTCCATTCTCTTCTTATCTTTCTCATCAGCGTCTCCGACCTGTTTCTTCTTAGCGAAATCGACATCGTTAATTGCCTTTTGTACTAGAGCCTTTTGATATGCTTTAAGATTTTTCTTAATCTTCATGAATTTAATAGGACTCTTGATAAAATCTAATATACCTTCATTAAGTTCTGAAACATTTGTTAAGTCAAATAGCTCTTCATATAGTTCGTCTATTTCTAAATCGATAGAAGTAGATTCTCCAATTCTATCTGATAATTCTGACAAAGTGTCCAGTATAGTATCTACGTCTCTGATTACTTCTGTTCTAATAGTATCGGATGCGCTAGTAGCGTCTGATGTTACTTGATCTACCGGTACGCTATCGATAGATTCTTTAGATTCATTTACGAATTCTTCGTAAAGTTTTAATTTAGATTTTAATTTCATAATATTTGTTTGTTTAATTTATATATTGTGATGTTATTATATTATATATCCCCTTTAAATTTAAAACTTTTTAAACAAAAAAAGGTCACCCGAAGGTGACCTTTCATATTAACTATTCTAGTTTAAGATTACAATTGTAAACCTGTAACTGTGAATTTTTGGTATTGAGTACCTGGGTGGAAACCAGCTTCAACTAGAGCGTATCTAGATTTAACCGCTACTTTAGGAGCCATAGTTCCTTCAGCGATCATTTGAACTGATTCAGCCATTAAGTAAGGCATGAATACTAATCCAGCACCGTTACCGTCACCTTTTCTACCAACTAATACTTGTTGTGTATCACCTTCCCACTCTAAGTTAGGATCAGTATAGATGTTGATACCTGCAACAGAACCTAATGGGTAGATAGCACCTGCAACTTGGTTGAAAGTGTTAGCCATTGGGTTTGGTACGAAACCAGCAACTGATTGCAATGCAGAAGCAATTTTTGCTCCAACAACTGCGAAGTTACCAGCACCTCTTCTACCTCTGTTTGCGATTAAGTTCGCAGCAGCAAGAATGTTAGTTAAGACTCTTCTGTTAACGTCACCGTAAGTGTTACCACCATTATTAGTGTATGATAATGCAACAGCACCGATACCTTCTTCAGCGATAGCTCTCATCTTAGCTAAGATGTGGTTGTTAATAGACTGAGTTAATTCGTTAGTTAATACTGCTTCTACTTGAGCAACAGCATCTACACCGAATTGTTTTAAATCTTGTACTTGCTCTCTTGTAACTGCAGCAGCAACTTGGAAAGTTTCAGCAGCAACACTTTTAGAGAATAAAGAAAGACCCATTACTTTGTCAGCAGTTCTTTCACCAACTTCTCTTGTCATTGGCTTACCATTAGCGTCAGCACCAGAGAATCCTGGGATATGATCTTCTAATGCAGCAACCAATACAGCGTCAGCGTATCTACCTGCAATGTTCTTTTCAGCGTCAGTGATAGCGTCAACGATTTTGATGATATTTTTACCATCAATTCTTGATTCACCAACTAATTCGTCTTTACTTCCGTCTGCTATAGTTAAATCAGATTTAACGTAAGTAGGAGCAGTTGCACCTAATGCAACAGTACCACCTTCGTAAGTAAAGTCTAAGTAAGACAATAATCCCATTGGACCAGCCATTGGTACTACTGGTACTAAGTC
>JGI26082J51739_10000715_pt1 | contig 21027 bp, 20 predicted proteins | sample SaaInl5LU_22_DNA_FD_51739 | JGI IMG/M metagenome (IMG submission 51739)
TGGCATTAGCCTGAAAGTTTCGTTGCGCCGTAATCAGATCAACAAGTTCTGAGGTCAAATCAACGTTTGAGCGTTCTCTCGAGCCTGCACGCAAGGTACCAAAGCCCGCCGAACCTGGTTCGCCATAGTTCGGCGTTCCTGAGTCAGACGTGGCGAAGAAGCTAGAGTCACCGATCTGACGTAAGCCGGTTGGTGATGAGAAATTCGCAATAATGATTTTACCTAACGATTTTTGCGATCCGTTAGAGTAACTCGCTACCACGAGGCCATCGTCACCTATATTAACGCCAACCAAGTCACCTTCCGGCGCACCGTCCTGAGACTGGCTCAACACGGCAAACGGCGAGTTAAACTGCGTACTGGCCGTGTATGCGATATTGACTGTCGTACCTGTAATCGAGTCGCTTTCCAAAGCGTANGAAGCTTGCGGAGAGACGAGTGATCCACTCGTNTCGAACGTAAGCTCACCTTTATCAAGGAAGATAGGCGACCAGAACGGGATATTACCCTCTTCAAAGTCGCTTTGTCGGTCTGCTCTGTCCAAGTACCGTCTTGGTTCTGAACCACATACACTGCTGCCGCGCCCTCAGTGTCAGGCGTAAGCTCAACAAATTGTTGATGTGCTGCCGAAAGCGGCATCGATGCTCTCTAGGCCCCAGTCTGCGTGTCCAGTAATCTGAATAAAGGAGTCGGTCGACGTCGTTGAACCTGTGACGGTTAACGCCCCTTTTGTTTCGTCATAACCAACCTTAACCCCTCCTACAGTGCGACCTAAACTGTCCGCCATTAGGTTAATTTTGTCTTGTAGCTCAGTAGTAAATGTTCCAATCGAATACTGACCTTCGTCTAGATTTATTTGCGACGAAATGCCATCAATAATTACAGTAAGATTTTTATTCGCAGCACTTACTGAGAAAGATTCACTCGCGTCTATGCCCATCGCATTGCCCGTAACGAAAGCAGGCTTCGATACTTGTCCACGAAGGGTAGGCAAATTGTTTACCTGCGAATTTTGAGCTGCGACACCTTGCGTTGCGCTCATTCCAAACAGAGCTTTCGCCAAGGCAGAGGACGCTGTTAAATTTGTCTCTTCAGCATTAACAGCTTGAGCAGTTCCGTCAGCTGCTGCGCCGTTCAACTCAATAGTGATGCTAGATGAGTCCCCAGTTGTTCCACTCTTAAATGAAAATTTGCCATCACTGTATTCAACTTTCATACCGTACCGTTGGTCAGCTGCTGCAAGCGCTGAACCGTTTGGCAAGACGCCGCGCATAAGTCCGATGCTAGGTTCTGTGTCCAACGGTTTGATTGCAGCTCCTGCTGCATCTATATTAAATAAAGTTGCACCGTTTGCAGTTCCGTCCGCGTTATTGCCGCCTGGTGTAGCCGTGATTGTGCCGACTTTCGCTTTATCTGTCTGCGTAAAGAGGAATCCTTGGTTGACCGCGTCATATTTTACGTCGATATCCTTGTAAAGAGCATTTGCATCGAGTGCTTTTGTAAGAGAGTAGGCTACTGCCTCAGGTGTGGCTTCGCCCGTTATTCCATCAGCTGTGAGCAAAGCCTGGATGCTCAATGTTATAGGTGCGTCATCTCCACGAGCGAGCGTTAAAGTAGTCGCTGTACCTCCAGTCGGCGTACTAAAATCGAATTTCTTTCCGTCGCCAAACTCTTGATTAATTCTATTAGTTAACTCAAAGGCAATCTGTTGGCCCGATAGCTTTGCTTTTGTTCCTGCAAGATGCTCCAGGCCAATTTGTACAGGATCAGAGCCGTCTATGGAAAGTTTAAACATGTTTGACAGCGCAGCGCGTGTCATTACCGGATTGGCCAGCGCGACTCCATTGTCGTCTAGGTTAGAAAAGTCGACGCCATCTTTATTGTTAGTTAGATTCAAGTTGTCTGTATATATATTATTGGTTGTGGGAATAGAAACTGAAATACTTGCCGGCTTCGAAGGGATCGGCGCCGATAGCTGATCGTACGAGTACTTTTTATACACTGTACCCGTTGTGATGAGATACTGAGCGCTATCTGCACTGGTTCGTTGCAATTTTAACAATTCGCTTGACGTTTTAATCTCTCCATATTTATTTACGAAGTATTCATCACCACCCGTATCCGAGGCCTGTACTAACGCGGGATCAACTGCTTCGTCGTCAATATAGACATAGGTCTGCCATTTGTTGAAAGGATCGTCTGCTGTGGCTTCCGCTGTCTTCACGTAATATACAGTCGAGAGATGCGCCGAACCCGAAGCGCCATACACAGTGAAAGACGTCGTCTTATGATAAGTTTCTGGCTTACTTGGGCTAAAGTCTTCTGTAATCGGAGTACTACTAGATGGTAGGTTCAAGCCGAGCTCAACCTCAGTCGTTGCTGCAAATTCAGACACGGTAGCGCGCGGAATAGTCATCGCGGTAAGGGGCTCACTGAAGTCTGCCTTGTTGGTTGAATCTACAGGCAGCGACATCAGTGCCTGCCCTGCGGAGTTAACCATCTGGTTTTGCTCGTTCAACATAAAGCCGCCGTTACGTGTGTAAACATTTGTGCCGTCTGTTGTTTTTAGCGCAAAGAAGCCGTCGCCGGTAATCGCGAGGTCAAGTGAGTTCGCTGAGAATTCGATGTTTCCTTGGCTGAATTCTTGAACTACTTCTTTCAAAGAGACACCCGCACCAACCACTGATGATGCTTTTTGCAAAGGTGAAGTCGCGAAAATATCGCCGAAGTCTGCGGTCGAACGCTTAAAGCCCGAGGTACCGGCGTTAGCAATATTATTTGAGGTTACCGCAAGCTCGGTTGTAGCTGCGTTTAGACCTGTAAGCGAAGTATAGAATGACATATGGTTTTTCCCCTTATTTAAAGTTGGATGCGGTTGATGTCGGTCATGTTCAAAACACGCCCATCTTCAATTTCGAATTTCATTTGTTGAGACTCTGCGTCCCAACTAACTGCCGTAATGTTTTGTTTCGTTGTTAGTGGTACAGCGAAGCGGTCACCCGCTTTCTCTGCCGTCATAGCGAAGTTGTACGTCCCGTCCGGCATTTCATCGCCGTGCGCGTCTTTACCATCCCACTTAAGCTCTTTTTCTCCTGATTTGAGATTATCGAAGTTCTCGCGATAGATGAGCTGTCCTGAAGCAGCGTCGTAAACGCTGAATACCGCTGAGTCGGCCGACATTGGCATCAAAGCTTTCGCTTCAATTTCACGACCTGCGCCTCCTCGCACCGAACTGCCGTCGAGATTAAGTGTTTTACCTAACAAGCTTGAGCCCAACAGAAATTTTTCTGTTTGAGCCTCAGCTGCCATATCTTCCATAGAGGCCTGTACGCCTTTCATCGCCTCTAATGATGAGAACTGCGCTAACTGCGCGACGAACGCTTCGTTGTCCATTGGACTTAACGGATTCTGATTTTTAAGTTGTGTCGTAAAGAGTTGCAAGAACGCGTCACGGCCCAGGTCATCTTCGGTTGTATTTTTCTTGATCTGCTGCTCTTCGAACTGATTCGAAGTTAGGATGTTTGCGGGCAGCAGTGCCTCATTTTGGATAGACATTATCTCGCTCCTAAACCTTCATGACTTCGAGTGTCCTACTCACTAACTGCTTTGCGGTAGAGATCACTTCAATATTATTTTGATAGGCACGTGATGCATCCATCATTTCAATTAGCTCTTCGATTTCACTCACGTTTGACGCAAAAACGTAACCATTATCATCTGCGATAGGGTTGTTTGGCTCAAACACCTGTTTAACTGGTTTCGGGTCGTTAATGATTTCGTTCACCCTTACACCACCCGCAAACGAACCTGAGTTACCTGCCATGGCACCTGCAACTAGCGTCTCGAAAACTGGACGTTTAGCACGAAAAGCTCCCTGATCAGTACCGGCAACTACGCCAGCATTCGCCAGATTACTCGCAGTAGTATTCATGCGGATAAGCTGCGCATTCATGCCCGTTCCAGCGATACTCATCAATCGTTCAAATGACATACTTTTCTCCTTTTAGCGTAGGTTGCGGCCTGTTACTCGCCGCGTAGTGCTTTTCGCATTCCCGAAATTTTGTTTTCTAGAAATTGAATAGAGGCTTGATAGTCGGCCACAGCTCGTCCAAATCGTGCTTGTTCAACGCCCATTTCAACAGTGTTGTCATCGAGGCTTGAATTAAGCGGATTGTAGTAAGTGATAGCAGAATCCACATTTTCCCAAGAGGCGACGCCGGCACCGATATGCTTTGGCTGCGTTGCCTGAGCTCCACCACCTGCGCCATTCATCGAGTACTGTTTGAGTATTTTGGCGAAATCAAGGTCGCGCGCCTTATACCCTGGCGTTGAGGCGTTGGTAATATTTCCCGAGATAATTTCGAGGCGTCGGCTTTTAACGCTTGTCGCTGCGTTATTGAATCCGAAGTAATTATCTAGTGATGGCATGGGCCATTCCTTGCTGGTAGTTATTTGACACAGGTGTAAGGGTGCAGAATCAATGCCAACTTATCCTTTTTTACTCAAATAAATATTTATTAGTTAGAAAATCAGAGGGTTATATAGATAGAGGCTCTGGCGAACTCGCTCCTGTGTCATTTTTCAACACAGCCGGTAATTCACCCTCTTTGAAAAGCGGCATCAAAGTGGCAAGTGGCAGAGCTAAGTGGCAAGTCGCGCTCAGGACTCCAAATAGACGCTGGTATAGTGTCGGTTAGACGCGGCACCTGCAGACTGGAANTCTCGACTAATCGATCATTGAGACTCGTTGACTGCGACGTGTCCTGTTCATAGTCACTTATTTTCACTAGACTCTCGCTCATGAACGCAAATCAAACATACCCCCATACCGTTATTAGTGTCCTTGCCGCACGCAGTGCCGCAATCGCCTTTTTTTTCCTTGGCTTGGCATTGCTTCTCGGGCTATTTGCCAGCGCGGTCGAGGCGCAGGAAGAAGACATAGATTATAAAGAGAGGCTGGTCTCAACAGTGACCAACTGGATTTCAGACAGAGAGGCCGTGCCTGGAGCCCAGGTCGATGTTCTTGCAAACGACAGACGCTTCCGTGTGCCAGATTGTTCCGCAGGGTTTACTGTCGGCTATGTGACGACGCCCACCCAAGTCTCTAATCGTGTGTCAAATGCCACAGTCAGAGTTAACTGCGACGAAACTCACTGGACCGCGATCCTGAGGGTTAATATAGATGCCCAACCGGAAATTCTTATTTTCACCCGCGACCTTACTGCGGGAACCGTCGTTATCGCCCAGGACATCGCTGTTGCCGGCTCAACGAAAACGCCTGCGGCTGAAGACATTGACGAAATTATTGGTCGGACGCTCAATAGAAGCGTCAGCGCGCGCGAGGAGGTGTCAGCTGAAATGCTTGCTCAGCTCGTCGATATTTATATAACTACCACAACTATCGCGCGAGGACAGGCGATTGAGCAGCAATCCGTAAGGCAACTTGCCGTAGATTTTGGTCAGGCGAGCGTCCAGCAGCGGATTACTGAAGAGCAACTTTATTCGGCTGTCGCGCGCCGAAATCTCCAAGAAGGGGCGATTCTGTCACTCAGCGACTTACAGTTTTCGAGCACCGCCTTAGTGGCAACCACTGTTTTAGAGCAAGGCTCAATGTTCGACTCAAGCAATTTNAGCGAACAGGCGCTCTTTGAGCGATTGCCTCAGGACGCGGTTCTTGACTCCCAGCAATTGCGCCGNGCTTTCACGAAAAGACGACTGACTCCTGGCGATGTTATTCGCTATTCAGACATTAAGATGCAGCCACATATTACCGAAAAGGCAAGTGTTCAGCTCACGGTTGTTCGAGGCGCCATTACTCTCACCGTCGAAATGATCAGTAACGGCGAGGGGTACATCGGCGATAGCATAGAACTCAGAAATCCGGAGTCTGGGGAAATTGTAATGGCAACGATCATCGGCGAAGGCCAAGCTTATAGAGAGTAAATAAGCACACACCCCCATTACTGGCTCTAGGTCGAGGCATTATCGGAACCAAACCATGAAATTAAAGCAAATGAGCATTAAAGTCCGAGTTTAAGCTGTCGATTGGGCTATGAGAGAAAGACAGATCTAAGTAATTTTGCTGATCATAGGAACGATAATCATGACGGATGCAATTTCGAACAACGCAGCCAACGTATTAAAAGCGGCGGCTAGAAGTGCAGAATCGACCAGTAAAGCGAGCGTCGACGCTGCTGAAGTAGCAGAAACAGCCCCAGCGCCGGTTAAAGTTGAGCCTAGCTCGGTAGAAATATCCCCTGCCCTGCAGAACTCTNTAGCTGAAGCTGACTTTGACGTCGAGAAAGTAGAGCAGATCAAGGCTGCATTGGAGCAGGGTAATTACCCCCTCAACGATCGAAAAATAGCAGAGAGCTTTGTCCCCTTAGAGAAACTGCTGTAAGTTAGCCTCCTCTATAACGCTTAACACCGCTTATCTGGAGAACTATGGCCGATTTAAATGAAGCTTTATTTAAAATTAGCGCGCTTGAGGAGATACTTGAGCGAGAATTTTCGCTGCTTAAAACTCAAGATTTTGAGAGCTTCGAAGCTCTTCAAGAACGCAAGAATGAATTGCTCAGCTTTCTCGCTGATAACAACGAAATTGATGACAAACCCCACGACGTAGACACCCAAGCTATTCTNAGTAACGAGANCCTCTCCACCAAACTGCAGCNTTGCCGTGACATGCAGCAGCGCAATGAGGTGCTTGTTCGGCAAAAGTTATCCTCTATACGCGAGGCTCTGCAGACGCTTCAGACTGGCGGCGATACGCGATCGAACACCTATGAGCACCTTGGTAAAGGAAGACGTTAGTTTAATCGTGCTAATACACTAAGCCACTGTTTCGCTCTTGATCTCTCCCTCACTCTCACCAGCGTCTTCGGGTGTTTTACCTCTTAGCCAGAATGCCCATGACAAGAGGACTGCCACCGACTCAAATAAAATTTCTGGCACTTCTTGCCCAACGTCAACCTTGTCTAATTTATTAACCAAATCAGAATCGTAAAGAACAGGGATATTGGATGCACGCCCTGCCTCTACTAACAAATCGGCATCTTCATCAACTGCTCTGGCCACGACAGTCGGCGAGCCTATNCCGTTGTAGGCGAGTGCCGCTGCTTTCCGCCGTTTGCTACTAAGAGGCCGCATCATGCGCGCAACTCCAGGTTCCCGACGCTACGGAGTGCTTCTACCTTTTGCCGCTCTGGCTTTTCACCGTGAATCACCTGACAACGCGCTACGTCAAACCCAAACTCCTCGAGATTATTACGCAGGTTCCCAATTTTTTGTCTCGCTAGCCGTGCCTGATCGAAGTCAGAGAGCCACACCGTTACCGAAACTAAGCTCGGGCCGAGCAGCTCAACCCGTCCCCAAACATTGTCATTTTCACTAAAACTTAACTTAATCTCTGTAGACCAGACATGGCGCGTTTTACCTTCCCGTCGCTGCTCTCGTCGCTCGACAATGACCTCCGCAGGCGGCCTGCTGCCTTCACTTTCTTTCGTCTGTTCTCCGGTGAATCCTTCGTCCTCGCCCAAGCCAGAAGTCTTATCGCTCTCAGATTTAGCTGTTATTTGATCGCCTTCAGAAGAAAATAAAATCATAAATCGTAGTGAAAGCTCTCTTTGCTCTTGGCGCAGCATGAACTCTACTTTCGCAGTGTCCATATATTCTATAACAGACTCAATCGCCGCTCGCTCTCCTAAAAGCCCATTGGGACTCATCGTTGCAGCTTTGCCGCGGAGTTGCTGCAGAAAACGGCGTATATCGACTTCCTGTGCATCACCGGCTTCATTACGGCCCCCAATACGCGAAGGAATGAAGCCGTTAGCTACCATCATCGATCTGATTTTTTTCGCNTCGATTTTTTCAGGTGATAAGATGAAAGCGGGCAACAAGGCTTTAGCACTGTCAGGTAGAACGCGCTTAACAAGATCGACGAATCTTGCAGAGCCGCTCTTGCCGGAAAGCAAAGGAACATCAGTCAGCGCTGGATTAGAGGCAAGGGCTGCCANGGAGGCAAGATTTACCGGNGCTCTNGGATTTTGAACTGGCGGCGGTGTAATACTTGCTGGCGAGGGTGGTAGNCGCTCTATCGAGGGTTTAAGAGTTACCCCGTAGGCGCTCCGAGAGGCGGTAAAATCGAGGGACTGACCCTTCAATTCTTGAAAATCACCACGCATTCGTCTTGGTAAATTAGCAAAAAGAAGCGTTACTGACCGCCCATCTTCAGCAACAATTCCGCGTACGGTCTGTCCTGCATTAAGTCCCAATTCACGAACTTCAGTAGTGTTTAACCTAAGCATCCCGAGTTCCGGTTGATCCGCAATCGGCACTCGGAGGGGCTGGCTAATATTATCAGGACCATTCACAGTTGGCTCGGACTCCTTTTATGGAAAGTGAACCCAACTCTCGCGCGCCCGCTTAGCTATTTCTAACTCAGCAGGATCGACAGAAAATATAAGGCTCATAACATCATCAGCCGTAGGAATGCGGACTCTAACTCCAGAAAGCATTCGGTTCGGATTTCCAGAGGGAAATGCATTTGGGTTAGCCACAACAAATGCTCTTCGCATCATATCCTTACGAATGGATGTCTTGCCAACCGATCGATTTATAATTCCGTCGAGAGTATCTCCTGGGCTTATTTCATAATACTCCGTCGTAATCTCATCTGTGCGTAAGACTTCGAGGTACGCCTGCGCATCATACCCTGATAGAAGCGTTTGTAGTGCTTTATCAATGTCGGTGCTAGACGAAGATTCGGCAGCCTGCAATGGGTTGGCTAAAAGCCAGAATATTGCGATTCCTGCTAGTCTTAGTTTCAATAATTTGTACACTGCGTTTTTCCTCTCTGCATCGATATTTAAAGGTCTTTTACCTGTGCTTTTAGACGAATTTTTAAAACAGACTTATTAATTGTCCTGGCTGATTTTTCTCAGTTCTTGGCCATACGGCAGTCATATGATTAAGCACCTAAAGCACCTTTTCTAAATGACGTTAAAAAGGTAACGCGCTTGTGTGCATGCCCGCTTTTTCTTCACCTTCCAAAATTTGCAGTTCAGCATTGTCTAGATGGACACGGACTACTTCTGCTATAGCGAGTGACTCGAGCATATCTGAATCGACTAACTGACCCGCGTCGGTGAACTTTCGTGTGCTTAATAAAAATCGGTCGCCGCGCTTTATGCCAACCCTTGAACCTTGGTTAAGGGTTGGAGTCGCATCTGCAAATGCCTCTTGCCTATAGACAGTCAGTGACTCTGGCTGACAACGCACGCTTTTGTATGCCTCTTCCAGCAACTTGCTTGTTGCTAACGCCACGCGATCACCAGCTTGGCTCGCGTTATCGATCCGTCCATCACGCACAGTAAGCCGAACGGCAAGGTTCGCTTTTGCTATTTCTTTTTCACCTTTAGCGGCGCCGCTGTCAGTCTGTACAAGTACCAAAGAAACTTTTACTTTGAACCTGTTCTCACCAGCTTGCGCAACCGCGAGGCTGCTGCGATCCCATCCAAAACCTAACTCGGAACCGACCTGCGTAGTTAGCCATTTTAAGTTCTTGCCACCGGAGCGCAGAGTACGCCCGGGACTGATGAGTTGATCGGAAAACTCAGTTATCGTCACTCTCAATTGAATATCGCTATTGCGAGGATCCACAAATTTGCCGTCGGTGAATTGCGTATATAACGGCGTATTTTCATTGAGATCCAGTGCTCGCACTGGTAACAGCGCCCACTGGGGCTGAGTAATTACTTCCGCTGAGAGCGCTGATTCAATCAGCGCGGAGGCTTTTCCTATTACNCGTAAATGGTTTCTTGCCCGATGCTCTACCTCTTGTAGCACTGCACTCGATACAGTGATCGCACGGGAATATCGCTGCGCTGGCAGTTGATCACAAGAGAGTGAAGGGTTTAGGGGGCTGGTTTCGATGTAGCCTGCATACTCACTGGCGTTATCTGACGTTATCAATGATTGGAGCCGTACTCCGCGAATTCCCCCAGAAGCTTGGTAAAAAGAAGACTCGATTAATTGACCGTCGCCATTCACATACGCCGAAGAGACCACTGACACGCCATCCGCCATGGCCGCTTTTAGCACTTCCGACTTAATTACCTCAAGTTGGCTCGACGCCGTTTGGGCATAGCCCGTAGATACTGTGGAACATAGCAGCAACAAGACCGATGCCTGAATCCGACTAATCATCGGTCTAGAGCCCGTTCATCGCGAGTTGATCGACGTATAANGCGCGAAGATCTGAAATGGTTGATTTCGGGAGGGCCAAAGTGACTGCATATGTATCCCCNGCAACGGCCTCTATTTTTATAGTATCGGCGCCATAAATGACTCCCTCGATACGCGACCGGAAGTCATCACTCGCCACAGTCAAGTCAGCAATTGTCGTCGAGGAGTCGATATAGACGCCGAAAACTATCTCAGTAAGCTGGCGATACGCGTCGAATCGGGCCGCTTTGATAGCCATAAGGCGCTGCTGCGCGGGGGCTCCTGACTGGCTCTGAATGACAGCGTAGCCGGTTGCCTCGATAGTCTGACTTCGCGCAAATCCTACGTCTGTTGCTGTAGCAATAGGCCCATCGATCGCGAATCGTCCATTTAAGCCTGCGATGCCCACTCGCCCACTGCTAGAGCAGCCCGCCAGCAAAACTGCGCACATTACGATCAGCGCAATTCGCTGCATCCCCAGATCTATCAATGACTTCATGACTGACTCCTATTTCAGTTCTTTCTTACCGTTCCTACCAAGGGCCAATCGACACATCAAGCTGACTCTTTACTCTGGGCTTTCCGTTGCCACTTGATCTGCTTCCGATCGCTGATCCAGACCGAGATCGCCGCTGAGTTTTATACTTGGCACAGGGTTTGCAAAGACTCTAGGCAACCTTAAAAACTCGCAACACTGACTTTCCATCAATCAGTGTTTTATTGACAATCTGTTAGCTAAGCTATTGATAAAGAAGAAAATGATATGAGCGCGTCGTTAGTGTCAGGTTTACGACAATCTATCTTTACGGGTGATGCGAAGAACCTCGGAATCCCTCTGGTTATACTAGCGATCATGGGAATGCTCGTTGTTCCTCTTCCGTCTATTGCGCTCGATATCCTCTTCACTTTCAATATCATGACGGGACTGATCATCGTGATGATCTGCATTAACGTGCATAAACCCCTCGAATTTTCCTCTTTCCCTCTTATTTTGCTCCTCGCCACGATGCTCCGCCTGAGCTTGAATGTTGCATCAACCCGCGTTGTCCTCCTTCGCGGCCATGAAGGGCCCGACGCCGCAGGGAATGTGATCGCCTCTTTTGGCGAATTTGTTATTGCTGGAAACTATATAGTTGGTTTCATTATCTTTATTATATTAATGATCATCAACTTTATGGTTGTTACCAAAGGTGCTGGCCGCACCTCCGAGGTTATCGCTCGTTTTACCCTAGATGCATTGCCCGGCAAGCAGATGGCCATTGATGCCGACTTAAATTCAGGCGTTATAGACCAAGAAACAGCGCTAAAGCGTCGTGAAGAAGTCTCTCAAGAGTCTGACTTCTTCGGTTCGATGGATGGCGCATCGAAATTTGTCCGCGGTGATGCTATTGCCGGTGTATTGATTCTAGCGATCAACATCATTGGAGGCCTACTTGTCGGCATGACTCAGAACGGCTTGGAATTCGGACAAGCAGCAGAAATTTACGTCTTGTTGACCATTGGCGATGGACTCGTCGCGCAAGTGCCTTCGTTACTCCTCTCTCTCTCAACCGCCATTATCGTCACGCGGGTAACCACGTCGGAGACGACAGCGAATTCGGCTGGTAGCCAATTAACTAACCCCGCCGCCCTCAAAATCACTGCAGCAATCCTAGTGTTGATTGGTCTTGTACCAGGTATGCCGCATTTGATGTTTCTGACGTCCGGTATTGCCCTCGGTGTTTATGCCTATTCTAATGATCGAAAAACGGAACGTGCGAGCGAGGTACAAGAATCAACGGCGCAGAATGTGGAGAAGCCAAACGACGCCGACCTCGATTGGGATGACATAGAGCACGTTGATCCGATCGGCCTTGAGATAGGGTATGGACTCATTCCCCTCGTTAATGAGAGTGATGGCGGTGTCTTATTGTCGCGTATTAGAGGCGTGCGCAAAAAATTGTCTGCTGAACTAGGTTTCCTTATTCAGGCTATTCGTATTCGCGATAACTTAGATATCGACCCGATGACTTACAACATTGTCATCAAGGGCGCAGTGCGCGGAAGCGGCAATATTCGCATGGGCCATGAGCTTGCAATCAATCCTGGTGACGTGAGAACGCCACTCGAAGGAACTCCGACAAAAGAGCCTGCCTTTGGTCTTGACGCTTATTGGATTAACCCTAGCCAGTCAGATTTTGCTAAAACAGCCGGCTATACTATTGTTGATGGCGCGACAGTGATCGCCACGCATATCAATGCGTTGCTACGTGATAACGCAAGTGACCTACTTGGCCATGATGAAACCCGCGAGATTCTAGACAAGATAGCGCAGCGCTCACCGAAACTAATAGACGATCTAGTCCCTGACAAACTGTCGGTGTCGACCATTATGCAAATACTTAAAAACATACTATTTGAATCTATTCCGATTCGTGACATGAACACGATTATTGACACGCTGCTATTAGAAAGCGGACGCACGCAGAATCCAGATGAACTCACGGCTCTGGTCCGACCCCGGCTTGGAAGAATCATGTTGCAGAATCTTGTTCCGCAAGGACAGGAGCTTAGCGTAATAACGCTCGATCCTTCTCTTGAGCAAATGCTGATCAATTCACTTCAGCAAAGCAGTAAGGCCGGCGAGTTGATAATCGAGCCTAAATTGGTCGAAGGGTTGATCTCTTCCGTCAATCAGCAACGCATTCAAGCTGAGGAAAATGGGTTCCCAGCGGTGCTTGTTGTTGCTCCACCTATTCGTCCGTGGCTTGCGAGACTCTTAAAACAGCGGTTTTCTGAGATCTCTGTACTTGCTTACACAGAAATTCCCGAGGATCAAAGTATCAAAGTGTTTGCCCGAGTAGGATTGGAACAGAACGAAGAGGCGGCGTAATCGTTACGCGTCCTATGGCTAGTCTAACCAGAAAAGTTATTTAGCAGGAAACAGAAATGAAATTAGAATATATCACCGTCGATTCAATCAAAAGCGGAATGAAGGAAGTCGCAGCGCGCTTCGGCGCGGATGCCGTTTTGGTTAAGGCTATTGCCGACGGTGATAAACAGAAATTGCTGATTGCCCATGATAATCAAGTCCGGATGTCCTCGCCTCTCCCGCGATCCGAGAGTCAGCAATCCGTCGAACAGAAGCTCAACGAGCCGAAAATAAAGAACAAAGATGTTGAGCACTCGACATTAGAAGCACAAATCGCTGCGATGAAAGAGANGCATTCTTCAACCAAACCCTGGCTTAAACCCGAAGAGGAGACTTTGTCACTCTCTGACATAGATCTTGTCACAGGGGAACGCCGGGTTAGAAGTGAACAGTCGCCATTGACCTCGGACGCAGCGAGGTCGATTCAACGCGTTGTCTCCAGTGAGTCGTTGCAGGCTAGATTATCCGTCGCGGCAAACGGACTAAGCGACGCGTTGCCACCCTCTAAGAGCACTTTAACAACGCTCACCGAACATCCAGAGTATTTATTGCTAACCAATCAACTCGATTCTCTCGGGATCTCAAGCACATTAAGGAAGACCCTGCTAGATCATCTTGAAAACTCGACCTCCGAGTGCTGCTTATTCACGGAGGTCGCTGACTTCATTACCAACAAGCTTCCTGACACACGTGAGATCAATCTAGAACAGCACGTGCATTTTCTTGCCGGCGCCTATGGGGTTGGAAAATCGTCGCTCGCCTTTAAAATGGCACTTCAGATCAATTCTCAAGATCCTGGCAGGGCGCTAGTAGTTAACTATTCGAGCGATCAAACGGCGAGTTGGATCAATGCAGAAACGATGGGAGCTCGCCTCGGTATCGATGTTGTACCCGCCTCCTCTCCTGAAGAGCTGTCAGAAATCATCCACGACAAATCGATAGCTAGACTACTACTCGTGGACGTATCGACCTATAATGAGAGGGACATCAGCGCGTTGCGAGATAAATTTTTTACCGCTGATTTCCATTTGGTTGCGCCTAGCGATACTTGCCTAAGCAATTTGCAGCGCTTAAGCGACGAATATTCGTGGGATTCTCTTATGATTACGCGTCTAGATTCGCTTTCTTTTAGCTGGGGACTTTACCAAGTGCTCATTAATAGCCAAATACCTCTATCTATTGGCACTAATAACTCTAGAATTGACGCCGGTGTTGTCGTTGTTGGCGCTAAGCAGCTCCGAGGCCTACTCGACAAAATGCTAAAAACTGACGTCCCGTCTATTTCAGCTGAGCAGCCAGAATTACAGGGAAAAGTGAAAATAACGCAGGTGACCGCACCACTCGAGCGGCAAAAGCTGCGACGCAATGTAAACCTCCATTAAGTAGCAAAAAAACTGCTATTTAGCTAACTCACCCTTTAGGTAACCGCTAGATGCTTGATAAGACGCACGGGGTAAAGACCAAGGTAATCGGAATCGGCAGCGGCAAAGGCGGGGTCGGAAAGACTACTTTCGCTGTTAATTTGGCTACAGTTCTCCAGGCTCACGGCCACCGGGTCTTAATTTTTGATGCTGACCTAGGCCTGGCCAATATCCATATAGCTTTTAAAAACCGAGTAGTCGGGACAATGGTCGATGTGTTTGAAGGAAGAAAGACGCTAGGTGAGATTATTATCAAGTCTGAACGAGGCATTCATATTATCAGTGGAGGCAATGGGCTAGATGAAGTTCTATCAATCAGTAAACAAAGTGCGCTTCAGATAATTCAAAGCTTTAGCGAGCTAGAAGGGCTTTATGACTATATGATCGTCGACGTTTCTGCAGGGATAGACGAAAATGTCATGACATTTTTGGCCGGATGCGACCATAAAATAGTGCTTGGGACGGAAGAGCCCTCATCAATCGCGGATGCCTATGCGCTAATAAAAATGCTCACCAAAAAAGAAAAGATTTCAGATCTTATTTATGTTCCTAATAAAGTGCGCAATCTGCGCAACGGCCAAAAGCTATTCAACAGTATGAACCAGATCGTCCAAAAATTCCTTGGTGAGTCTCTTCATTTCGTTGGATCGATCAACTTTAGTTCAGACTATAACCAAGCATGGTCCCGTGGCGTCCCCGCCGTGTCTATGGGACAATCAGCAATCATCGAACAAGACTATAAAGAACTTATAAACGAATTAGAAAGACTCGAAACCAGTGAGCGCCCCGACAGGGTAAGTTTTTTTAACAATTAATTGAGATTAATATCATTTAATTTCATAAGCTTACAATAGGCCTGACACCTTGAGTAAACCTAACGAGTATCAAAAAGCAGCCCGTGCCGAGTTTAATCGCCTCGTTACCGATCACCTGCCACTCGTGTCGCGTATCGCGGGATATTTAAAGGCTCGAGTGCCAAAGTTCATCGAATACGATGATATGGTTCAGACAGGCACATTAGGGCTGATAACGGCTGCTGAGTCATACAGAACCGACCTTGGCGTCGAATTCAAAGACTTTGCGAAAACGCGGATCAAGGGCGCGATACTCGATGAAGTCAGGCGCATGAGCAGCATGTCCAGGCTGGCGATAAAAAACACGCAGTCTCACAGCCAAGCTGAACACACCCTCACTAACCAATTAGGTACTAAGCCAACCAATAAGCAAGTAGCTGAATATTTGGGACTCACTGTCTCTGAATATGAAGATCAGCGAACGCATGCTGATAGATTTCGAATGGAAGATCTGAATTCAGAAGATGACTATTTCGAAGAAAGTCACATTTCAGCGGAAGCTAACCCACTTGATTTAATCGAAGATGAAGAACTTAAGATGCTCGCAACCCAAAAGATTTCTGAGCTTGACGATCGCAAGCGCCTTGTTATGTCTTTGTATTATGTTGATGAAATGAACATGAAGGAAATAGGCGAAATTATCGGCGTCAAAGAAGCACGCGTTAGCCAAATATTAAGCGGCATCGTAAAAGAATTAAAACAAGCAATATCAAAAGGTATTTCCTAATTATGTTCGGCCGACAAAAAGCAGATTCTGCTAAAGAACACGCAAAGGAGACATATGAAGCCTGTGCCAACTCTACTGAAATCAATGATACTCCACGAGCATTAAGAGCGCGGCTCGTGTTGCGCGCTAAAGCAAATATCGATTTAACGTTTATCGAAGGCGCAAGAAAAACTGAGGTCTTCGAAAAAGCGAAAATGGCTGCCCTTCTCGAAGGGAAAGGGACAACTCATCTAAAGAAACCTGAATTAATCGAGCCTTTCAAGATTTCCAGATCAGGAAAAGGGAGCGTACTTTCCTATATACCCCTCGAATTAGCACAGACGGTTTTCGAAATTGGCGGTTCTTACCAAAAAGAAGGAATCACGCAAGAGCGTGCAATCGAACTAACTCAAGCGATTATGGATCAGATCGCACTAAGTTTAGGTATCAACGAAGAGATAGTGGTACTCAACTTTTTGCGAGACAGCAGTGATGACACCACTGAGGACGACAAGGATTCTGAATAGGAACCTTTCGACCCGCTCTTTAACCACGAGTTCGAAAGCGCCTTATCAAAGCCTATCGAGCTTTTAACTACCGCATCGGAGTCCGCTAAGTGAGCTTCCTTCTCTCCCTACTTACACTCACCACAGTCATTATCCTTTCGATTCTGCTGTTTTTCGTTTTAAGCAAACTCATGTGGCTTGAAAAAGCAACTAATTCGCTGCTTAATCGCGAGGGTCAGCCAANGGGCACGCCAGCGATCCGTGCGAGCGATGTAGACCCTTATTTTTACGGTCTGAGTGATGAAGTGCTTTGGAAGTCTTTGTCGGGGAGTCCCGACCCGAGTATTGGAGAATTAGAACTCAGCGAGATTCGCCCTCGCTTCGCGATGGCCTTGGACAAGATGATAACAAGATTAGTAAAAGAGGCACCTTCATCTCAATCGACAACCATAAATGTTACAAGAAATGCACTCGACATTACGAATGTGCGAGGTAAAATCCGAATTTGGATCCCACCTCACCATGCTGAAGCCTTAACTAAACTTGGCTCTTCGCTGAAAGTTAATGCTGAAGAAGTAGACCAAACAGAGGCTGTTCAAACTCTCCAAAATATTGTTTACGCGCTATACAGCGAAGTAGCTTTGGAGTGGAATCAAGAAAGCTTTTCAACCATGAGCCAGGCACTCATTGTTCAACCTACCTCCCATTCACAGAACGCTGATTAGCGTCCAAGTTTGATCGAAACACTTCATTTCTCGCAGGACTAGCAAAGTAGATTTCACCTGCATCTTTTGCCATGTCCTCAGGAGTTGGATTGGCTGAATTCTTTTTTCCTATTGCCTCTAAATATTTTTCACGCTCGAGGATGAGCAGTGCATCAATAACCTCTCTAACATCGAGCAATTCCTGCGAGTTTCCCTCAATATCTGCAAGCGTCTTGTCTGTATCACTAAGACGTTCGCTAAATTGCTGCAGCGATGCCTCGAACGTTGAAACTTTTGATTCCAGAACCTCAAAGCTCCTACCTAATGTNTCGTTTTGGTCATTTAGACCACTCACGAGNGAGGCTGAGTACGTGCTGAGTTTGCCTGCAATACCCTGTTCTGAATCCTGATAACTTGCTTGAGTTTGCTCTAGGGCGACTGACAGTTCTTCGACAATACTCCTCAAATTTGACACTTCTGCTTTTGCGCCCTCAAAACTCTCAAGCCCGGTGTTCATATTGACGATTCTCTTACCTAGCGCAAGATTCAGCGCGCTTAACTCATCGCCTTTTCCTGAAAGACTGAGTATTGCGACTAAAAACAGACCCAATGTAACCGCCACGATGCCACCGGTGGTAACGAGCATGATTGTTGCTAATTTTACCTGCTGCTTTTTAAAATCAGCGAGTGTAGAGAGCGCTGTGGACAGTTTTTTCTCTTGGCTCTCGAGACGTTTGGTATTCTCCGTCGAAAAGTCTACTGCCTCGACCAATGAGGCTGATAACACATCAAAATCAGGCAGTAACTCGATTATCTTGGTTCGACGGCCTTCGGCAGAATTTTCTGCTGAATTATTGTTCGTTAGCTCGCTTAGCTCCTCGGGAGACACATAAACTGAACGGTCAGTGAAGTCATCTACACCAAAACCAATATCATCGTCATCGTCGGCTCTGCTCGCAACAAGTGTAACCTTAGCTGCTTTAGATTCGGTTTTAGCTTTGGCTGACGGCTTCTTTTTAGACGCAGCCTTCGTCGATGAAGAATTCTTAGCCGCTGGACTCTTAGCCTCCGATTTTCCTTTAGGTGCTGTCTTTTCGTCGATATCGTCTTTCGCCATTTCAAAATTCCTTGTTGCTGGTGCTAGCGGGGACTGTTTATTTTTCGCCAATCGACACTATTCTGACAAAGTTTAATCTTGCGTCAGTCAACTCTGAGTCAAGCGCCTCGAGTGTTTCAGAGTCTAGCTGCCTAAAGCATAAGACAGCCCGCTCTCTACCAAGCCGATCAATTGAATATTCTCTCGATTCAAGTCAGTTTCTGCGGCAAGAACTGCAAGCTGAGCGGGCAGCAGCTCTCCTCTGTCGAGCATACCCCCATAGGTTGATAGGACTTCAGGACTCGCGGTGGCGCCGGTTAACGCCTCGTGGAGAAGATTGACAACACTTTCACTGGTCGGAGAATCACCTAGCAAAAAGGTTAATCCCGTTTCAAGTAATGTAAAGAGGTCCATACCCGAGTCGGCGTAATTCAGGGCTGTGGCGACCAGACTACCGTCTTGTAATGCGTCAGCCCCCAATAAAACGCCGAGTAGTTTTGCCGCATCGCCGGCATTCTCCGTAAGATCAAGCGCCAGACCAGAGTCTGTAAAGTGAATTCGTTCAACTGAAATTAGAGTATCTCGCTCGAATCCATGCCTTGCCTGCCAGCGGGGTTCACCCTCAACTACTCCCCCATAAAACATACTTACCTGCCCTCGTGCCGCTGCAATCAGCGCGGTATCGATACCACTCCCGCCCTCTAGGAGATCGTCGCCCTTTCCTCCCTCTAAGTGGTTAGCTAACTCATCTCCAACCAACGTGTCTGCAAACGCTGTACCGATCACTTTCTCAATTCGGCTACCAAAATTAATTGTTTGCTGCCCAGCCGCTAAAATAGATGGGTTGGCTGTATCGCCCACAAATCCCCAACCCCCTGGGCTCAAATGCAATGTCACTGGTGACAGTATTGCCGAGGCATCAAGGGTATCAAACCCTCCCCCATCCCAAATAAAGTTGGCGCGGTCAGCACTGAGTAAATAGAGGTCATCACCCTGTCTCGCGTTAGTNTTAGGCCCGTAGAGAAACTGCAACGCAGCAATATCGAGTAAGCCTAAGGCAAGGCTATGCTCTTGCACCTCGTCATTAGAGGTTCCATCAATCATGCGCGACAATATTAGTGGTTCCTGTTTGCCNGCTAAAGGAGAGTAGAGCGCGAGTTGGCGCATAAAGCCGCCCTCTATATCGACTTCCAACGACAAAAATGGACCGCTAACAGGCTTTTCTGCAGAAATCGAGGTTCCCATTGTGGGCGATTTCAGTCCTAATGCTCCACCTATAGATCGAAGCCACAGCGGAGCTGCAAAGGAATTTGACGCGGTTTCAATGTCTCTGAAGTCTTGCGAATTGTTGCCATCGAGAGTGACGCTATTAATTAGAATGTCACTTCCCGAATAAGCGAAGGATGGTGAAGTAAATGCTGAGAGGGCCGTTATTTGGGCTGTCGCTGCAAAACTCAATGTATTCAATCGATCGAGATTTTGTGTGGGAGAAAAAGTGAGACCGGTAACTGAACTGACCACTGCGAGCGCTCGCTCAGTCAATATTTGTTGCAACGCAGTTAATGCTTGCCACTCAGTGGGTTTACTCTCATCGTACTCGAGGGATTCAGATGAAGTTACATATTCCGGTGCTTGGCTGGGGAAACTGTAATAGTACCTATTGCCCTCTGTCATTAGCTGACTTATGCCAGCAGCGCTATCTGACAGCGACGCATCGAGCCAATAGGGCAGCGGCTTAATGCCAGCACCATAGGCTCGCGTTTCTATCGAGCTTGGCACTTTAAGCCAGTCTGCTCTGACCTCAATTGAGTCATCGCCCCCGCTGTCTTTAAGAAGAACAGCGGCGTTTTTTACAACGTAAAGATCATCGCCATCGCCGCCATTGAGAACATCGCGCCCACTGCTAGATATGAGTTTGTCGTTACCATCAGCACCGAATAACCAATCGTCTCCATCCCCTCCGTCTAGCACGTCATTGCCATTGGTTCCGTAAATAAGGTCGTCACCCTGTTCTCCGTAAGCAGTGATCGAGTCAGTGGCCGTGCTGTTTATCGTCGCCTCGTTAATAATGAGTCCCAGACGGCGAGGGTCTGTGCGGTCGGCAAATGTTGCATTGAATGAATCATTGCCCTGCGCACCGTACATAATGTCGATACCTGTGCCGGAAAAAAGCAGGTCGTCTCCGTCTCCTGCTTGTAACCGATCGTCGCCCGCACCGCCTGACAGATAGTCGTCACCNGAGCCACCCGTCAAGAAATCATTGCCGTCCCCGCCAAACAAACGATTGTTGCCTGCTTCTTCCCCTACCCAAAGAAAGTCGCTCCCGTCACCACCGTAGAGAGTATTATTCCCCGCACCTCCATAAATGCTGTCGTTTCCTCGCTCTCCAGTGAGCACGTCGTCACCCTCAAAGCCATAAATTTTATCGCTTTCGGGAGTTCCAGTGAGTTGGTCGCTATCTTGAGACCCTTGGAGAATTGCCATCGCTTTTTACAATCTGACAGGTGAGTTTTCAGTCATCCCAGTTTACTCGGTTTAGAGTATTCAGCCTAACCGCGCCTCACTACCTTGAGCTTCAATCGAGAATTAAGGCGCGAAGCTAAAA
>JGI26082J51739_10000716_pt1 | contig 20999 bp, 15 predicted proteins | sample SaaInl5LU_22_DNA_FD_51739 | JGI IMG/M metagenome (IMG submission 51739)
CTAGTCTCCTTTATTACACGAATGGTTTTCTCTATATCCTTGTTGGCATTTTGTATGAGATGCTGAGCCTCCTCCTTAGCTTGAGCTATTATTTCCTTCTTTTGGTTGTCTAACTCCTCTTTAAGGGCACGATATGCCGATGTTATTTCTGCGGCTTCTTCTGCCTTCTTATTAATTTCTCGTTGTTCTATGGCGAGTTTCTCCTGCTGCGATTGCACTTCGGAGAGCAGAGCATCTAAATCATACTGCTTGGTATTGGTAAGTTGCTTGGCTCGCTTGATCAGTTTCTTATTGAGTCCAATATTACTAGCTACTTCATACACAAATGAGCTGCCCGGTTGGCCTATTTGCAGTTTATACAGCGGTACGAGCTTGTCTATATCAAAAAGCATCGCCGCATTTGACACCCCTTTCAGTTTATCTGCCTTGGTTTTTATATTGCTAAAGTGTGTGGTGATTACACCATAAGCCTGCTTGCGGTGTATCTCTTCTAAAATAGCCTCGGCCATAGGCCCACCAAACATAGGGTCTGTTCCTGTACCTATCTCATCCATAAGTACTAAGGTAGATTCATCACAAAAATTAATGATGTGTTTAGCTGCTTTCAGGTGACTAGAGTAGGTNCTCAAATCGGATTCAATACTCTGATTNTCACCTATATCTACAAAAATATGNTCAAAAATACGAAACGAACTTTCTGCATTGCACGGCACCAAATATCCCGACTGTAACATAAACTGAAGTATGCCAATAGTTTTGAGAGCAACGGACTTTCCTCCTGCATTTGGGCCTGAAATGACAATAAGGCGTTGATCCTCATTAAACGTATAATCTAAAGGTACAATCTCATTTTTCTCGTTGTGTAGTCGCTCTTCAAGTAACGGATGCCGTGCTCGAATTACAGTGGTTTCGTTATCCAGTTTAGGCAACTTACATTTCCAATCCAGGGCTAATCGTGCTTTGGCTCTTACAAAATCAAACACAGACGCTTTTTGCATTCCACGCTCAATATTGCGGAGGTACAGCACTATTTTAGAGGTTAGCTGCCTTAGGATTTGAATAATCTCCTGTCGTTTTTTGATATGTAGCTCTGCTAGCTCATTATTTAATCCTACGAGTTCCAATGGTTCTATGTACGATATTTTACCGGTGCCCGATTGGTCTATGAGCACCCCAGACACACGTCTTTTGAACTCACTCAGTACAGGAAGTACTACTCTACCATTTTTTATTCCCAGTTCGGTATCAGCCAGCAAGCCCTGCTCCTTGGCATTGGTAAATATGGAGTTAGAGCTTTTTATGATACTTCGTTCTGCTCGTTTTATTTCGGTTATTATTTTTTGAAGTCCTTTGGAAGCACTTGGTTTTACTTCTCCGTCTATATCTAGTACTTCGTCTATAGCTGCTATCAAAGTCCAATCTATATCCAAGTTTTCGAATAAGGAGTATAACCTCGGGTAGTCCTCTCTGCGTTCTTGGCTAAATGTTGTAATCCGGTGTAATCCACGCAAAAAATCTTGAATCTGTTGTATAGTTTCTATTTCATAAAAAAATCCTTCTATCTGTGCCGTTTTAGATTGCAGGTCAAAATCGACGTTGAACGAAATAGATAGTTCTCCTTTACTCAGTATATTCACCAGTTCTTCGGTTTGTTCCAACCAAAGAGTAATCTGCTCCCTATCGCCAGAACAGCGTACTTTATGAATGTGTTGCCTACCTGCTTCCGTTTCACATCGGCTTATTGTAGCCTCCAACACCTGGTCTATCCCAAGTTTTTCCTTTATGTTTTTAGGGTAAAGCAAGATTATTTTTTACTATTTATCTTAGACGCCACTTCTTCCATTACCTCTACCATAAGCTTAGGATGCTGAGCATATACTCGCAAACTACTGTCAAAGAGGGCTGAGTCTATTCCGTACTTATTAAAAACCACTTGATACGTTGTATCTCTCATTGCTGATCTCATCTCAGCAGGAACAGTAAGTTGTTTCTGAGCGGCTTCTAGCATTTGTACATCCGTTATAATTTCTATCATCTCTACTTTATCTATGATGCCTTCGGGCAGTTTGTCTTCTCTCAATTCACAGGCCGTAAACCAAACAGTACTGATTAAGCAAACTAAAATTATTTTTGTTCTCATTATATGTCTCAAACGATACGCGAAAATATTAAACAAATACAGTCAGAAGTAGGAAACACTAAATTAGTTGTGGTTTCCAAGTATCGTTCGCTCCCAGAGTTAGAAGAAGTATACGCCACTGGACATCGCCACTTTGGTGAAAATAGAGTGCAAGAATTAGTAGAAAAACATGGTGCACTACCCAAAGACATCCATTGGCACGTCATTGGTCACTTGCAGACCAATAAGGTGAAGTATATAGTACCATTTGTTCATTTAATTCATTCTGTTGACAGTTTCAAGCTACTAAAAGCCATTAACAAAGAAGCCGAGAAGGTGAATCGTGTAATTCCATTCCTGTTTCAATTACATATTGCTCAAGAAGAGAGTAAATATGGTTTAACTCCTACCGAACTAGAGACTATACTTAGTAGTGACGATTACCATAACTTGAAACACGTATTATGTCGTGGACTTATGGGAATGGCAACCAATACGGATAAGAAGGATATGGTATTACAGGAATTTAATGGTTTGCATCAGCTGTACCTTGAACATAAGGAAGACCAAAATTGGGATACCTTGAGTATGGGGATGAGTGGTGATTATAAGCTAGCTGTTGCTGCAGGCAGTAGTCACATACGAGTAGGAAGTAAAATATTCGGTTAAGTAATCGCAATTGATTTTATAAAGGGTATTACAAAATCTTCTAAATAAGAGAAGGCCTCCTTGCGGAAGCCTTCTCAATTGACTATGAAAACTCTAAATCTTGGGCTAGAACGCCCAAGGCCTTTAATCTATGTTGTTAGCTGTATGCTAACCGACGTGATTGTCTAATTTTGCTTCAAATATATGGCGATATTTAAATGTAGCAACATTTATTTTATTTTATTTTATTTAGTGCTTTCTTTCTTTCAGTGCTTTCTTTCTTTCATAAGAGAAGACCTCCTAGCGGAGATCTCCTCAATTGACTATGAAAACTCTAAATCTTGGGCTAGAACGCCCAAGGTCTTTAGTCGTTAATTACGTTCACGAATGAACGGTTATTCGACTTACGCTGAAATACGACCTTACCGTCAGTAAGGGCGAATAGCGTATGATCTTTCCCCATACCCACGTTTGCACCTGGGTGATGTACTGTACCTCTTTGTCTTACGATGATATTACCAGCGATACACTCTTGACCACCGTATATTTTAACGCCAAGTCGTTTACTTTCCGACTCTCTACCGTTCTTACTACTACCTGCTCCTTTTTTGTGTGCCATTGAATTATTATCCTTTAATGCTTTCTATTTGAATCTGAGTAAGATATTGTCTGTGACCGTTTCTTACTTTATACCCTTTTCTTCTTTTCTTCTTAAAAACGATGACCTTGTCGCCTTTTAGATGCTGCAAAACCTTAGCAGTTACAGAAGCTCCTTTTACATTAGGAGTTCCTACATTTACTTTCCCTGCATTATCTACAAGCATTACGTTATCAAAGTTCACTGACTTGCCTTCATCCTCCGCCAATCTATGAACGTACAATTTCTGATCTTTCTCAACCTTGAATTGCTTTCCTGCTATATCTACTATCGCGTACATCTCTTTATTTAAGAACTGCAAAGGTAAAACTAATTTGGAATTTCCAATATGCATCAAATTTATTTTCTTAAAAAAATCTTAACATTATTTATAAGTATGTTGACAACGCATAATTCTTTTTATTACTTTTGCAGCCACTTTTAAAACAATGGATTTCGTTAAGCATATAGAATCAAGCCAAATCAGAACTGACTTACCCGCATTCGCGGCTGGAGACAATGTATCTGTACATTACAAGATAAAAGAGGGTGAAAAAGAGAGAATTCAGGTTTTTCAAGGTACTGTGTTACAAAGAAGAAACACTGGTCTTGATGCTACCTTCACTGTACGTAAAATAAGCAGCGGCATAGGTGTAGAGCGCATCTTTCCTGCTCACTCGCCTAATATTGACAAAGTAGAGGTCAACAGACGTGGCAAAGTTAGAAGAGCTCGTATCTTTTACCTTAGAGGACGGTCTGGTAAAAGTGCTCGTATCAAAGAAAGAAGATAAGCACCCGAAAATTTTTAAACAGAAGGCCCGTCTTGGTAATACCACGATGGGCTTTTTTATTTGCACTCCGTTAAGAATAAACTAATTCGTAATCACTAGTACACCGTATATATACATAATGTCAATTTCTACTAAATATAATCCTCAAGGCCTGGAACAGCAATGGTATGACAAATGGATAGAGCATAAACTCTTTGCCTCTACTCCTGATGAGCGACCAAGCTATACTGTAGTAATACCACCGCCCAATGTTACGGGTATACTGCACATGGGACATATGCTCAATAATAGCATACAGGATATATTGGTGCGTAGAGCTCGTATGCTTGGCTATAACGCCTGCTGGGTGCCGGGTACAGACCACGCCTCTATAGCTACGGAGACCAAGGTAGTAAACCTACTCAAGGAACAAGGTATAAGCAAGGAAGACATTACACGAGAGGAATTCCTAGATCACGCCTTTGAATGGAAGGATAAGTATGGGGGAATTATACTCGATCAGTTAAAGAAACTCGGCTGTAGTTGTGATTGGGACCGTACTAGATTCACTATGGAGCCTGATCTTTCTGAGGCAGTAATCGACTCATTCATTGATTTACACGCCCGTGGATATATATACCACGGCACCAGAATGGTGAACTGGGACCCTGTAGGAAAAACCGCATTAAGTGATGAAGAGGTAAATCACGAAGAACAAAAAGCGAAGTTATACTACGTAACGTACAAAATTGAAGACAGTGACGAGGTACTCCAAATAGCAACTACTCGTCCAGAAACCATTATGGGCGACACCGCTATTTGTGTTCACCCCGAAGATGAACGGTACACCCACCTTATAGGTGAAAAATGTATTGTTCCACTGGTAGACCGAGCAGTGCCTATCATTGCGGATGATTATATCGACATAGAATTTGGTACGGGTTGCCTAAAAGTGACACCTGCTCACGATGTAAATGACCACGAAATAGGAAAAAGACACCAACTGGACTCTATTGACATATTTAATGATGACGCTACTGTAAGTGAAGCCGCAGGAATATTCATAGGTGAAGACCGTTTTAAGGCTAGAAAACTAGCGGTAGCTAAGCTAGAAGAACTCGGATTACTGATAAAAACCGAGGACATCGTAAATAAAGTAGGTAAAAGTGAGCGCACTCAAGCCGTAATTGAACCGAGACTTTCGGCTCAATGGTTTGTAGACATGAAAAAGTTTATGGCGGATTATCCCGAAGCCTTGAGCGATATAATGACCGATCAAGTTCAGTTTCACCCAGCTAAGTTTAAAAACACATACAATCACTGGCTTACGAATATTAAAGATTGGTGTATATCACGTCAGTTGTGGTGGGGACACCGTATCCCCGCTTGGTATACCCCAAGTGGTGAGGTGATCATTGCAAAAACAGCCAACGAAGCACTCACTAAATCTAGCGACAAAAACTTAACTGCCGCTGACTTGAGACAAGACGAGGATGTATTAGATACGTGGTTCAGCTCGTGGTTATGGCCTATTAGTGTTTTTGATGGTTTCAAAGAAGGACAGCAAGAAGAGCTGGACTACTACTACCCTACTGCCGATTTGGTAACAGCACCGGATATCATATTCTTTTGGGTGGCACGTATGGTAATGGCTGGTCACGCATTCAGCCGAAAGAAACCCTTTAAGAATGTCTATTTCACAGGCATAGTACGAGACAAAGAACGCCGCAAAATGTCTAAATCATTAGGCAATAGCCCCGACCCTATCGAGCTCATGGAAAAATACGGTACGGACGGAGTACGTATGGGCTTAATGCTAAGTGCTCCTGCCGGAAATGATATCCTATTTGACGAGACACTCTGTGAGCAGGGCCGAAATTTCTGCAACAAACTTTGGAATTCGTTTAGACTGTTGGACGGTTTGGAAGTTACCGATGTACGCAATGATTATTATACCTCCTACGGGAGCATCATTCACCAGTGGATGGATAGTAAGATTGCTGTAGTAGTAGTATCTGTTAATCAGCATTTCGAGGCATTTCGTATTTCTGATGCTCTTATGGAGTTATACAAACTTACGCGAGACGATTTTAGCGGATGGTACTTGGAGATGATCAAACCTACTTATGGTGAGCCTATTCCAATGGAAGACTTAGCAATTGCAAAAGCTAAGTTTGACCAAATTTTAAAGTTACTACATCCTTTTATGCCCTTCATCACCGAAGAGTTATGGCACGCATTGGGTGAGCGAGAAGGACAATTCATCAATCAGCAAGAATGGCCCAAACTGGCTCTTACGGAGACCTCTATCCATTATAATGTTTTCGAACTCATATCGGAAGTACGTGCTAAGCGTAACGAAAACGGCATTTCTCCTAAGGTAGAGGCTAGTTTGGGACTGAATGCCAAGGATGCTAATATATATACCAATGCTCAAGGTGTTATTTCAAAATTGGCCAATGTTGTTACCTTGGAGGGTGCAGCGGATAATGCATTCAAGGCTTTGGTAGGCACTGACGAAGTCGCTATTTCTTTCAAAGACTTCGTACAAAAAGTAGATACAGACGCCATAAATGGTGAAATAAAGCGACTCAAAGGATTCCTGATTGGTATTGAGAAAAAATTAGGTAACGAAAAGTTTATGGCCAATGCCAAGACAGATGTGGTAGCACGAGAAGAACAGAAAAAAGCCGACACCTTGAGTAAAATTGCTAGTTTAAAGCAACAACTCAACAGTTAAATTATTGCTTTTTTGTAGTAATTAGGTACTCATTGATGTAACGTTGTGCGAGGTCTTCGTTGTTTTCTACAAAGTGCCTGTACTGCGAATAGCAGTCCACATTAAACAGTGAGATAAAGAGGTATGGGGCTAGCATGCCAGCAGCCTCCATCTTACGGGAATATTCTAAGGATGGAATGTCTTCGTGCTTGGTTGCCTCAAGCATTGCTTTCCAGCTTTGTACTTCTAGGTACCTATCATACTCAGACAGGTCTGATGACGATTTCAACATTCCTAGAGCATTGTATCTGTCCTTGCAGTCACCAAGTGCATCCTGATAGTGTTGGAAATGTAAGCGATCATCATAGAAATTATCTCTAAAATTGGTGTCATTTACAACATTGGCTGGGGCCAAGCGTAGCACCCAATTGCGGTCTACATCCAAATCACTATTCTGCTCGGTGAGTAGATTGTGAATTTGTATCAATACGGTTTCCTCGGGATATATAAGCAGACTCTGTTTGGCAACACTGAGTGCTTGTTGTGATTCGCCTTTCTTCTGCAACGCATCCGCTAAGTATTTCACAGGTTCGTTGAGCAAAGGCTGCATTGCCATAGCTTTCCTGAAGTAACTAGCCGCCTGACCGTAATATTCCATAGCAAAATAGCAATCTCCCACATAAAGCAGTGCTTTGTAATTAGAGCTATCTGCTTTGTACGCTTGCTCGTATTTAATGATGGCTTGCTGGTAATTTTTTGCATGAAATTCCTTTTCACCAAGGTTGAATAATGCGATAGATTCTGAACTTATTTCTTCCATTGTAAAATAGCGACTATCTACATACATGGTTCGGAGTAAGGTACTGCTCTTGCTATTATAAGGCACACTACTCGCACTATAATATATCGCATTATAATAGTCATACTTCGGCTTCTGCATAATATATTCTAACTGTGATTTTATGGCGTTTTCATTCGCTTCTCCTCCACCTTCCAATGTGATGTTAGAGTTATATAGCGGTAACATATTTGTCTGATAATTGGCATACATGGATTGATTATACAGTTCCCATAAGTTTTTGCTTAGTGGGTAAGCATTAATCACTTCTTTGGTAAGCATTCCAGCCTTTTCATACTTGCGTTTTTTATAGTACTTCTCTACTTTTTTTATTTTTTTTTGGTTTTCTTTACTCATCTGAGCTACCGCTTGAACACTAAAAAAACAGCAAATAAGTATAACTAAGATGTTTCTCGTACCCGTTAATCTATCAATTGTATACATTCCATCCAAAAATAAGATATTAATAAACCATCACCTTATTTTTGAATCAAATAAATGAAGCACTTTTTTCAGCTTGTACGATTTGTAAAACGCTTAACTACGCCAGAATTTTGGACGTTTGAAACTATTTTCATCACATCTCTATTGATTTTTTTGGCATACGCTTTATACAAGTCGCTCACCATTAAACTCAATAAGCTATTCATTAAATCATTCATAGGCCCATTTATAGGCACTTTTTTTATCTCCCTCTTTCTGCTTCTTATGCAGACTATTTGGAAATACCTAGAAGATTTGGTAGGCAAGGGACTAGAGATAAGTGTGATCTTCGAGTTCATTTTCTACTTTGCTATTCACCTGATACCGATGGCATTACCACTGGCTATATTACTCTCATCCATTATGGTTTTTGGGAATATGGCGGAACGGTATGAGTTAGTAGCGATTAAATCTGCAGGTGTATCACTACTGCGAGCCATGCGTCCTATGTTCGTTATTAGTATATTGATGTCCGTAGGTGCATTTTATACTGCAAATGACCTTATCCCAAAGGCAAATCTGAGTTGGGGAGCATTATTATACGATGTTACTCAGAAAAAACCTGCCATGAATATCGTGGACAACGTGTTCTTCAAGGATATAGACGGGTATGCGATACGAGTAGGCAAAAAACATGATGACAACCAAACTATAGAAGATGTAATCATATATGTTGACGACCGAAAAAACACAGGTAATAATAACATACTTATCGCCAAACGAGGAAAAATGACAGTTAGCGATGATAAACAATTTATGACGTTATATCTGGAAGAGGGTAAACGCTATCAAGAATTGGTAAATGACCCCAATTACAAAAAAACTAGGCCGCATAACACTATGGAATTTGAGACCTATAATCTTACCATAGACCTGAGTGAGCTTGCTTTTAACCGAACGGATAAGGAACGTTTTAGTGAAGATCAGCGAATGATGAATGTAGATGAACTCTCCATACGCATAGATTCGCTTACGCGATATATCACAAAACGACAAAAAAACCTCCACAACTATATAGAACCCTACTTTCATAGTGCCTCAGATACGCTAGAGGTCACAGAAAACTCTGTAGAGGACAGACTAGCAGCGTTACTTAAACAGATAGAAACATCGAGAAAAATTATAAAAGAAGTGAAGATGGAAGAGGCTGTAAGTGCCCCTGGCAATTCAAAATCTTCGCTCCTATCGCGCACTAAACCCGTTCCCTCTGAAATAGATACCGCAACACGCACGCTCAACGAAGAAACCATAGAGAAGGCACTACAAAATGTGAGTAATGTAAAACGCATAAGCAGTAACAACATAGAAGATTCTTCATCTCAACGGGAATTACGAGCCAAATACTTAGTAGAGTGGCACCGAAAATTCACGTTAGCCATTAGTTGTATTCTACTCTTTTTCATAGGAGCTCCACTAGGTGCTATTATCAAAAAAGGAGGCTTTGGATTACCTCTTGTAGTTTCACTTCTTCTTTTTATTCTGTATTATGTACTCGGTATTTTTGGCGAGAAACTGGTAAAACAAGGTGCATTAGAACCGGTAATCGGTATGTGGCTTGGACTTATTGTTTTCTTTCCATTAGCCATATTTTTGACGTATAAATCCAGTAGAGATTCACAATTATTTGATGCGGATGCCTACAAGCGAATTATTAAAATGCTTACTCCCCGTTGGGCTAAAGGTTACCTTGAAGATAAGTAGTTATGAAAATCCTTCAGATAAGCAATAGAGTTCCGTGGCCACTCAACGAAGGTGGCACTATAGGTATATATAATTACTCGAGAACATACTCAGAGATGGGGCATGCAGTTACGCTGTATTGCCTTGATGGACTAAAACACAACACGCCAATACAAGAAGCTCAGCAAGAACTTAGCAAGTATGCAGCTACACTCATACACCCTATAGATACCGACATAAAGTGGGACGAAGCCTTGAAGCATTTATTAAGTAACAAATCATATAATGTAAGCAGGTTTTACAACAAAACTTTTGAGCAAGAACTAAGAACCCTCTTACAGACCGACACCTTTGATGTTATACAACTCGAAGGAACATTTGTAGGACCGTATCTGCCAGTAGTACAAGCATATCATAAGGGAATATTAGCATTGAGAATGCACAATGTTGAGTTTGAGATATGGGAGCGATTAGCCACCAACGAAAAGAATTTTATAAAAAAAGCATACCTCAAACGATTGGCAAAACAACTAAGAACTTACGAGGGTAATCTCATAAAAAAGGTGGATGTGATAGCCACCGTAACTGACGATGATGCTTACAAATTCAAAGAACTACATCCAGAGGGTAATTATATCACGATACCAGCAGGCATAGATCTTAATGAGTGGACGTATAGCCCTATGAGTTCCCACAATGAATGGTACCATATAGGCTCCATGGAATGGCACGGCAATGTAGATGCGGTGGATTGGTTCTTAAAAAATGTGCATGCTTTGCTAGTAGATAAATTTCAAAACTACCAACTCAACTTGGCAGGAAAAAGCATTAATGCCAGTGAATATGAGGCATTTCCTAATGTTAAGATAAATCCTGATGTTCCTAAAGCGTATGATTTTGTCGCAGAATGCGATGTGTGTGCAGTTCCACTTAGAAGTGGCAGTGGTATTCGGCTAAAGATACTGGAAGCTATGGCAGCTGGAAAATTAGTAATAAGCACTACCATNGGAGCACAAGGAATAGATTATATAGACGGAGAGCATTTGCTAATAGCAGACAAACCAAGTGATTTTGTAGCTATTTATGAAAAACTCCAAAATGGTGAATTAGATGTTGAGCGTATTACGGCAAATGCCCGTAAGCTTATAGAAAATTCATACTCCACGGAGGCTCTTGCATCTAAGCAACTAGCCTATTACATAAATTTGTAAATTACGATTACTAAATTTCATAAATAAAAAAAGGCACCAACTCAAAAGTTGATGCCCCGTTATTTTGTCTTGTAGTATAGACTAGTCTAAATTAAGCTCTTGCACTTTACCATATCCTAATTTATTCAAACCTTCACGAATCTTGTACGCGTGACCTACTACTATAATTACCATATTATCAGGATTTAGCATTTGACTTGCTACCGCATTAATGTCTGATACAGTCATTGCATTAATCATATCAGCTTGTTGCTTCGTATAATCCTTAGGTAAATTATTCTCTACGATACTACTCAAGAAATTAAGTTTATCGAAAGGAGTCTCGTAATCCAACGCTTCACTCAATGTAATCGAACTCTTGGTAAAATCTAATTCTTCTTGAGTGATACCATCCTTAGTAAAAGTATTGATCTCCATCATTAACTCACTAATAGCACTATCTGTAGCTTCTTTTTTAATTTCTGAAGAGAATCGGTAAACACCATACTGCTTATTCCCACCAAAGCTAGAGCGTGCACCATATGTGTATCCTTTATCTTCTCTTAGGTTCAGGTTTATTCTACTATTAAATGCTCCACCTAGCGAGAAGTTCATTACACCTGCCTTAAAGTAGTCACCATTATAATCATACTTAGGACCCGGGTGACCAGCATAAACGGTGCTTTGAGAAGCGTAAGGCTTATCTACCAAATACACTGTAGTTTTCTCCGGCATTTTCAGCTCTGGCATTTGTGGTATCACCACATTCGTATTTTCCCATTCTTTCAAGAAAGAAAGTTTACTGATTGCATCCTCTTTAGTAATATCTCCCGAAACTACGAGTGTACTGATATTTGGTGAGTAATAGCTGTTGTAAAAAGATTTAACATCATCTAAATCAATCTTACTCAATGATTTGTAATTACCATAATAGTATTCCTCTAAAATGGTACCTTCATACATAATCTTGCCCCAAGCTTTGTTAGCCATTACTGACGGATTGCTTTTTTGCTGTTTAAGACCTTCCAATATTTGCTCTTTTATCCGTTTAAAATCTTTTTCATCAAAACGTGGAGCAAATAAAGCGTCTTTGAGTAATGCTAATGTTTCATCTACTTTATCAGCCAAACAGCTTACAAAGACCGATGAGTTCATCGTACCACTATTGAAGCTTATTCTACTTCCCAATTTATCCAATTCTCGTGAAAACTCTTCAGTAGTGAGCTTTTCGGTACCCTCTCCCATCATAGATGCAACCATCATCGCTGTACCTGTAGCCACTTTTTTGTTGGCTTCTAATAAATGACCACCTTCCATATCAATATAGAAATATACCAAAGGAGCCTCGCTACTTTCGTTACCGATTATTTTTAGACCATTATCAAACTGCTCTTGGTAAAAATCAGGCACAGTAAATGCCTTAGCACTTGGTTTAGTAGGACGTACACTTCGATCAAAATCATCCTTAGGAGCTACATATGCAAGTCCTTGGTACTGCTTATCCACTGNTTTAGGTTCAGCAGCATGTGGGTTTATACTTTTGGGTGTATCGTCGTCCTCATCTTTTTTCTCTTCTCTGTCTACACGTAGGATAACCGCTTTCTTGTTTTTGAGATACTTAGTGTATACACGCTTTATGTCTTCTTTAGTTACAGCATTGTAACGGTCTATGTCGTTTTGTAAGTTATACCCACTACCTTTCATCATAGTGTAGTGACTCAACACTTCTGATTTACCGTTTATACTATTCAAAGCTCCGTAAGTAGAAGCCAGCACTTGTGCTTTTGTGATTTCCAAATCTTCATCCGTAACACCACGAGTTTCAAATTCTGCAATGGCTGCACGTATTTTATCCTCTATGTCTTTAAAGCTTAATCCTCCTGCAAATTCAGGTTTGGTCACTACTTGTACACCCATCATACCCGCTAATTCTAATGTAGAGTGAAAGGAATTTGCTTGAAGAGCTAATTCTTCTTTGGTCAAGTTCTTATACAAAATAGAGTTATTACCACCGCCGATGATTTCGGCTAAAATATCAAGAGCTGCTTCATCTCTATGAAACTCTGGCACCGTAGGAAAAGCAAACATGGTAAGCGGAGCAAAAATATTATCCGTTGTGTTTACATATTGATCCATGGAAAGTTGAGGTTTCTTTGGATACATTTTTTTCACCTCAGGACATTTCTGAATTCCAGAGAAGTACTTTTCCGCCCATACTTTTACCTCCTCAGGATTTACATCCCCCGAAACAACAAGGGTTGCATTATTAGGACCGTACCATCTTAGGAAGAAATTTCTTAAATCATCATACGTAGCAATATCCAAATCATCTACAAAACCTATTGGAGTCCATTCATAGGCGTGATTAGCAAAGAGTGTCTTGAAAAGGATCTCATTCACCATACCGTAAGGTTGGTTATCATAACGCTGTCTTTTCTCGTTTTTAACTGCGTCACGTTGTGTTTCAAATTTTTTCTGCGTGAAACCTTCTAGGTGCGTACCCATTCTATCAGCCTCTAGCCAAAGTAGCGTCTCTGTCATATTAGAAGGTGCTGTTTGGTGATATACGGTTTTATCAAAAGACGTGTAGGCATTATTTGTTCCACCGGCTTCTCCTATTATCTTAAAATGCTCCTCATCAGCTACATTTTTAGAGCCTTGAAACATCATATGCTCAAAGAAGTGAGCAAATCCGCTATTTCTAACACTCTCTCTGGCACTACCAACGTGATAGGCTACTTGTACGTGAACAATAGGATCCGAATGATCCTCGTGAATAATCAGCGTAAGATCGTTATTCGGTAATTTGTACTTTTGGTAAGGTATTATCACCTTCCCGTCATTAGGGTTCACCGTTTCTACAAGTTCCCAAGTGCCTTGTGCCGCACATAGGTAGCCTGCAATAATTAGGTTGAATAGTATAATTGCTTTTTTCATTCTTTAATATTATGAATTGCAAAAAAAAGGCACTTAGCTCAAATGCAAAGGCCATATCGATTAAATATCGGAAAGATGGGTTATAATAGTCCAATTACCTAAAGATTGAGGCCAGATTCGGCTGCCTTATTTTTCATAATTGTACCTCAATAGAATTACCGACGTACAAAGTTGGCAATGCAAATCTGCTGCTTTTCTTTAAAGGGTATACGAAACTAAAGTCTTTGATCATTTGTAAAGAACAAAGCACGACTTGCTCTTGGTTGGAATATATACTTGTATTACGTAGATAATGTCACGGACTTAAGTTAGACATTGGAGAACCTAATACTTCGCCATTTTGTCTTCTATGACATAGTGATACATTAGAGCCGTTAGAAAGGGTGCTATACGAGCATCCTCTTTCAGCAATTCCCCGTTATTCATTTTTAGGAGTATGGCAACATCTGCACCTACTACAAAAGCTTTGTTTAAAAAAAATTATCTTTAATAGGCTGATTCAGTATAAAACCATTTATAACTCATGTGTTGATTTCCCAATTGCGAGATAACGTACGCTGATATGCTAATCTTACTGAATGCGTAAGGGCACTTTCAAAGGAGAATACTTTATCATTAAGCAGGTTTACATTATAGTCTGTAAAGTTCTGATTAACTGCAATCCCGTGTTTACTTGATGTAGATTGTGCATTCATCAAAGACACACAAGTAAACATTATAAGCACGCTACTAAATTGCCTTAGAGAACAACTATAAAACCAGTTATTGTGATGTTATTCAAGTGTAGATAGAAGTTGTTTAAAAGTGCAGATGCAAGTGACTCAGCGATATTTTATTCTACTGTTACGGTGATGGACTTAGCCCATGATTTGCCATATGAAACGTGCATACCATCAGCAAACTGTAAAGTTAGTTTATACGTTCCAGGATCTAACGACACTGTATCATTGGTTTGACCTCCTCCATAATGAATATGTCTGGGATCTGCTACGATTACTGTCCCCTCTGGGGCAAAATCGTCATTAACTAAAAGGTGATGATGACCGTATCCTTCCCTAGGTGCTCCTTTGGGCTCAACTTCCATTCCTACTACGCCCATTTCCAATAAAAAAGGAGAACTCAATGTTGCTCCATCTTCAATGTTCAAAAATGATACACCATTGTCCTCAGCCTCCGTAATAGATGAGCTGCAAGCTGCAAATAAAAATGCGATTGCTGTTATTGTTAGAACTCTAAACATGTTTGCAAAGATAATTATTATTTCGCGTCTGGATTCACGTTTTTTTTTTGAAAGCTTTATACCCAATTATTTAAGACAAAACAATTATACAAATCCGCGAATCTAGTAACCAAGAATTCCAAACACTATTTTGTTTATAATAGGCTATAAATAATGCCCATCAGGAGAAGAATCATTACTATCGGGGTGAAAGATAGTACTCACCTCAACTTTACTCGGCACAGGCCTCTTGTCCTTTCTTTGTTTCAAGACAACACTATATAAAAAAGGCTCATCCGTAGATGAACCTTTACTCTCTGGGTGGAAGATGGGGCTCGAACCCACGACCCCCGGTACCACAAACCGGTGCTCTAACCAACTGAGCTACAACCACCATAATGAATCACTAAATAAGATGTAAAAACACGTGTATGCATCTTATTTAGGCTCTAAACCCTCGCACAAGCGAATTGCCTCGTTTCAGCGGGTGCAAATATATAATTACAATTTCTATAACGAATACAACAGAGAACATTATTTCAAAAAAAATACACGTTATATATTCCTTAATAGAATGTGGGCAATTACAATACTAAAATTGATGTTTCGGGTGTTATTTTGAAAGGTCTTATTACATAATGAACAAACTGAAACATATCATAACGCTGGTTACCGTGTTTTTTTGCCTTAGCATTAACACTTTTGCCCAAGTTACTCGTGCATATACTCAAGATGTTACACTTTTTGAAGACGCTAAGATGCTATATATCAAAAAGCAATACGTACCTGCCATCACTGAGTTTGAAACTTTCCTAAAAACTAGTCCTGGACCTAATTTCACATTTGAAGCCAATGCGTATATAGGTTTATCGAGGTTGAAACTAGATAAGCGAAACGCCAATAGATACCTGACCCAGCTCATACGTAACGAGCCAGAGCACAAGCTGAATACTGAAATCACCTACGAATTAGGATTGTACTACTTCAATAAAGGTAAGCATGCGAAATCGCTCAAGTATTTTGAGCAAATTGCTGAAACTGATGTAACCAAAGCTCAAAGAGAAGAGCTTGCATTCAAAAAGGGCTATGCTTACTTCAAGAACAAAGAATATACTAAAGCAAAATTTGAGTTTAAGAAGATAATGAATGGCTCAGGTCAATATGCTACAGAAGCTAACTATTACTACGGGTACCAATGTTATGTATTGAAAGACTATGCTTGTGCAATAGCAACTTTCAATAAAATAGGCGATAAAGGCCCACAGACTATGAANCTATACCTTGCTCAGATATACTATGAGCAGGAAGAGTACGAAAAAGCTTTTGACATCGTAAAAAATGTGAGGCTTAAAAAGAAAGCGAATGAGGTAGAATTACTGACTGGAAAAATACAATATCAATTAGGTAATAAGAGCGTAGCACTGCGTCATTTCGATAACTACGCTGGTGATGTAAGTAAACTATTCCCTGACGAAATATACCAATTTGCCAATGCTAATTTTGAAGCAGGAAATCTCAAAAGATCTACAGAGTATTTCGTATTAGTCGCCAAACAAGATAATGCTATAGGCCAAGCGGCAAATTACCACTTGGGGGTTTCCGACGTGCAAACAAACCGTAAGGAGCGAGCCTTAAATGCCTTTGCTGAAGCTAAACGTAAAAATTACGACCCAAAAATAAGCGAAATTGCAGCTTACAATTACGCCAAACTAGCAGCTGAGCTTCAGAAAAACAACCTGGCTATCAATGCAATAAAGGAGTTTTTGACTGTGTATCCTAGATCGGAGTACGCAAATAGTGCTAAGACGATGATGGCAGACATCTTTTTGAGCACCAAAAATTACAAGGCCGCAATAGCCCTCTTAGAAGAGATTGGAAACCTAAACAACGAATCCAAATTAGTATATCAAGAATTGACTTTTCACAGAGGTGAAGAATTATACTTGAACAAGCAATATCAAGATGCAGACGTGTTTTTCAAAAAATCACTAAAATATCCTAAAGACCCAGTCTTGGAGTCTCAGGCCTATTTTTGGAGAGCGGAGATAGCTTATAAGGTAAGTGATAATAATGAGAGTATAAATCTGATGAATAGATTTATGAGTAGTGCAAGTAGTAACCGCAGTAAGAATAAAACCTATGGCTACTATGCTATGGGGTACAACTATTTACAGAAAAAGGATTACCCTAAAGCTCAAAATTATTTTGCCAAATTTGAGCAGTATGAAAAATACACGGCTGAGAATCGCACCTTGTATATAGATAATATGCAACGTCTTGCAGATTGCTACTTCTTAAACGGGCAATATTCTCCTGCCATAAAAGCGTATGATTTTGTGATAAAAAAAGACTACAAAAATGGAGATTACGCTATCTACCAGCAAGGGATGTTGTATGGATTACAAGAACGACGTGCGGAGAAAATCAATGTTCTAAAAAAAATACCCCAAGATTTTAAAACAAGTATTTACGTAGATGACGCTTTGTTTGAAACAGCACGTGAGTATTTAACCTTAGGTAATTTCAGTACAGCAGAGAGCATATTTAATTTAATCATATCTCAGCACGACTACTCGCCTTACCTTCCGGAGAGCTACTTAAAACTAGGATTATTGAGCCACTACCAAAGTAAGGACGCCGCCGCATTACGCTACTATAAAACGGTAGTGGAACGGTTCCCGAAAACAAAGGAAGCCAATGAAGCACTTTCTTTTATAGAAATCATTTATACAAATCAGGGTACCCCACAAAAATATTTTGAATATGCGGCAAACGTGCCGGGTGCAGGAGTGAGTTTATCATACCAAGATAGCGTATTGTATGAACAAGCCATTCGCACTTATAATGCAGAAAATTATGTAGGGGCAAGCAGAGAATTGGGAGCCTACATAGATAAATTTGGCAATAATGGCTACTTCATTATACCTGCTAACTATTTCAAGGCGGAGTGCGACTATTACACCGACAAGGTTGACATAGCACTTACTCATTACGATTATGTGGCCACACAAGGAACCAATGATTATACTGAGAAGTCGCTTATTAAACTAGCAAGTACATTCTTTTACCGTAAAAACTATCTGAAAGCTCTTGGTTACTATGAGCGACTTGAGCCACTTGCATCTAAAAAAACCACTTTCATAAGTGCCANTCAGGGCCAGATGAGATGTCATAACNTGCTTGAATCTTATGATAAAGCGAAGAAAAAAGCGGTGGAATTATTACCAATGAAAGATGTACCTACGGATGATCTGGTGGAAGCACACATGTTACTTGGCAATATTGAATTACGTAAAGCCAAACTACGCACCGCTAAATATCACTACGACTTTGTAGTAGATAATAGCCGCAATGAAATTACTGCGGAAGCACTATACCGCCGAGCAGACATCAACTTTCAATTAGGCGATCTAGATTCTACCCGATCCGATGTATATACCCTATCGGATGATTACTCGGCTTATGATTTCTGGGTAGTAAAAGGATTCATCCTATTAAGTGATGTGTATGTGCAGGAGGAAGATTTATTCCAGGCCAAGGCAACCTTACAAAGTATCATAGATAATTACGAGAATGAGGAAGACGGCCTACTAGATATCTGTCGAAATAAAATCGCAGATATAGAGCGTATGGAATCTACTGATGAAAAGGCAGAAAAGGATGAAGAGTAAGGTGATTTAAGATAAAAAGAATCTTTTTAAAATTAAAATTACGGCATTAACAGAGTACACTTATATTTGCACCCCCGTAAGGGGAAGTAGATAAGTAACTATATAAACAAAAACTTGGTATATGGCCTCGTAGCTCAGCTGAATAGAGCACTTGATTACGGCTCAAGAGGTCTCAGGTTTGAATCCTGACGAGGTCACAATTACACCAATTAAAATCCTGAAAACCAATGGTTTACGGGATTTTTTTTGCCTTGGGCTAAACATAGGGTAAAACGAAGGCAGGCAACCTTTGCACATCACTTCATTTCAAAAAATTATATTCGTAGCTCAATTTTGAAATTATTAAAATTCGCATCCATAGACGTAGGGTCCAATGCAGTCCGGTTATTGTTTACCAATGTTTTTGAAACAGAGAATGGACCCGTTTTCAGAAAGTTATCACTTGTACGGGTTCCTATCCGATTGGGAGAAGATGCGTTCATAAAAGGCCGTATCACCGAAGAGAAAACCGACCAATTGGTTCGCACTATGCGTTCGTTTAAGCATCTTATGAATGTGCATCAAGTACTGGATTATAGAGCATACGCCACAAGTGCGATGCGTGAGGCAAGTAATGCTAAGTATATTATTGAAGAGATAAAGCACTATGCTGACTTAGACTTAGAAATAGTATCTGGTGATCAAGAGGCGGACACTATATCATTCGAGAACCTACCTGGTTATATTCCGCGTTTTGATGAAATTGTGTTTGTAGATGTAGGTGGGGGAAGTACGGAATTGACCTACTTAAAGGATGGACAAAAGACCGCAGCACGCTCATTCAAAATAGGAACCATAAGACTACTACACAACAACGTTAACACACAACTGTGGGACGACATACAACTGTGGTTTGGCGAACTAGGTATTACCCACAAGCAAATCCCTATTCTGGGTTCTGGCGGAAATATCAATAAACTTCTTAAAATGCTGAGAAAGCAACAAGGAGATTATTTTATAGATATTATGGCTCTAGCGTCCTTCAAAAAAGAGCTTGAAGCCGTAGATTATGACGAGCGTATCGCCAAATTTGTACTTAACCCAGATAGAGCAGACGTGATAATTCCTGCCGCTCAAATCTTCCTGAATATTGCTGGTTATCTAGACACTCAAAAAATCTACATCCCTAAGGTTGGGCTATCTGACGGTATTGCACGAGCACTCTATAAAAAACATAAAAACCAGTAAACTGTGTTTATCCTGCGACGGACTTATCATTTTTAAACAACACATCCCCTCTCCTATGAATAGCGACTATTCTAATGCTGAGGTGCTGCAAGGAAGTTCAAAAAAAAACATACCGATTCGTACCTAATACCAACCTAAGTTTGAATTTTATTAACTTAGACGATTGAACAAGAGAATGACGCATATATCTCGTTTCTTTCAGAATCTTACATCGTTAGAAAAAATGACCATAACTAGAACTATGCTAATTTTTTCTGCCTTGTAAGCTTAGAAAATATTCCAAGATATTTATACGACATTCTATCATTCATTCGGTATAAGAAGAACTTCTAATCCTGTTTTCAAACTCATCATGCTTATCGCCGTTAGCAGGTATTGGAGGCTTCAAAAAATCCTCTATCGTTACAATTGTATTCAACAATCCCCTTTTGACTGATTTGATGATTTTATCTTTCATTTTTTTGAGTTTGGAAGGTTTCTTTCTGTTCGGCTTTCTGTCTGATGACGGGTAGCTTGATGGACGCTCTTCTCGTTGTTTAATATCCGTAAAATCGTCTACGTCTAAATCTATCATAAAATAGTGAAAAGCTTGTTTCAGCCTCTCCCATTGTTGAGCTAATGATCTGTTTCCATAAAAATTTTCTCCTTCGATTAATGCATCGATAACCGCATTGATAGTGGCTATAGCCTCATACAAAAAATACTGTTCTACTGTGATTTGTGCTCTCATTTACTTAATTATTTAAAAAAAAATTGCTTTACTTATATCCTAATGATTGGGCAATATTATTATCCAATTATACTGATAAACAACATATTAAGTTAAAAATTAAGCACTTAATTTAGCTAAAAACACCTTAA
>JGI26082J51739_10000724_pt1 | contig 20884 bp, 28 predicted proteins | sample SaaInl5LU_22_DNA_FD_51739 | JGI IMG/M metagenome (IMG submission 51739)
GGCGCAAAAGCTTTTCCCGATAGGGCTTGCCAGCACACCAAAAGGAGCCTATACGGCCCACTTCTACCCATGAACTCCACTGGAATCAGGGTCACGCTTGCTTGCGGCCTACCAGTGATGTTGAAAAAGGAAATAACCATGAACGCATCAGACCTGCGTGACAAGTCGGTTGACCAGCTCAAAGAAGAGCTGTCAAACCTCAAGAAAGAAAGCTTCAACCTGCGCTTCCAGTCGGCCACAGGCCAAATGGAAAACACTGCTCGTGTGCGTGAAGTGAAGCGGACAACAGCCCGCGTGCTGACAATCCTCAANGAAAAAGCCGCTGCTGCGGCTGCAGAATAAGGGAGCCTGAGTTATGCCAAAGCGTATCCTCACAGGCGTAGTAACAAGCAACCAAAACGAGCAAACCGTAACGGTTTCTGTNGAGCGTCGCTTCACACACCCTGTTCTGAAGAAGACAATCCGTAAGTCCAAGAAGTACCGGGCTCACGATGAGAAGAACGCCTACAACGTAGGTGACCAAGTGCGGATCGTCGAATGTGCGCCCCGTTCAAAAACCAAACGTTGGGAAATTCTGGAGGCGTAAGCCTTTAGAGNAACCAATATTAGAAACCCTGGGGAAAAGGCCACGCATCGGCCCCCCATAGGTCAGGAGAAACCATATGATCCAGATGCAAACAAATCTGGATGTTGCTGACAACTCAGGCGCTCGCCGAGTTCAGTGCATCAAGGTTCTGGGTGGTTCCAAGCGTCGTTACGCTTCGGTCGGCGATATTATCGTCGTATCCGTTAAGGAAGCCATCCCACGCGGTCGCGTAAAGAAGGGTGACGTGCGTAAAGCCGTCGTCGTTCGTACGGCCAAAGAAGTTCGTCGCGANGACGGCACAGCGATCCGCTTTGACCGTAACGCGGCCGTTATNCTCAACAACAACAACGAGCCTGTCGGCACCCGTATCTTCGGGCCAGTTGTTCGTGAGCTGCGCGCCAAGAACTTCATGAAAATCATCTCACTCGCGCCGGAGGTGCTGTAAGATGGCTGCAAAGTTGAAAAAAGGTGACAAGGTCACTGTTCTGACTGGCAAAGATAAGGGCAAAGAGGGCGTTATCACGTCTATCGACCCTAAAGCCGGTAAAGCACTGGTTGACGGTGTGAACATGGCGATCCGCCACACCAAGCAAACTCAGACAAGCCAAGGTGGCCGCATCCCGAAAGCGATGCCAATCCAGCTTAGCAATCTGGCAATTCTTGACAAAAATGGCAAAGCGACTCGCGTTGGCTTCAAAATTGAAGGCGACAAGAAGGTCCGTTACGCCAAGACCACGGGGGACGTGATCGATGCTTGATACAGCAACCTACACCCCACGCCTCAAAGAGCTTTATGACACGACAATTCGTGCCGCTCTGAAAGAGGAGTTCGGCTATAAGAACGCGATGCAGACACCTGCACTCGAAAAAATCGTTCTGAACATCGGCTGTGGCCGTGCCGCCGTAAAAGACAGCAAAAAAGCCAAGTCAGCCGTGGAAGATCTCACGCTGATCGCTGGTCAACAGGCTGTTATGACTATTGCGAAGAACTCCATCGCGGGTTTCCGCGTTCGTGAAGGCATGCCAATGGGCGCGAAAGTGACCCTGCGCGGCGCGCGTATGTACGAATTCATGGATCGTCTGATCACGATTGCTATGCCACGTATCCGCGACTTCCGCGGCGTATCGGGCAAGAGCTTTGACGGCCGTGGCAACTATGCCATGGGTCTCAAAGAGCACATCGTTTTCCCAGAGATCGACTTTGATAAAGTCGACGAAAACTGGGGTATGGACATCGTTATTGCCACAACCGCAAAGACCGACGCGGAAGCCAAGAGCCTGTTGAAAGCTTTCAACATGCCCTTCAACAGCTGATCCGCGGGAGGAAAGAGACAATGGCTAAGAAATCAATGGTAGCTCGCGAAGTTAAGCGCCAAAAGCTGGTGGAGAAATTCGCCGCGAAACGCGCTGCTCTCAAAGAGATCATCAGTGACCAAAGCAAGCCTATGGAAGAGCGTTTCCGCGCTTCTCTCGCGCTTGCAAAACTTCCGCGCAACAGCTCGGCCACACGCTTGCACAACCGTTGCCAGCTGACAGGCCGCCCTCACGCTTACTACCGTAAGCTGAAGGTTTCGCGGATCATGCTTCGGGAACTCGGCTCAAACGGCCAGATCCCCGGCATGGTTAAATCGAGCTGGTAAGGAGAGCATAACATGAACGATCCTATCGCCGATATGCTCACACGCATCCGCAACTCACAAATGCGCGGCAAATCCACAGTGATGACGCCTGCATCTAAGTTGCGTGCTTGGGTACTCGATGTACTGGCTGACGAAGGCTATATCCGTGGCTACGAAAAAGTTACGGGCGCCGACGGCCACCCAGCACTTGAAATCAGCCTCAAGTATTATGAAGGCATTCCTGTAATTCGTGAGCTGAAGCGGGTCTCAAAGCCTGGCCGCCGCGTTTACATGAGCGCCAATGACATCCCCGAAGTCCGTCAGGGCCTTGGTGTGTCGATTGTCAGCACGTCTAAGGGCGTGATGTCGGACGCAGCTGCACGCAATGCCAAAGTTGGCGGCGAAGTGCTCTGCACAGTCTTCTAAGGAGGGGAATATGTCTCGTATTGGTAAAAAACCTGTCGATCTGCCTTCCGGTGTGACTGCGACTCTCTCGGGTCAGACCATTGAAGTCAAAGGCCCGAAAGCGACACAAACGTTCACTGCGACGGACGATGTGACACTGACTGTTGAAGAAAACGTAGTCAAAATCACACCGCGCGGAAACTCCAAGCGCGCGCGCCAGCAGTGGGGCATGAGCCGCACTGTTGTGGCCAACATGGTCACAGGCGTAAGCGTTGGCTTTAAGAAAGAGCTCGAAATCAACGGTGTTGGTTACCGTGCCTCTATGACGGATGCGAAAACACTTAAGTTGATGCTCGGTCTCAGCCACGACGTAAACTTTGAAGTGCCTGAAGGTGTCACGGTAACCTGCCCTAAGCAGACCGAGATCATCATTGAAGGTGATAATGCACAACTCGTTGGTCAAGTCGCGGCAAACATCCGTGAATACCGCAAGCCAGAGCCCTACAAAGGCAAAGGCATCAAATACAAAGACGAGTATATCTTCCGCAAGGAAGGCAAGAAGAAGTAAGGACCAGCATAATGGCAAACAGCAAAAGAACCCTGTTTCTGAAGCGCCGCATGCGCGTCCGGAACAAACTTCGCAAGGTAAACAGCGGCAAGATGCGCTTGTCTGTTCACCGTTCAAACAAAAACATCAGCGTGCAGCTGATCGACGATGTAAACGGCGTAACAGTCGCTGCGGCATCGACGCTCGAAAAAGCACTTGGTGTTGTCGGCAAGAACAACGTCGAAGCGGCAACGAAAGTTGGCGCGGCGATTGCCGAACGTGCGAAAAAAGCCGGCGTGGAAGTAGCATACTTCGACCGCGGTGGCTTCCTCTTCCACGGCAAAGTGAAGGCCTTGGCCGAAGCTGCGCGTGAAGGCGGTTTGAAAATCTAAGACTTGTGGGCGGCGCCCGTCGCCGCCCCGATGACTCAGGGGTGCNNCTTGCANCCACTAGGGTTGAAACAAACGGCGTGATAAGCGCGCCACCAATTGAAGGAATTGCCTCATGGCAGAACGTGAAAACCGTCGCGGCCCACGCCGCGAACGTGAGGAAGCACCAGANTTCGCAGACCGCTTGGTTGCGATCAACCGTGTTTCAAAAACAGTAAAAGGTGGTAAGCGCTTTGGTTTCGCCGCCCTCGTCGTTGTTGGCGACCAAAAAGGCCGCGTCGGCTTTGGCAAAGGTAAAGCCAAAGAAGTTCCTGAAGCGATCCGCAAAGCCACAGAGCAAGCGAAGCGCCAGATGATCCGCGTTCCACTGCGCGAAGGCCGCACTTTGCACCACGATACATCAGGCCGTCATGGCGCTGGTAAAGTGGTTATGCGGACAGCCCCACAGGGTACTGGTATCATCGCCGGTGGTCCAATGCGTGCCGTGTTCGAAATGCTCGGTGTTCAGGATGTTGTTGCGAAATCTATCGGTTCGCAAAACCCTTACAACATGATCCGCGCCACAATCGACGGTCTGCAAAGCGAAAGCAGCCCACGTATGGTTGCACAGCGTCGTGGCAAAAAAGTAGCTGACATCCTCAAGCGTGAAGATGCCCCAGCTGCCGAAGCGCAAGACGCGTAAGGAGATAAGCACATGACAAAAACAATCGTTGTCAAACAGATCGGCTCTCCGATCCGTCGCCCCGCAAAACAGCGTGAAACGCTGATTGGTCTGGGCCTCAACAAAATGCACAAGACCCGTGAACTGGAAGACACACCTTCCGTACGCGGCATGGTCAACAAGATCCCGCATCTTGTAACGATCATTGAAGAAAAGGGCTAAGTGCCCTGATGGGCTAGCGCCTGTCTTTCGAAATAGAGAGCGCCCTCAGCCCAGCTGGGGGCGTTTTCTTTTGCGCTGTCGTGATGGGACGCTAAGGTCGGGCTAAACGGAGTGCGCTATGATTGTGAAACATCTCAAAGACATCCTCGGCACCAAAGCTCATGCTACGGGCGAAGGCTGGGAAAGCCGTCGCATCCTGTTGGCAGCGGACGGGCTAGGCTATTCGTTGCACGACACTTTGGTGCGCGAAGGGGCGGCGCTTGAGCTTGAGTATAAGAACCATGTCGAGACAAACTATTGTATCTCGGGTGAGGGCGAAGTCGAAGAGGTCTCGACGGGGCGTGTCTGGCCGTTGGCGGCGGGGAGCGTTTATGTGCTCAATGCGCATGAGCGGCATATCTTGCGCGCTCTTAAGGGCGACTTGCGGCTAGTTTGTGTCTTCACCCCCGCTTTGACGGGCGAGGAAGTGCACGACGAAAGCGGAAGCTACGCAGCAGAGGGCTGAAAAAACGCCCCGAAGGATGAACCTCGGGGCGTTTTGATCACTTAGGCTGCGTTAGACGGGCGGCGTCTGCGCTGTTGGGGCTTGCCGCCACCGCCGCCGCCTGCGTTGGCAGCTCCGGCACCGGGCTTGCCGCGACCACGGCCGCCGCCGCCACCGCCAGCTTTGCCGCCACGGCCACGACCGCCGCCACCGCCGTTGGGGCGCTTTGCGCCTGCTTTGGTTTTTTCAAGAAGTTCGGCGGCCCATGAGGCTTTGCCTTCGACAGGGATATCCTTGCCGATGAGCTTCTGGATATCTTTCAATTCACCGATCTCTTCTGGCGAGCAATACGCGACAGCGCTGCCATCACGACCTGCGCGGGCTGTGCGACCGATGCGGTGAACATAGTTGTCTGCGACATTGGGCAGCTCGTAGTTGTAAACGTAGCGCACAGAAGGAATGTCGATGCCGCGTGCGGCGACGTCTGTGGCGACGAGAACTTTAACCTTGCCTTCTTTGAAGGCTTTGATTGCGCGTTCGCGCTGGCCCTGGCTTTTGTTGCCGTGAATGCTGTCTGCTGCAAAGCCTGCGGCTTCGAGCTTTTTCTTCAGCTTCTCGGAGCCGTGCTTTGTGCGTCCGAAGACAAGCGCAGCTTCGTCGGGGTGTTGGCCGAGGTGCTCGATGAGCAGGGCAGGCTTGGCGGCTTGGGACACGAAGTGCACCGACTGGTCAATACGCTCGATGGGCTTGCCGGGAGGGGCAGTCTCAACGCGGATAGGGTTGTTTAGATAGGAGTTGGCGATCTCGTTCATGTTTTTAGGCATGGTGGCCGAAAAGAGCATGGTCTGGCGCTCTTTGGGCAGAAGTGTCGCAATGCGGCGCAGTGCGTGGATAAAGCCGAGATCCAGCATCTGGTCAGCCTCGTCGAGCACAAGGAAGCGGGCTTCGTCAAGGCGCACGGCGCGACGATCGATCAGATCAAGCAGGCGGCCGGGGGTGGCAACGAGGATGTCTGTGCCACGTTCAAGCTTGTTGGCCTGCACGTTGAGAGACGCGCCGCCGATCACGAGGTTGATCCGCGTCCCCGTGCCTTTGGCGAAGCCGATCATGGCTTCCTGAATTTGTTTGGCCAGCTCACGCGTTGGCGCAAGGATAAGGCCGCGCACGGACTTGGGCTCAGGCTTGCCTTCCATACGGCCAATGGCTGTGAGGATGGGAAGGGAAAAGGCGGCTGTCTTGCCTGTGCCCGTCTGGGCGAGGCCGAGCACGTCACGACCGTTCATGGCGTGAGGGATGGCTTTGGCCTGAATGGGGGTCGGCTCTGTGAGGCCGAGCTCTTGCAAGTTTGTCGAAAGGCGGGCGGGTAGGCCCAGCATGTCAAAATCCAAAATGGATATCCTTATAGTGTGGTGCGCAAATGCGCGCGCAAAGGGCGCAGACACCCGATAAGGGGCCACGCGTTACGCTTGGGTGACGCTGAAAGCCAGATGCAGCCGAATTGCTGCCACCCGCCTAAAGCGTGTGACCCCCCGCGTGAGATGGGAACCGTTGGGAAATTTGCACGCCGATCAGCGCCATGATGCGCGGCCCGCTCACGCGGCGGGCTCGACTTGTGCTGAGGAGGATATGGGGGAAGGGAAGGGATATGTCAATGGGGTCGGGTGGGCTAGCCGTTCGAGGCTTGCACTGTGACGTCGATATGTCTATACGCCGCGAGTGGCCAGTGCTGGCCGCAGAATCAAAATCAAGAAACGCCGTGTTCGCCCATTACCGCTTCGGGGGCGCTTCCGGCTAGGAGAAGCGACATGAAACTTCACGAACTGCGCGACAACGCTGGCGCAACAAAAGCCCGCAAACGTATTGGCCGTGGTCCAGGCTCCGGCACTGGTAAGACCGGTGGCCGTGGTATCAAGGGTCAAAAGTCACGTTCAGGTGTGGCGATCAAAGGCTTTGAAGGCGGCCAAATGCCGCTCTACCAACGCTTGCCAAAGCGTGGCTTCAACAAGCCAAACCGTAAGAAATTTGCTGTTATCAACCTTGGCCTCATCCAGAAATTTGTGGACGAGAAGAAGATTGATGCATCAGCGGCCATCACAGAAGAAGCACTCGTTGCAAGCGGCCTCGTGCGCCGCGTGCTCGACGGTGTGCGCGTTCTGGCGAAGGGCGAGATCACTGCCAAGTTGAACCTCGAAGTCACAGGCGCTTCTAAAGCTGCGATCGACGCAGTTGAAAAAGCAGGTGGCTCACTCAAGGTAACGGTCGCGGCAGCGGCAGAATAAGAGGTTGTGAGGCGCGCCTAAGCGCCTTACATACCCTTACAAGTTTTCCCAAAACGCCGCCTGTGCTTGGAAAATGCGCAGGCGGCGTTCATGCATAAGAGAGACCCTAATGGTATCCGCCGCAGAACAAATGGCCGCCAACACGAGCTGGGGGACGCTTTTTAAAGCTTCTGATCTGCGCTCGCGTATCCTTTTCACCCTTGGTTTGCTGATCGTTTATCGCCTTGGCACGTTTATTCCCGTACCGGGCATCGACGGCGCGGCGCTGCGCGAGTTTATGGAGCAGGCCGGGCAGGGCATCGGAGGGATGGTCTCGATGTTTACGGGCGGTGCGCTCGGACGGATGGGCATCTTTGCACTCGGAATTATGCCTTATATCTCCGCGAGCATTATTGTTCAGCTTCTGACGTCGATGGTTCCTGCATTGGAGCAGTTGAAGAAAGAGGGCGAACAGGGCCGCAAAAAAATCAACCAATACACGCGCTTCGGGACAGTTGCTCTGGCAACTCTGCAGTCCTACGGGCTTGCTGTGAGTATTTTTGGCGGCGATCTTGTGCAGCCGGATCTGCCCTATTGGTTCTTTGTGACCTCTTGCATGGTGACGCTGATCGGCGGCACGATGTTCCTGATGTGGCTCGGTGAGCAGATCACTGCTCGCGGGATTGGCAACGGGATTTCACTTATTATTTTCGTTGGTATCATTGCTGAAGTGCCTGCTGCTTTGGCGCAGTTCTTTAGCCAAGGTCGCTCTGGCGCAATCAGCCCGGCAGTTCTTATTGCTGTGATCCTGATGGTTGTTGGCACGATTATGTTTGTGGTGTTCATGGAGCGCGCCCTGCGCAAGATCCATATTCAATATCCGCGCCGCCAAGTTGGCATGAAGATGTATGACGGCGGTTCAAGCCACTTGCCCGTTAAGGTAAACCCTGCGGGCGTTATTCCTGCGATCTTCGCGAGCTCGCTTCTTTTGCTTCCAACGACGATCAGTACGTTCAGCGCACAAGGGTCAACTGGCCCTGTGATGTCTTGGCTCTTGGCGTTCTTTGGCCCAGGCCAGCCGCTTTACCTTTTGTTCTTTGCGGGCATGATCGTGTTCTTCGCGTATTTTTATACGTTCAATGTGAGCTTCAAGCCTGATGAGGTTGCGGACAATCTCAAGAACCAGTCCGGCTTTGTCCCCGGTGTGCGCCCCGGCAAGAAAACGGCGGAGTATCTGGAGTATGTCGTGAACCGTGTTCTGGTGCTTGGTGCGGCTTACCTTGCGGCAGTTTGTCTCCTTCCTGAGTTTCTGCGTGGTCAATTCACAATTCCGTTCTATTTTGGCGGCACATCGGTGCTGATTGTTGTGTCTGTGACAATGGACACAATCCAGCAAGTGCAGAGCCACTTGCTTGCGCACCAATATGAAGGTTTGATCGAAAGATCGCAGCTTTCTGGCAAGGGCCGGAAGCGCAAACGTAAAGGGACTACACGGCGATGAATATTATCCTACTCGGACCACCCGGAGCCGGAAAAGGCACGCAAGCAGGAAAACTTGTTGAAGAGCGCAATATGATTCAGCTCTCGACAGGCGACATGCTTCGTGAGGCGAAGACTTCGGGCACCGAGATGGGTAAAAAAGTTGCCGCGATCATGGATGCGGGCGAACTTGTCACCGACGAGATCGTGATTGGCCTCATTCGCGAGAAGCTTGAAGGCGATAAAAAGGGCGGCTTCATTTTTGATGGCTTCCCACGCACTTTGCCTCAGGCTGACGCTTTGGCGGATCTTCTCGACGAGAAAGGCGAGAGCCTTGATGTTGTGATCGAAATGCAGGTCAATGATGAGGTGCTCGTCGAGCGTATCCTCAACCGTGCTGCCGAAGCTGTCGCCGCTGGCGGCGAAGCGCGCGCGGACGACAACGCCGAAAGCCTCAAGGTTCGCCTCATGGCATACTACAAACAGACAGCTCCGCTGATTGGCTATTACTATGCTAAAGGCCAGCTGACATCTGTTGATGGACTTGGCGAGATTGAGGCTGTTAAGGCTGATATTGCGAAGGCTTTGGCGTAAGTCGGGTTTAGAGCTTTCAGAGGGGTTGACGCCCCACTGAAACACTCCTAAGACGCCCTATCTCTTGATTGAGTTTGATTCTGGTTTGGGTCGCCCCCAGGTCGAATCGCATCACCTCGAATTCAGCTGCGGCCCGAGCAAATGCTTCGGGCCTACGTTGTGAAAAAAGGGTCTGGAATTACGGACCCGCAACGAAAGGACAAAAGACGTATGGCACGTATCGCCGGCGTAAATATCCCGACCAATAAACGGGTCCCGATCGCCCTCACATATATCACTGGTATTGGTAACACTTCTGCCAAAGCCATCTGCGAAGCTGTTGGCATTGAAGCCAGCCGTCGCATCAACGAGCTGTCAGACGCCGAAGTGCTGGCCGTGCGTGAGCACATTGATGCGAACTACATGGTTGAAGGCGATCTTCGCCGTGAGACATCCATGAACATCAAGCGCGCAATGGACCTTGGCTCATACCGTGGTCTTCGTCACCGCCGCAACTTGCCTGTTCGTGGTCAGCGCACGCATACCAATGCGCGCACCCGTAAAGGCCCGGCGAAAGCAATCGCCGGCAAGAAGAAATAAGGGAGGGTTTAATCAATGGCACGTGATACAAAACGCACCAAGCGTAAGGTCTCCAAGAACATCGCCACAGGTGTGGCGCATGTTAACTCGTCCTTCAACAACACCAAGATCCTGATCTCGGATGTTCAAGGCAACGCAATTGCATGGTCTTCTTCAGGCACAATGGGCTTTAAAGGCTCACGTAAATCTACGCCTTATGCGGCGCAGATGGCTGCTGAAGATGCAGGCCGCAAGGCACAAGAGCACGGCGTCAAGACGCTTGAAGTTGAAGTTCAGGGCCCAGGCTCTGGCCGTGAATCAGCGCTCCGTGCGTTGGCGGCTGTTGGCTTCAACATCACGTCGATCCGTGACGTGACGCCTATGGCACACAACGGCTGCCGCCCACCAAAGCGTCGCCGCGTATAAGCAATCTACTCTTTGGGGCTGTGCATTCTGCGCGGCCCCATAACGTCATTTTAGCCTCGGGCGCGTGTGTCTTTAGGACATGGGACAACACGCAGGAATGGAGGGACGCATGATCCATAAGAATTGGCAGGAACTGATCAAGCCGACACAGCTTGATGTAAAGCCAGGCAACGACCCGTCGCGTCAGGCGACGCTGGTTGCAGAGCCGCTTGAGCGCGGCTTTGGTCTGACGCTCGGCAACGCCCTGCGCCGTATTCTGATGAGCTCGCTGCAAGGCGCGGCCATTACGTCGGTACAGATCGACAACGTATTGCACGAGTTCTCAAGTGTTGCTGGTGTGCGTGAAGACGTCACCGACATCGTCTTGAATCTCAAAGGCGTCGCCGTTCGTATGGACGTCGAAGGGCCAAAGCGTGTTTCTATCAATGCCAAAGGCCCAGGTGTTGTCACTGCTGGTGACATTTCCGACAGCGCTGGCATCGAAATCCTGAACCGTGACCACGTGATCTGCCACCTTGATGATGGCGCCGATCTCTACATGGAGCTGACTGTCAATACTGGCAAAGGCTATGTGGCTGCGGATAAGAACAAGCCAGAAGACGCACCTATCGGACTGATGCCGATCGATGCGATTTTCTCACCTGTGAAGCGCGTCAGCTATGACGTTCAGCCCACACGTGAAGGCCAGGTTCTGGACTATGATAAACTCACGATGAAAATCGAAACGGACGGCTCAGTAACGCCTGATGACGCGATGGCTTATGCTGCACGCATCTTGCAAGACCAGCTTTCTATCTTCGTGAACTTCGATGAGCCTGAGGCCGCTGGCCGTCAGGAAGAAGACGATGGTCTCGAGTTCAACCCACTTCTCCTGAAGAAAGTGGACGAGCTGGAACTGTCTGTTCGTTCGGCAAACTGCCTGAAGAACGACAACATCGTTTACATCGGCGATCTGATCCAGAAAACCGAAGCCGAAATGCTGCGCACGCCAAACTTTGGCCGCAAGTCGCTGAACGAGATCAAGGAAGTGCTTTCGGGCATGGGCTTGCACCTCGGCATGGACGTAGAAGACTGGCCACCAGACAATATCGAAGATCTGGCAAAGAAATTCGAAGACGCCTTTTAAGACTTAGTAGGGTGCGCACTGGCTGCGCACCTTGCTCACAACTGGGCATACCGCCCCAAGGAGAGCGGCTGACACGCATCGGCCGCCAGACAAAGCAAAAACGCTCGTAGAGAGCACATTTAGGAGAAGACTATGCGTCACGCACGTGGATACCGCCGCCTGAACCGCACACATGAGCACCGCAAGGCGCTCTTTGCAAACATGGCAGGCTCGCTCATCGAACATGAGCAAATCAAAACAACTTTGCCAAAAGCAAAAGAACTGCGTCCGATCATCGAAAAGCTGATCACGCTTGGCAAGCGCGGCGATCTGCACGCGCGCCGTCAAGCCGCAAGCCAGCTTAAGCAAGATGCTTATGTTGCGAAACTTTTCGAAATCCTCGGCCCACGCTACAAAGACCGTCAAGGCGGCTATGTGCGCATCATGAAAGCGGGCTTCCGCTATGGTGACATGGCGCCAATGGCGATCATCGAATTCGTAGAGCGCGACGTCAACGCAAAGGGCGCAAACGACAAAGCCCGCGTTGCTGCTGAAGAAGCTGCTGCCGAATAAGAATTTGCGCAATTGCGCATGAAGAAGCCCCTTGCGAGAGCAGGGGGCTTTTTTTGTGCGTGCTTGCAATCTGTCCCGCGGCTTCGCATATCATGGGGCAAGAAGGAGCCTGCCGATGTTGAGACTTTTTGTGATGATCGTCGCTTTGGGAGCGGCGCCTCTTCTGGCCGAAACACGTGTGCCGACGAGCCAGGCCGAGATTGGCCTCGGGTTTGCGCCGCTTGTGAAGGCCGCTGCGCCCGCTGTTGTGAATATATACGTCAAACGCGTGGTGCAGACGCGGTCTAGCCCGTTTCAGAATGATCCGCTCTTTGCCGATATGTTTCGCAACTTTGGCGAGCTGAAGCCGCGGGTCCAAAATTCGCTGGGCTCGGGGGTCATTCTGTCGAGCGATGGGTATGTGGTTTCAAACTATCATGTGGTGGGTGAGGCGACAGATATTCGCGTAGTGCTCAATGACCGCAGAGAATTTGATGCGCGGGTTGTTCTTGCTGATGAGGAAAGCGACCTGGCGCTTTTGCAGCTTGAGGACGCGAGAGGGATGCCGCATCTCAGCTTGCGTGACAGTGATACTGTCGATGTTGGTGAACTGGTTCTGGCGATCGGGAACCCGTTTGGCGTTGGGCAGACTGTCAGCTCGGGTATTGTGTCGGGCTTGGCGCGCTCTGGCGGGGCAATGGGCTCGGCGCGCGGGTATTTCATCCAGACAGATGCGCCGATCAATCCGGGTAATTCGGGTGGCGCTTTGATTGATGTGAACGGCGCTTTGATTGGCGTGAATACGCGGATTGTGAGCCGCTCGGGTGGCTCCAATGGAATCGGATTTGCGATTCCTGCGAAGCTTGTGAAGGCGTTCATGGAGCAGGCCGAGGCAGGCAACACGCGTTTTGAACGACCGTGGGCGGGAATCAACGGACAAGTTGTGGACGGCGATATTGCGGAGAGCATTGGGCTCGGGGTTCCAAGCGGGATTATGATCACTGAGATGCACCGCGAGAGCCCGTTCTTTAAGGCAGGGATCGCTGCGGGGGATGTTATTCTGTCAGTCGATGAGCAGGCTGTGAATACGCCGTCTGAGATGATTTTCCGGATGAGCGTTGTCGGGATCGGTGAAGATGTGAAGGTAACATTTTTCCGTGAGCAGGAGATCGACAGCCGCGCTGTCACATTGATGAGCGCGCCAGATGTGCCTGCGCGCGCGCCTGTGGTGACAGGCGTTGAGACGCCGATGCCTGAGGTGACGTTGATCAATATCAATCCGAGGGTTTTGGCGCAGTTTGGCTTGCCTTTGTCTTCTGATGGTGTGGTTGTGGCCGAAACAGGGCCTTATGGCGCACGTGCGGGTCTGCGCGCGGGGGATGTGATTGCCGAGATCAACGGCGCGCGGGTCTCTGACACGGGCGAGGCGCTGCGAAAGCTTGAAGCCTCTGGCCGCTGGCTTGGTTTGCTTATTGTGCGGGGCGGTAAGCCGCTTCAGCTCAAGTTCAGGCTCTGAGATGGCGGATCTGTTTGACAGCGCGCCCGAAGGCGGCAGAGCGAAGGCGGGGCCACGCCCCTTGGCAGACAAGCTGCGGCCCAAGGTGCTTGGCGAAGTGATCGGTCAGCCTAAAGTGATCGGCCCTGATGCACCGCTGACGGTCATGCTGGCGTCAGGCACGCTGACCTCGCTTGTCTTTTGGGGGCCGCCTGGTGTGGGTAAGACGACGATTGCGCGGCTTTTGGCGGATGAAACCGATCTGCATTTTGTCCAGATCAGCGCAATCTTCTCGGGTGTTGCGGACTTGAAGAAAGTCTTTGAGGCGGCCAAGCACAGGCACGCCAACGGGCAGGGTACGCTTCTGTTTGTGGATGAAATCCATCGCTTCAACAAAGCCCAGCAGGACGGCTTTTTGCCCTTCATGGAGGACGGTACGATCCTGCTTGTCGGTGCGACAACCGAAANCCCGAGCTTTGAGCTGAATGCGGCTTTGCTGTCGCGGGCGCAGGTTTTGGTTCTGGAGCGCTTGGGGCTGGCTGATCTTGAGAAGCTTGCACAGCGCGCCGAGAAGGAGCTGGGACGGGCGTTGCCGCTTGATGGCCATGCGCGTGAGGCATTGCTTGAGATGGCCGATGGCGACGGGCGGGCTTTGCTTGGCTTGATTGAGCAGGTCAATGCGTGGAGCCTTACGGGGAAGCTTGACCGCGAGGCGCTGGCCAAGCGGCTGATGCGGCGGGCGGCGAAATACGACAAATCGGGCGATGNGCACTACAACCTGATTTCTGCGCTGCACAAATCTGTGCGCGGATCGGACCCAGACGCTGCNCTCTATTGGTTTGCGCGGATGCTGGAAGGCGGGGAAGACCCACGGTTTCTGGCACGACGCCTGACGCGGATGGCGGTGGAAGACATCGGGCTGGCAGATATGCAGGCGCAGGATGTTTGTTTGCAAAGCTGGCAGACTTATGAGCGCCTTGGGAGCCCAGAAGGGGAACTGGCGCTGGCGCAAGCGGTGATTTATCTGGCCCTCGCGCCAAAATCTAACGCCGCTTACGTCGCTTACAAGGGGGCGCGCAAGGAGGCCAAGCGCACAGGCAGTGAGCCGCCCCCCAAGCATATCCTCAATGCGCCTACATCGCTTATGTCGGATCAGGGCTATGGCGCGGGCTATGCCTATGACCATGATGCGGAAAACGGATTCTCGGGGCAAAACTACTTCCCCGAGACTATGAAGCGGCCTGTGCTGTATCAGCCTGTTGAGCGCGGCTTTGAACGCGAGCTCAAAAAACGGGTTGATTGGTTCGCAAAACAGCGGCTTTCACGGCAAAAAGCTGGCAAAACTTGACAAAGGGGCGCGCCCCTGAGACAGACCGCCCATGTTGACATCACTTTTACATGTAGCTCTTGGCGGGGCCCTTGGCGCGAGCGCGCGTTACTTGGTTGGCGTGGGGGCCGTTAGGCTTTTGGGCCATGGCTTTCCTTGGGCGACTTTGGTGGTCAATGTTCTTGGCAGCCTTGCGATGGGCGCGCTTGTGGTGCTTTTGGCCCAGAAGGATGCGACCCGCTTAGCGCCTTTGTTGATNACGGGGCTGCTTGGCGGCTTTACGACGTTTTCGGCGTTTTCGCTTGATGCCGTCACGCTCTATGAGCGGGGACAGGTCGGCGCGGCGGCGGGATATGTTGCGGTGTCTGTGGTGTTCTCGATCGGCGCGCTGTTTGCGGGTATGACCCTTATGAAAGGAGCCCTCCAATGAGCGGCGTTCAAATGATTACTGTAGAGGCTGGCGAAGGCGACCAGCGTCTGGACCGCTGGTTGAAGCGGCGCTTTCCGATGCTCAAGCAGGGGCAGATCGAAAAGATGTGCCGCAAGGGTGACTTGCGTGTTGAAGGTGGGNGGGTTAAGACCTCGACCCGCGTTGAAGAGGGCCAGAATGTGCGCATACCGCCGCTGCCTGAAACGCCCGCGCCTGAATATGAGCCACCGAGCAAAATTTCGGCGGCTGACACCAAGATGATCCAGTCTTGCGTGATGTATAAAGACGATCAGATGATCGTTCTGAACAAGCCGACAGGGCTTCCGACGCAGGGTGGCTCAAAGCAGCTGAAGCATGTCGACGGGTTGGCCGAGGCTTTAAAGTTCGGTTTTGACGAAAAACCACGCCTTGTGCACCGTTTGGATAAGGATACCTCGGGTATTCTGGTTCTCGCGCGTACGCGGCTTGCTGCGAAAACACTGACCGAGGCGTTCCGCCACCGTGAGACTCGTAAGATCTACTGGGCCGCTGTCGCAGGTGTACCCAATCCGCGCATGGGCATGATCCGCTGGGGGCTTGTGAAGGCGGCGGGCCATGGCGCTAAGGGCGAGGGCGAAAAGATGATGTGTGTGCATCCGCGCGCCGTGGACCGTACGGAAGGCGCAAAGCGCGCACAGACTGATTTTATGGTTCTGGAAAATGCGGGCCAGCGTTGTGCTTGGGTTGCGATGGTTCCTGTGACGGGACGTACGCACCAGCTTCGAGCGCATATGGCTGAACTTGGGCATCCGATCATTGGTGATGGAAAATATGGCGGCTCGAGCCAAGAGAACCTTGGTGACGGCTGGGGCGCGCAACTTGGCGGCGGGCTGAGCAAAAAGCTGCATCTTCACGCGCGCTATTTGCGGATCGAGCATCCAGAGACACGCAAGGTGATGGAATTCCGTGCGCCTTTGCCTGAGCACATGGAAGAGACATGGGACACGTTTCAGTGGGTTGAGAGCGATGCGCTGTCTGATCCGACTGAGGAGATGTCATGAGAGTAGTGATCTTTGATGTCGATGGAACGCTCGTCGACAGCCAAGATGATATTTGCGCCGCCATGGGCGCNGCTTTTGCGAGCGTGGGTGCGGATGTGCCGAGCCGCGCAGAGATCTGCTCGATTGTCGGGCTGTCCTTGCCTGAGGCGATGGCTGTGCTTGCGCCTGAACGTGCGACCGATCATGTGGCGCTCGTTGAGGGCTATAAGGCCTCCTATATGAGTCTGCGGGCAGAGAAGGGGACGGCCGAATCGTCTCCGCTATATGACGGGGCTTTGGCCGCTTTGGAGCGCTTGCGGGCGGAGGATGAAACGCTTTTGGCCGTGGCGACAGGCAAGTCGCGGCGCGGGCTAGACAAGCTTTTGCAAGGCCATGGGCTAACGGGGTATTTTGTTTCCGAGCAAGTGGCNGATTTTCATCCATCCAAGCCGCATCCTGCGATGCTTGAGGCTGTGTTGCGGGACACGGGGCTTGCGCCGCATCAGGCAGTGATGGTGGGCGATACCCGATTTGATATGGAAATGGCGCGGGCGGCAGGGATTGCCACTGTTGGTGTGCGATGGGGTTACCATGCCCCTGAGACACTGGGCGCGGACAGGCTGATTGGCCATTTTGACGAGCTTTATGACGCGGTAAACGCGCTGTTGGGAGTATCTGCATGAGCGAATGGAAAATGAAGCGCTTTTGGAGCGAAGTGACGCCGAAGCCCGTTGAGGCTGGATTTGCTATCGAGCTTGACGGACGAGGCGTGAAGACGCCGGCTAAGACGGCTTTGATTGTGCCGAATGCCGTTCTGGCTGAGCGGGTCGCGCAAGAGTGGCGTGCCGTTGAGGCCGAGATTGACCCGTCAAAAATGCCCTATACCCGCTCCGCCAATGCGGCGATTGATAAGGTGGCCGTGCAGCATAGCGAAGTGGCGGGGCTGATCGCTGATTATGCGGGCACGGACCTGCTTTGCTATCGCGCCGAATCGCCTATCGAGCTGCAAGAGCGTCAGGCCGCCGCATGGGACGACGCTTTGGATTGGGCGCGTGAACGGTTTGGACTTGAGCTGTCGATTGCGACGGGTGTGATGCCAGTCAAACAGGCGGACGCGAGTCTTGCACGGGCGCGTGAGCTCTGTGAGGCGATGAGTGCGTTTTCTTTGACGGCGTTTCACGATCTGGTCAGTATGAGCGGATCTTTTGTCTTGGGGCTGAGGGCGGCAGAGGGCTGTGATACGGCTGAAAATTTATGGAANACCTCACGAATCGACGAAACTTGGCAGGAAGAGCAATGGGGTGTTGATGATGAGGCCAGCGAAATGGCAGCGCTCAAGATGACTCAATTCCGACATGCCTATGCGTTTTATCATGCATGCGTAAGGCCTTGAGAAGCCAAGCTTAACGCTAGGGAAATCAAGAGAAAATCGAACACCTGTTAAGGGTATTTTTACATTTCACAGGCTTGACCTTTGGCTTGAAATGCGACCAAACTCGTCGCCACTGGAGAGGCAGCTCTCCGAAAAACCAACCCCGGTTTGGGAGAACTGGGATAAACCGTCTGCTCAAAGGCGGACAATAGGAAGAGGTAATCATGAAAAAAACCGTATTTCTTGGCGCACTGACAGTCGCGGGCCTCGCGGCTGGCGTTGCAGCGGCTGGCACGCTTGACGATGTTAAAGCGCGTGGCAAGCTGAACTGTGGTGTGACCACTGGCCTCGTCGGCTTCGCGGCTCCAGACGCCAANGGCGAATGGAACGGCTTCGACGTTGCTGTATGCCGCGCTGTTGCNGCAGCGACACTGGGNGATCCNGCGGCTGTAGAATTTGTACCGACAACAGGCAAGACACGCTTCACAGCGCTTGCTTCGGGCGAAATCGACATGCTGGCACGNAACACCACATGGACATTCTCACGCGATGTTGACCTGAAGTTCACTTTCACAGGTGTTAACTACTACGACGGTCAAGGCTTCATGGCTCCTAAGGCACTGGGCGTAAGCTCGGCCAAAGAACTTGATGGCGCGACAGTATGTATCCAGACAGGTACAACAACCGAGCTGAACCTCGCGGACTTCTTCCGTGCGAACAACATCAGCTACCAGCCAGTGCCAATCGAAACAAACTCGGAAGCACANCAGCAGTACCTTGCTGGTGCATGCGATGTTTTCACAACAGACGCATCAGGCCTCGCGGCGACACGCGCTACATTTGAAGCGCCTGGCGACCACGTTCTGCTGCCAGAAATCATCTCAAAAGAGCCACTCGGCCCACTCGTTCGCCACGGTGACGATGAGTGGAGCGATGTTGTCCGTTGGACACTCAACGCTCTGATCACGGCTGAAGAGCTCGGTGTGACATCAGCCAACATCGGCGAAATGTCAGCGGCCNCAGGCGGCAACCCTGAGATCAACCGTCTGCTCGGCACAGAAGGCAACCTGGGCGAAATGCTCGGCCTGTCAGCTGACTGGGCTGCCAAAGCCATCATGGCAAGCGGCAACTACGGCGAGATCTTTGAGAAGAACATTGGTGAAGCGACACCAATCGGTCTCTCACGTGGCCTCAACGCACAGTGGACAAACGGTGGTCTTCTCTACTCACCACCCTTCCGCTAAGACCTGACCGGAAAGGGCGCGGAACTCCGCGCCCTTTTCATATCCGCTACGATCACAAAAATAAGAAACTGGTCTCTCACCGCGCAACGACGCGACTCTTGAGGAGAGCCAGCCAACCACGGGGACGTCCTAGATGACGACACTTACCGATCCTCCAGAAGGTGCGTTTCGGCTTTCAATGTTGCTGAACGACACGCGCTATCGGTCTTATACTTTCCAAGGCATTGCACTCGTTTTGCTGATCTCTGTTGTGGTCTATCTGGCCAACAACGTGATGACCAACCTGCGCGACTTGGGTCTCAACATCAGCTATGAGTTTTTGGGAAGCCCTGCGGGCTATGACATCAACCAAACGCTGATTGGCTATGATAGCCAATCCACCAATTTGCGTGCCGCTTTTGTCGGGATCATCAACACGATGCTTGTTGCTGTGCTGGCATGTACAACAGCGACCTTCTTCGGTGTGATTGCTGGTGTTCTGAGGTTGTCCAACAACTGGCTCGTTCGAAAGCTTATGGCTTTTTATGTGGAAATCTTCCGCAACGTGCCCGTACTGATCTGGATCATCATCATCTTCACTGTCCTGACGGCTGTTTTGCCAGGTTCGCGCGCCTATCTCGGCGCGGAGCCAGAGAAAGAGCTTTTTCTAGGATATTTTGCGTTTACCAACCGTGGCGTTTACGCGCCTGCGCCGATTTGGAACGCGGGCTCTGGTGTCGTGATTGCTGTGTTTATCGCGTCAATCATCGGAATTTTCGCCTACCGCCGCTATGCAAAGAACCTGCTCTACGCGACAGGCAAGCTTCTTCCAACAGGATGGCCGACACTGGCAATTCTGATTGTACCGACAGTTCTGGCGTTTTTCATTATGGGTCAACCGATCGGCCTTGATGCACCTGATCCTTTGGCCAACCGCTTTAACCTGAAAGGTGGCATCCAAATCGGTGCGCCATTGATTGCGCTTTGGTTCGCTCTGTCGATCTATACGGGAGCGTTCATTGCGGAAAACGTGCGGGCTGGTATTCAGGCTGTGTCAAAGGGGCAAACAGAAGCGGCTGCGGCTCTCGGGCTACGCTCGGGGCGGATCATGAACCTTGTGGTTCTGCCACAGGCGCTGCGCGTGATCATTCCACCGCTGATTTCGAACTATCTCAATATCACCAAGAACACATCGCTCGCGATTGCTGTGGGCTATGCCGATATCACTGCGACTTTGGGGGGCATCACGCTCAACCAGACCGGTCGTGCGATTGAATGTGTGTTGCTCTTGATGCTCTTCTATCTTGTCATTTCGCTTGGGATTTCAATGTTGATGAACGTCTATAACAACGCCATGAAGCTGAAGGAGCGCTGAGCCATGTCAGATAAACGTGCAGACTCTGTCGCCTTTGTGCGCGAGACTTTCTTGGCGGAACAACCCGCTCCCGCATCGGCGACGGGTGTTGTCAGATGGTTGCAAGACAATTTGTTCCCAACATGGGCCAACGGATTGCTCACGATTGTATCGCTCTATGTGATCTATTTGCTTGTGTCATCGGCGGCGCCGTGGATGTTCAACGGGTTGTGGAACACGCAGAGCCTTGCTGAATGCCGCGAGGTTCTGGAGGGAGCTACGGGAGCTTGCTTCTCGGTTCTGACAGAACGCTGGAACCAGCTTCTCTTTGGTTTCAAGTATCCACCAGACCAATACTGGCGTCCGACGCTGGCCTTTGTCTTGATGTTCGCCGCACTTGCGCCTGTTCTTTTCTTTGACTTGCCACGCAAGCTTTTGATCATCACTGCGCTCTTCCCGTTTACGGCCTATTGGCTGATCTGGGGCGGTACAATCTTTACGCCGCTGCTTGCGCTCTTGGGCGTGGTTGCCGGCTATTTGGTCTACGCGCGCTTTGTCAAAGGGAGCTTTGCAACGGGTGCTCTCGGTGGCGTGGCAGCAGCCATAGCTGTTTGGGCAATTGGCGGCGCATTGATCCCTGACGGGGCCAACGATACGGCCATGTTGTCTGCCGTCCCAAGCCGCGACCTTGGCGGGTTCATGCTCAACATGATGCTGGGCCTTACCTGTGTGTCGCTCTCGGTTCCGATCGGGATTGCGCTGGCCCTCGGGCGTCAGTC
>JGI26082J51739_10000734_pt1 | contig 20775 bp, 20 predicted proteins | sample SaaInl5LU_22_DNA_FD_51739 | JGI IMG/M metagenome (IMG submission 51739)
ATTGATTTAAAAATTAACAGTTTATAATACTTATGAGTTGCTAACTTAGTTGTAAGGACTTATCAAATATTCACCGACTTCTTTAAAAGAAAATACAGTAAGTGCTTAATGTTATTTTAATTATTCTAAAATTAAGAAATTAAACACAAAGAATGAATAATTATAGTAGCGCATATAAATAAATTATACCATATTATTTATCTTTAAACATCAACCTTTTTGAGGTTATATATACATAATACGGCAATACCCCTAAAAAGAAAACGACTTAATATTAATAAGGGGGTAGCATCATTTTAGAAAATGTCTCAGATTTTTTAGCTTTTTTTTGGACTTAAGAATGGTTTGCCGTACAATAATCATACAAAATATAAAAATAAAAAACCTTAAATATTTGATAAACAAATAATTAAGGTTTTTAAGAGTGGAGACGCCGAGAATCGAACTCGGGTCCAAACAAGCAGCTAATTCGCTTTCTACATATGTAGTTCTTTCTTAATTTTCGATTAAAAGCTGATTAAGAACAATCCACTTTTAACTTAGCTTTTTTAGTTTCGAAAACCTGCCAAAGCTACAAGTTTTCTATGTTTATTTTTACGATGCCCAAAAGTGAAACGCCATAAACCAAGGCTTTTCGTGGACATAAAGCTTGCTCACCTTGTGAGCCTAGGCTAATCTTACTGTAATTCAGATTATGCAGCTAAAGCGTAGTTATCTTCGCCGTTTAAAAAGTTGAAATTAAGTTTTACGAGTGTTATTTCATAACTCGATATGCTTACAAATTCACTGTCCTTGCTGTCAAAACCAGTCGTCCCCAAAATGTCAAAGAACAATTTCTAATATATTAAAAATATGGTTTGCAAAAGTATAAAAAAATACAGTTGTTCATCTCTTTAATTTCTAATATCTTCGAGCAAATATTATACCATAGATATTATGAAATTCGGAATTCTAAAAGAAAGAAAAACTCCACCAGACAGAAGAGTTGTTTTTTCTCCAAATAAGATCGTTACTTTACAACAACATTTTCCAAAAGCTCAAGTGGTTGTTGAGTCTTCAGAAATCCGTGTTTTTAAAGATTCAGAATATCAGAAAAATCAGACAGAGGTTACGCATAACCTTTTAGATTGTGATGTACTTCTAGGGGTAAAGGAAGTTCCTATTGATGCACTTATCGAAAATAAAAAATATTTTTTCTTTAGTCATACTATAAAAAAACAACCCTATAATAGAGCGCTATTACAAGCGGTTTTAGCTAATAATATTGAGCTATACGATCATGAAACAATTATTGACCAACAGGGAGCGAGACTAATTGGTTTTGGAAGGTATGCAGGTATTGTTGGTGCATATAATGGTTTTAGAGCAATTGGTTTAGCTACAGAACAGTTTTCTTTACCTAAAGCATTAACATTAGAGCGTCAAGAAGATCTTATTAACGAATTAAAGCGTTGTAAATTCAACCCTTTAAAAATACTATTAACAGGGAATGGTAAAGTAGCTTATGGAGCAAAAGAAATGCTAGATGCAATGGATATTCAAGAAGTATCTGTAGAAGATTATATAAACAAAGATTATGATAAAACAGTGTACTGTTTGGCAGATGTATTAGATTATAATAAACGTAAAGACAAAAAAATAATTGATAACTTCGATTTTTATAAGCATCCAGAAGAATANGAATCAAATTTTATGCGTTTTGCTAAAGTTACAGACTTCTTTATAGCTGGTCATTTTTATGGAGATGGTGCTCCGTATTTGTTTACAAAAAATGATGCAAAACACCCACTATTTAAAATAAAGTATGTTGCAGATATTTCTTGTGACATTAATGGCCCTATAGGATCAACGATAAGAGCGTCAACAATTAAAGATCCAATTTATGGGTATCACCCTACAACCGAATCTGAAGTTGATTTTAAAAATGAGGAAGCCATTGTAGTTATGGCTGTAGATAATTTACCATGTGAATTGCCTAAAGATGCTAGTGAAGGTTTTGGGCATATGTTTTTAGAAAACGTAATTCCTGCATTTTTTAATGGAGATAAAGAGGGTATTTTATCAAGAGCAAAAATGACCGAAAATGGTAAATTAACTCCAAGGTTTATGTATTTGCAAGATTATATAGATGGCAATAAATAATTAAATGAACATTGATCGATAAAAATCAACAATACCTAATAGATTTGGCAAAAATGAAAATGCCATTTGGAAAATATAAAGGCACTTTTTTAATAGATCTTCCAGAGCATTATGTGGTATGGTACCACAATAAAGGTTTTCCTAAGGGAAAATTAGGAAATCAATTGCAATTAGTTTATGAACTTCAACTGAACGGTTTAGAAGACATCATAAGAAAAATACAAAAAGACTTTAGTTCTTAATTTAATTGTTTATGCCATAGGTTATATGTGCAATACCTAATATAACTAAAGCATAGTACCAATATGTTGGTATTAATAGCGTAATTATCGCAAACAGAAGGCAGCTAACTGAAAGGAGTAACATATTTTTGTCTTCCTTAAATCCAAATAGTACTAAAATTAAACCATACAAAAGTAGAAATAGGGGAGTGATATAAAAGTAAAATTCCATTTGTTTAGTCATAATCAATAAAACAAACAATACCGTTAATGTTAGCGTGAATTTTAAAAGCTTTTGTATAGATGTAGAAGGTACATTATTGCGATTTAATTTTTTAGTCTTAATTTTCTCAACAACATATATTGCTATTGGAAATAGTAAGAAAGTTAATCCCGTTATAATTAATATAATAGTTTCAAGTTGTTGTGTATTATCTAAGTGTAGTGCTTGTTTTTTTAAGTTAGCCTTATCTAATAGAGTTTTAATGAAATAAGAGTTTGTTAAGATGATCAGTCCAATTAAAAGACTGTTAAGTCCTTTAAAAGAAAAAGGTGGTGTTGAATTATCTTGATTTTTCATATTTTTAAAGCCTTAGCGAATATACAAAAATGAAGCCAGCAGAATCTTATATATTANACCAAGAAGAGCCTTTTAAATCGATTTTAGTACATGTACAATTTCTAATTGAGAAAAATTTTCCTGAAGTAGACCTTAGGTTTAAATGGAAAATACCTTATTATTTTTTAAACGATACTCCTTTTTGTTACCTTAATTCACCAAAGAAAAAAAAGTATGTAGACGTTTGCTTCTGGGTTACCTCTCCATTAAGTAATTACAATGAATTTTTAATAACGGATAATAGAAAGGTGGTGAAATCCTTACGGTATTTTAATCTATCCGATATAAATGAAAAGGTATTGCTATCAGTATTAAGTGAAGCATACAATAAAAAAGGTAAAGGATATTTTAAAAAAAAGGCAATGTAATTTTACCAATACGTTCCCTTTTACTTTAAATGTTGTACAGCTTTTCTTATTGTAATTAAATTGTGTAATAATTTTTCTAAGTTATCTAAATGAAGCATGTTTGCTCCATCAGACTTCGCGTTAGAGGGGTCAAAGTGAGTTTCTATAAAAAGGCCATCTACATTATTTACAACTCCAGCTCTTGCAATTGTTTCTATCATATCTGGCCTACCTCCAGTAACCCCAGCAGTTTGGTTTGGTTGTTGTAAAGAATGTGTAACGTCTAAAACCGTAGGAGCTATTTTTCGCATCTCAGGAATACCCCTGAAATCCACAATCATATCTTGATAACCAAACATGGTACCTCTATCTGTAATCCAAGCTTTATTATTCCCTGCATCTTTTACTTTTTGTACTGCATGTTTCATGGCACCTGGACTCATAAATTGTCCTTTTTTTAAATTGANGACTTTACCTGTTTTTGCAGCAGCTACNACTAAATCTGTTTGACGAACTAAAAAAGCTGGTATTTGTAAAACATCTACATAAGCAGCTGCTTTTTCTGCATCAGAAACTTCGTGAATATCTGTAACAGTAGGTACATTAAAAGTTTCCGAAACTTTACGTAAAATTTTTAAAGCTTTTTCGTCTCCAATTCCTGTAAAACTATCAATTCTACTTCTATTGGCTTTCTTAAAGCTTCCTTTAAACACATAAGGAATTTCTAATTTGTCTGTTATAGTAACTACTCTTTCTGCAATACGTAAAGCCATTTCTTCTCCCTCTATAGCACAAGGACCACAAAGCAAAAAAAAGTTATTAGCATCTAGGTGTTTTATATTTGGAATTTCAGATAAAATCATTTTTATAAAATTTTACGCAAAAGTACAGAAATTATAATTTCNATTCTTGTTTATATGTTGTTTGTAGTACAATTGTAATATTTCTATTTTACAAATTTATTGATTCTAAAAAAAGGCTATATTTATCCTATAAATTTAGACGTTATGACACAGACATTAAAAATACTTGTAGCAGTTATCTTATTAAGTTTTACAGGTTGTAAAATAAGCTATAAAGCCAATAGTGGTAAAAATGGAAAAGATGGGGATTTAGGAAAAAGCAAAACAAACACATTTACCAAAAAACCAATAGCTTCTTCATTTTTTATTGATTCAACGGAAGTAAAAAAACACTTGTACACTCTAGCTTCTGACGATATGCAAGGAAGAAAATCAGGGACAGAGGGTATAGAAAAAGCAGCAAAATATATAGAAACCGAATTTAAAAGAATTGGTTTAACAACTTTTGATAACCTAGAAACCTACAGACAAACATTTAGCTTCACACCAAGAAATAGCAAAGAACAAATAACTAGCGCAAATATAATTGGGGTTCTAGAGGGTACATCTAAGAAAGAAGAATATGTTATTATTTCTGCACACTATGATCATTTAGGAATGAAAAAAAATGGTGAAGGAGATTTGATTTACAATGGTGCAAATGATGATGCCTCTGGAGTAACAGGGGTATTGGCTTTAGCAGACTATTTTAAAAAGAAAGGAAACGAAAGAACAATTGTTTTTGTTGCATTTACTGCAGAAGAGATGGGTTTAATTGGTTCTACTCATTTTGGTAAAGGTATTGATGCTAGTAAATTTGTAGCTGGTATTAATTTAGAAATGATTGGTAAATCGCCAAGTTTTGGTCCAAACACAGCTTGGTTAACAGGTTTTGAAAGATCTAATTTTGGTAAGATAGTGCAACAAAATTTAGTAGGTTCTGGTTATCAGTTATTTCCAGATCCGTACAAGAATTTTAATCTTTTTTTTAGGTCAGATAATGCTTCTTTAGCTAGGCTAGGAGTGCCTTCTCATACATTTTCTACAACTGCAATAGATGTAGACAAAGATTATCACCAGGTATCAGATGAGGCCACTACTTTAAATATGACAATAATAACACAAACCATCCAAGCAGTAGCAAAAGGAACAGAAAGTATTATCAACGGAAAAGATACCCCTTCAAGAGTTGTATTGGCAGAAAAAAAGTAATACAGATGTATTTTTAGAAGTCAGATTCTAAAATTTAGTCTCTAAAACGAGTTTTAACGCGACGTTTCATCTTAGTTGTGGCTAGCTTTTGTATTTTTACTTTTTATAATTTTTAATATGAACATACATTTTATTGCTATTGGAGGAAGTGCAATGCACAATTTAGCAATTGCTTTACATCAAAAAGGATATACTATTTCTGGTAGTGATGATACCATTCACGATCCCTCAAAATCTAGGTTAAAAAAGTACAATTTATTGCCTACTGAGTTTGGTTGGTTTCCAGAGAAAATAACCAATGCTATTGATGTTGTCATTTTAGGAATGCACGCTAAAAAAGACAATATAGAGCTACTAAAAGCACAAGAGTTAGGGGTAAAAATTGTTTCTTATCCAGAGTTTTTATACGAGCAATCTAAAGATAAAACTAGAGTTGTTATTGGTGGTTCTCACGGTAAAACAACCATTACTTCCATGATACTTCATATTTTAAATTATCATGACAAAGAGGTAGATTATATGGTTGGTGCCCAGTTAGATGGTTTTGAGACTATGGTACATTTAACAGAAGAAAACGATTTTATTGTACTTGAAGGTGATGAGTATTTAAGTTCACCAACAGATTTGCGCCCAAAATTTCATTTATACAAACCTAATATTGCTTTAATAAGTGGAATAGCATGGGATCATATTAATGTATTTCCAACTTTTGAAAATTACAAAGAACAGTTTAAAATATTTACTGATTCGATGATTAATGGAGGAAGTATGGTATACAATTCAGAAGACAGAAATGTAGCTGAAATTGTAGAATCATCAGAAAATCATATTAAGAAATACCCTTACGAAACGCCAAATCACTTTATAGATAATGGCATTACTTATCTAGAAACTGAAGAAGGTGATTTGCCACTAGAAATTTTTGGTAAACACAATCTGCAAAATTTAGCAGGGGCAAAATGGATTTGTCAACACATGGGCATAGATGAAGATGATTTTTATGAGGCTATTGCAAGCTTTAGTGGAGCTAGTAAGAGATTAGAAAAAATTTCTGAAAATTCAGAAACGGTTATTTTCAAGGATTTTGCACATAGTCCAAGCAAAGTTTCTGCAACTACAAAAGCTGTAAGCGAGCAGTATAAAAATAGAACATTGATAGCTTGTTTAGAATTGCATACGTATTCAAGCTTAAATGCAGAGTTTCTATCAGAATACCATGGTGCTCTTGATGCTGCAGATAAAGCTGTAGTATTTTATTCTCCACATGCAGTAGAAATTAAACAATTAGAGCAGGTATCTAAAGCACAAATAGCTAATGCATTTCAAAGAGACGATTTATTAATTTTTACCAATCCAAAAGAATTTCATGACTTTTTATTTGGCCAGGACTTAAAAAGTACGGCACTTGTTTTAATGAGTTCTGGAAATTATGGAGGATTAGATTTTGAAAAGTTAAAAAGTTTAATTTAATTTTTTCTCCAGAATAGTGGTGTAAATAGAATTAATACGGTAAACAACTCTAAACGCCCAATTAACATTAAAAAAGAACAAAACCATTTGGCAGGTGAGGTTAAATGTGCAAAATTAGCTACAGGGCTAACAGAGCCAATTGCTGGGCCAATATTTCCTAACGAAGACGCTGCTGCTCCTAGAGCAGAAATAAAATCTAAACCAAATAATGTAAGCGTTACAGATGCCATTATAAAAATGAGCATATAAATAATAAAAAAGGAAATAATATTAAAAACAATAGTCTGATTTACAGAATTACCATCATACCTTACTGGTAATATTGCATTAGGGTGCAGTGCTTTTTTAAATTCTAAAAAACTGTTTTTTAACATTACTATATGTCTAACTACTTTAACACCACCACTTGTAGACCCTGCAGAGCCGCCAGTAAAAAATAGCGCAAAGAAAATACCAGTTGCAAAATAATTCCACATGGTAAAATCTGCAGAAACAAAACCAGTGGTGGTTATTACAGAAGTTACCATAAAAAGAGCGTGTCTAATTGCACTTTCAGTTTTTCCGAATACCTCAGGATGATAAATAGTAGTTACCATGGTTTCATCTTTAAAAAAGATAATAATTACAGCTATTAAAATAGAAATACTAAAAATACCGAAAAAATAGTACCTAAACTCCTCACTTTCAATCACCTTTTTCACTTTTCCTTTTAAAGCAAAGTAGGTAAGTACAAAGTTAGTTCCGGCTATAAACATAAAAAACAGAATAATATATTGTATGATAGGAGCTCCATTATAAAAAGCAATACTATTGTTTTTAGTAGAAAAACCACCTGTACTTACTGTAGCCATAGCATGATTGATTGCGTCAAACCAAGTCATACCTGCAGCTTTTAAAAGAAAAAATTCAGCAAAAGTTAATACCACATAAATAAGATAAAGACGTTTTGCAGTATCTGTAATTCTGGGATGTAATTTGTCTGCAGAAGGTCCTGGTGCTTCCGCCATAAATAACTGCATACCTCCAATCCCTAAAAGCGGTAAAATGGCGATTGTTAATACAATTATCCCCATACCTCCAATCCAATGCGTTGCACTTCTCCAAAAAAGAATCCCTTTTGGCATCGCTTCTATATCAGTTAAAATNGAAGAACCAGTAGTAGAATATCCAGATATAGTTTCAAAAAAAGCNTTAGATACTGTAGGTATTGAGCCAGACAGGAGGTAAGGTAACATTCCTGTAATAGAAAGAATTAACCAGCCAAAAGTTACAATAAGATAGCCTTCTTTCTTTTGTATGTTTTTGTGTTTGGGTTTATTAAAAAAAAATAATAAACCTCCTAAAAAAATAGTAATAATACCGGCATTTAGTATGCCCCATGCTTCTTGTTCCTCTGAAAAAAGACTAAATGGAAATGCAATGAACATAAAACAGCCATTTATTATTGCTGTTATTCCTAAAAAACGATAAATGACTTTAAGATTTAAATTATTCATTTTAATTAAAAAATCCCTCTACAGTTCCTATAGCTTCGGGTAAACAAAAAACAATTACTTTGTCTCCAGCTTCAATTTGCATATTTCCAAAAGACATTAATGCCTTACCATCTCTAATAACGCCACCAAAGACAGCTTCTCTTGGAAAACGTAAATCTTTAATAGGGTGTTGGGTAACTTTTGCATTGGCCCTAACTTCAAATTCAAACACCTCTGCATCAATATTATGAAGATTAGCTAATTCTAAAATCTCCCCTTTTCTAATATGTTTAAAAATATTACTTGCAGCAATTAATTTTTTATTTATAAGAGACTGAATNCCAATGGTTTGCGAGATGTCTATATAGTCCATATTTTCTACCAAAGCAATGGTTTTTTTAACACCTTTAGATTTGGCAACTAAGCAAGACATGATATTAGTTTCAGAATTTCCTGTAACCGCTATAAAAGCATCAGTTTCTCTAATGTTTTCTTCTTCTAATAACTCTAAATCTCTACCATCTCCATTAATTACTAAAGTGTCACAAAGAGTCTCAGCAAGCATTTCTGCTTTTTCTCTGTTTTTTTCGATTAATTTAACTTTAAAATTATCTTCACAAAGACTTCTTGCTGTTTTTTCACCAATACTACTTCCTCCTAAAATTAGAACATTTTTAATTTCGAACTGTTTTTTACCTATGATAGGATATAAATCTTCCATGCTATAATTAGGAACAGAAAAATAAACCTGATCATCTATTTTATAAGTAGTATCTCCTCTTGGAATGATGGTTTGTGCAACATTTTCACGCTTTATAGCAATGGTAATAAAATCTACATTAGGAAATTTTTGTTTGGCTTCTTTTACTGTTAAATCTACTAGTGGAGATTTATAAGAAAGCTCTGTACCCATAACATTAAATAAACCACTTTCAAAAGCAACAGTATCATTAAATGAAGATTGGTTTAAAAGGAGTTTAATTTCATTTGCAGCCAATTCTTGAGGAGAAATCATAAAATCTAAACCAAATTTAGAAAAGTCAACTTCACAATCATTTAAAAATTCTGGGTTGTCTATTCTGGCAATAGTTTTTTTAACTCCTAAAGATTTACCGATGACAGAAATGGTAAAGTTTGTATTCTGACTATCTGTAACCGCAATAAGTAAATCTGCAGAATCAATACCAATTTCTTTTAATAGTTTAATAGAAGTGGCATCTCCTTTCTGGGTAATTACGTCTAGGTGGTTGTTGATATAGTTTAATTTTTCTCCGTCAAAATCTATGATATAAGTATCTTGAGATTCGTAAGAAAGTAATTTAGCTAAATGAAAACCAACATCTCCAGCACCTGCTATAATAATTTTCATAAAAAAGTAATAGTAATCTATGACAAAGATACAAAAGTAAACAAACACTTCTTTTAAAAAGATTTTTTCTTTTTAAGAGGGCATTTTTTGGTATTTTTAGGAAAAATTGTAAAATGGAGAAATTAACAATAAAATCTTGGGCTTTAGATGATAGACCTCGCGAAAAATTATTAGGTAAAGGAAAAACAACGTTATCAGATGCAGAGCTAATTGCTATTTTAATTGGCTCAGGTAATCGAGAAGAGACCGCTGTTGCATTGTCTAAGCGCATTTTAAAATCTGTTGAGGGCAATATCAATAACCTTGCAAAATTATCGGTAAAAAAAATATCAAGTTTTAAAGGAATAGGCGAGGCAAAAGCAATAGCTATAATTACGGCATTAGAATTAGGAAAAAGAAGGCAATTAGAAATAGCACTAAAAAAACCTAAAATCACAAGTAGTAAAGCTGTATTTAATATAATGCAACCCTTAATAGGCGATTTATAACACGAAGAGTTTTGGGTTTTATTTTTAAATAATTCAAACAAAGTTTTAGCAAAAAGTCAAATGAGTAAAGGAGGGTTAACAGCCACAGTAGTTGATGTTAGATTACTCCTTAAGCAAGCATTAGAAATGGCATCCGTAGCTATAATTATTTGCCATAATCATCCCTCAGGTAAAATAACACCCAGTAATGCTGATAAAGAATTGACAAAAAAAATAAAAATCGCGGGCCTTACGTTAGATATAAGACTACTAGATCATCTTATAATAACCGAAAAGTGCTATTTTAGCTTTGCAGATGAAAACCAGCTTTAAATGGTTACAATTAAAATAAATACTTACATATTTAATGATTTTAATTTACTCACATAAAATAACTCCAAGAGTTCGCTATATTTTTAAACATATAGTCACTAGAACATTATTGATGCCTGTGAGTTTTACCAATAAAATAGAAGAATTTGTAGCACATAGTGGGCCAAAAATTAGTTATACAAAAACCCCTTTGGGGAATGAGTTTTTTATTAAATGTAACGATTTATTGTTTGAAGAAGGGGTTAACGATTTAGAAATTAATATAAGTACGTGGGGCAACATTCCTTGTTTTTTTGCAACAAATGCAAAATCTTCTATTCCTTATGACATTTTTGCAGCAAGTTTTTACCTAATATCACGTTATGAAGAGTACTTACCTCATGTAAAAGACAAACATGGGCGTTTTACAGCAGAACAAAGCTTGGCCTTTAAGAAAGGATTTTTAGAAAAACCTGTTGTAGATATTTGGGCCTTAAAATTTCTAGAAATTTTTAAAGAACAATTTCCGAAGTACAAATTTAAACAAAGAGAATATCGTTTTATATCAACGATAGATATAGATAATGCTTTTGCCTACAAGCATAAAAGTTTTGTTAGAAATATTGGAGGTTATTTAAATGATGTATTTAAATTTAGACTATTAAATGTAATAAATAGGTTGGCTGTAAATCTAAACTTTAAAAGTGATCCTTATCATACTTTTAGTAGTATACTAAAATTAAAAAAAACATATCAAATCCAAACTATTTTTTTCTTTCTAGTTGGAGATTATACCACATTCGACACCAATGTTTCTGTCTCTAAAAGTAAATATAGACTTCTTATTAAAGAAATGGTGGATTATGCACATGTTGGCCTACATCCCTCTTATTTTTCAATGAAAAATGGAGCCCTTATTAAAAAAGAGAAAGAACGATTAGAAAATATTACCAATACCCCCATTAAAAATTCAAGACAACATTATTTAAGGTTTAGTTTGCCAGAAACTTACCAACTGCTAATAGATTTAGAAATAGAAGAAGATTACTCTATGGGATATGCAAGTAATGTGGGGTTTAGAGCTGGGACATGTACTCCTTTTTATTTTTACGATTTGGATTTTGAAATTCAGACTCCACTTAAAATTTACCCTTTTGCATTAATGGACACAACTTTAAATGATTATATGAAGCTAACTCCAAAACAATCTTTAGGTAAAATTAGAGATTTAAAAAATGAAGTTAAAGCAGTAAACGGAACTTTTATTACATTGTTCCATAATGAGACATTAAGCGATTATTTACGTTGGAAAGGTTGGAAAAACCTTTATGAATCAATGATAAAGATAGCCATATCATAAGATGATAAAATATATTATAAGAAAAGATCTTGATGTAAAAAAATACAATGCTTGTATTGATAACGCTAGGCAAAGCAGAGTGTATGCCTTATCTTGGTATTTAGATATTGTAGCCGATAATTGGGACGTGTTGGTTTTGGATGATTATAAGGCTGTGATGCCTATTCCTTGGAAACAAAAATACCTGATTAAGTATGTAACTCAACCACTTTTTTGTCAACAATTAGGAGTATTCTCTTCAATTAGCTTAACAAAAATTGATATAATGGCCTTTTTTAAAAAAATTCCATTTAGGTTTAAAAAAGTTTCTTTACATATAAACCCGTCAAATCCTATTGGTAAAAATTGTATTACTAAGAAGAATTATATGCTAGATTTACATAAAGACTACCAAAGTTTATCTGCCAACTTTTCTAAAACAAGAAGGCAGAGAGTACAAGCAGGAAAAAAAAATAATCTAGAGGTAAAGCCGGTTGCTATTGATAAATTATTAGAAATTCAAAAAGATAATTATAATTACAAAGGATTTTCTAAAACTATTTTGCTAAAATTATCAACTTATATTTTAGCAAATAGGAGTGGAGCGGTTTTAGGCGTATATGATCAGAATGAGGTTTTAGGAGGAGGTTTATTTATAACTCATAAAAATAGAATTGTTTACTTGTTTTCGTCTTTTAGTTCGCGTGGAAGAAAATACCAAGCAGCCAGTTTTTTAATTAATCGTATAATCGAACAAAATCAACAAGAAAATAAAATTTTAGATTTTGAAGGTGGAAATATCAAAAGTATCGGTGATTTCTTTAAAAGTTTTGGCTCCCAAACAGAACCATTTTACCACTATTCAAAAAATAGATTTATTAAGATTTAAAAGAGCACTTACTTAAAATCAAAGAACTTTTTAGGTACTTTTTTATTAAAAATAATTTTAGAGAAGTCTTCTTTATAGGGCTCTTTTTCTTTAATCACCTTACATGGGTTGCCAACCGCAATAGAATTATCAGGTATGTTTTTGTTTACTAAAGAGTTTGCTCCAATAATGACGTTATTTCCAATTTTCACCTCTGGAAGTATGGTTGTATTTGCACCAATCCATACATTATTACCAATATGTATAGGCTTTGCATCTTTATGCTTTCTTAAGTTATTACTTGCATGATTAGCTGATATTATAGATACACCTGGCCCAAGTTCTATGTTTGACCCAAATAGTATTCCATTATTTGCTTGAATATAATTATTAAGATTATCTCCAGGGTCACATAAAATACCTTTTTTAATATTTTCTTCAGCCATGACTTTAGAAGTAAAATGAACAGGCCATTTAACTTTTGGATTTAATCTGAATAGTTTTTGTGGAATTAAATACTGAAAAACTAAAATATAATACCGTTGATACCCATATTTAGGACGATAGTACTCAGGATAAAATAAGTTTACAATCCAACCAAAAAATATAAAATCTAACGTTCTAAGCATTAATATTCTGTTTTTTTAACTGGTTCAAGAAATAGTTTAAAAGAACCAAATAACCCATTCCACTAAATAAAGATAATACAATTACAGTATATAGTATCTGATAGTATAACGTACCTACATAAATTGCGATTAGATTTACTACAAATAAATAAGAGTTAAACAACAATCCAATTTTGTTTTTATCTAACACAACAATTAAGCTACTAATAGGATTAAAGGAACTTCTAGCAATAATTAAAAAAGATAAAATAATAAGATAGGTTCTTAAGTTAGACCATTGGTCTTCGAAAAAAAATTCTAAAAAATATATGCCTATCGTATTAATTAGTAAAAGAAAACAACTCATTAAAAGGATGTTTAGACCCACCACTTTTTTAGTCATTTTAAAAAGGCTACCATCTTCTTTTTTTGTTAATTCTATAGATTCTTTAAAATATACTTGAGAAACAGAAGAAGATATCAAAAATAAAGGAGTGGCTAAAATCTTAAAACTAAAAAAATAGATCCCAGCTTTTTCTGGTCCAAAAAAAGATAAAATTAAAATTGGCATTAAATTATTTGCTAGCCCATTTATAATATTTGAAGGAAGTAAGTATTTAATAAGATTTGTATTTGCTTTAATTCCTTTTTTAATCTCATTAAAATTAAAGCGAATTAAATTATTTTTATTTAAGTAAAGATTATAGCACAATAAAAGAAAATGGGCACTACAATATCCATATACTAGTCCTAGAACAGTAAATGATTGGTAAAATATAAATTGAAAGACTACTGCAAATAAAGCAATAAGAATTCTATGATTAGATAAAATTGAAAACTGCTTGTTATAAGTATATAAATTTTGATGGTTAAGGTTAAAGGTTGTTAGCAAAGCTCCTAAAAAGCCAAACAAAAGAAGTGTAGTATTTAGTTTTTCTGTTTTAATAGATACCGAAAACAAGAGTAAAATTAAAAATAACAGCGTTATTACTATAGGTATTGTAAAAGTTAAAAAACTAAACCATTGCTTGCTTTCTTGCTTATTCTTTGAGGTAACAATACAATTTTCTAGTTGTAATGTCCCAATTATGGTACTTATACCAATAATACTCACAAAGAATCCAAAATAACCATATGCGTTTTCACCATATAATTTTGCAAGATATATACCCACAAAAACACTAATTAACTGAGCTACTAAAGTACCTCTAAACATAATTAGAATATTTTTGAAGAAAAAAGATACAGTCTTTTTGTTTACTTTAGTGGTCAAATTAGTTTTTTTCAAAAATACATAAAATTGTTTTCCCTTAATTATCTAAATTAAAACTACTAAATAAAAAAAGTAATGCATAAAAATAAGATCAAACATGTTTTTTTTGATTTGGACCATACTTTATGGGATTTTGAAAAAAACTCTGATTTAGCTTTTCAAAAAATATTTAATGAAAAAAAGGTAACTATTGATGTTTCTGAATTTTTTAAAGTGTATAAGCCTTTAAATTTGAAGTTTTGGAAATTATATAGGGAAGAAAAAATCTCTAAATCTGAATTAAGATATCGCAGATTAAAAGAAGCTTTTGATGCTATTAATTTTGAGATCTCTGATGATTTAATAGACACTATTGCCATTGATTACATTGATTATCTTCCGCATTTTAATCATTTATTTAATGGAACTTTTGAAATACTAGATTATCTAAAAGATAAATACAGCCTCCATATTATAACTAATGGCTTTGAAGAAATTCAAGCTAAAAAGATGAAATCCTCTAAAATCTTAGACTATTTTAATGTTATTGTTACCTCAGAATCTGTTGGTGCTAAGAAACCTAACCCTAAGGTGTTTAAGTTTGCTTTAGATAAAGCGAATGCAAGTATTGACAATTCAATTATGATTGGAGACAGTATAGAAGCCGATATTTATGGTGCATTACATGTCGGATTAACAGCAATACATTGTAATTTTAATAATGAGGAAGTAGATAATTCAGATTTTAAAAGTATTACAGCGCTCCACGAATTAAAGCAATATCTATAATTAGATTTACGTTAAAAACTAAACTCATTTTATGAAACGTGTACTTCAATTAAGTGTCATTTGCTGTTTATTATTTAATTCCTGCTATGAAGAGTTAAATTTCGATCAAATTAATGATTATGTCTACAAGCCAGTGGTCACCTCATCTCTAATTTTTTTTTCTGTTGTTCCAGGACAATTTTTTAATGATTTAGGTATTCAGGAAAGAAGTATAACATCAGTTTCAGGCTTTAGGGTATTTGAAGATTCTTATGTTAAGGAAGATATTGTTAAAATTGATTTTAGCGCCTTAATTAAAAATGATTTTGATAGAGATGTTACTATTGATGTATACTTTTTAGATGATAACAATACAATATTATATCAATTTGCTTCCATAGTAACTTCTGCTGGAGATTTAGAAAACAATTATACTGAAGAGGTTTTTGTTAACACAAGTCCTACAATTATAAATACCACTAAAGTAAAAATTAGAGCAGAACTAGAGGATATAGGTACTAGCTTAAACCCTAATGCTACCAGTGATTTTGAATTAAAATCTTCAGTAACGCTTTATATAGAATCTGAAATTTAAGATGAGAAATATTGTTAACCTGATACTGTGTTTAGTGTTTTTTCAAATTTCGGCACAGAAAAAACAAATTCTGTATAATTTCGCTGAATTGCCACAANCTTTATTGTTAAATCCTGCTTCAGAATTAAATTATAAATTTCATCTAGGTTTACCCTTTTTGTCTGGAGTTTCTTCAGATTATGGATCAAAAGGAGTTGTGCTTTCAGATATTTTTGCCAAAGATAATCGATCTATAAACGACAAGATTGCAGAAGCCATTCAAAATTTATCTTATCGAGATTTTACAAATATAAATACCCAGATAGAAATTCTAAGTGGAGGTTTTCGTTTTAAAGACGATTACTATATCAGCTTTGGTTTTTATCAAGAATTAGATGCTATTGGTTATTATCCTAAAGACGCGTTAGACTTTATAAGTGAAGGAAATGCACCTCATATCAATAGAGCATTTAGTGCTGCAGGTATTAGATATAAAGTAGATTTTTTAGGTGTTTTACATGCAGGTATCTCCAAAAAAGTAAATGAGAATTTAACCATAGGAGGTAGGTTTAAAATTTATTCTTCTGCGTTAAATTTAGAATCAAATAACAATACTGGCTTATTTACAACTAATGGTGGTACTAATAATATTTATACACACTATTTAACAGATGTAAATTTAAAATTTAGAACTTCTGGTTTAATTGAAAACAACGAATATATTACAGATCCAAGCAGTTATTTAAAAAACACTTTTTTTGGTAGTAATATGGGTATTGGTTTCGATTTTGGTGCGACGTATAGAATTACCCCTCAATTAGAGTTTTCAGGTAGTATTTTAGATCTGGGTTTTATCAATCACAACACAAATACTAAAAATACGAGTGTAACAGGTAATTTTGTTTTTGAAGGCGTTGCACTAGAGTTTAATAGTGATGATAATTTTGAAAATTGGAATGAGATAGATCAGCGTTTTCAAGATGAAATTCCGGTAACTGATGATTTTGAATCTTATATTTCTTGGAGACCAACAAAATTAAATTTGGCGTTAAAATATAGTTTTGGAGAGTACAGAAGTAAAGTGTGTTATGATAATACCTATAAAAACTTTTATACAGACGCAATAGGCGTACAACTGTATAATATGTATAGGCCTTTAAGTTCTCAATTGGCATTAACTGCCTTTTACGAAAAAGCAATTACGAACAAAATTNACACAAAAGTTACCTATACTATAGATGATTTTTCATTTTCTAATATTGGAGTAGGTTTTTCATTAAATTTGGGTAGTTTTAATTTTTATGGTTTAGTAGATAACTTGTTAGAGTATGGAGATTTATCTTCTACAATTAGTGCTTCTTTTCAACTAGGTATTAATTTATTTTTCAATTAATTTTTTTAGAAAATATTATTTTATAAAAATCTAGTAATCTAATAGCTAATTATTTGTATCGATTACAGTAAATATCTTAAATTTTATTTTAAACTTTTCTTGGAAATAAACTTAATAGTTATATTTATTTTTCCAGCGTGTTTTAAGAATTTCTTTAAATTGATTTTCTCTTGTATTATTTCCTGGTTCATAGAGCTTCGTTCCTATAATCTCTTCAGGTAAAAATTCTTGTTCAGTAAAACTATTTGGGAAGTCATGAGCATATTTATAACTATTACCATAGTCTAAATCTTTCATTAACTTTGTAGGGGCATTTCTTAAGTGAAGAGGTATAGATAAATCTCCTGTTTCTTTAACTAGACTTTGTGCTTTATTTATAGCTATATAAGAAGCATTGCTCTTTGCAGAGTTTGCTAAATATACCACACATTGACTTAGTATAATTCTACTTTCAGGGTTTCCAATAACAGATACTGCTTGAAACGTATTATTGGCTAAAATTAAAGCGGTTGGATTTGCATTACCAATATCTTCAGACGCTAATATTAATAACCTTCGAGCAATAAATTTTACATCTTCGCCACCTTCAATCATTCTAGCCAACCAATATACAGCTGCATTTGGATCACTACCTCTTATCGATTTTATAAATGCAGAAATAATGTCATAATGTTGTTCTCCTGTTTTGTCATATCTTGTGGTGTGTTGCTGTATTTTTTTTAAAACATAATCGTTGGTGATTTCAACAAAATCTTCTGTNNNNACTAANANNTCAAAAATGTTTAATAATTTTCGAGCATCNCCNCCAGAAACACGCAATAAGGCATCAGTTTCCGNGAGTTTTATAGTTTTACCAGCAAGAATATCATCTTTTTGAATTGCGCGTTCTAAAAGCGCAATTAAATCGTTTTTCTCAAATGAATTTAAAATGTAAACTTGACACCTAGATAAGAGTGCTGGTATTACCTCAAAACTTGGGTTTTCTGTGGTTGCACCTATAAGCGTTACCCAACCTTTTTCTACAGCACCAAGTAATGAATCTTGTTGNGATTTGCTAAACCTATGAATTTCATCGATAAATAATATTGGGTTTTTGGTCGTAAATAAACCACCGCTTTTTTTTGCTTTTTCAATAACTTCTCTAACATCTTTTACTCCGGAACTTATTGCACTTAAAGTGTAAAATGGTCTGTTAGACTCTGTAGCAATAATGTTAGCTAAGGTAGTTTTTCCTATTCCTGGTGGTCCCCACAGAATTAAAGAAGGAATAACACCTTGTTTAATAAGTTTTGTAAGCACGCCCTCTTTTCCAACCAAATGTTGTTGACTCAAGTAGTCATCTAACTTCTTAGGTCTAATTCTCTCTGCCAAAGGTTCATTCATGATGTAAAAATAATAAAGATTTTTGACAGATGTTGTATCATTGCTGTTTGGTTCATTTTTTGTAATTTCATTTTTTATGAACGAAGATTATAATTTTAAAACAGCACTAAACACTTTTAGAATACCTTTAATTTATTTGATGTTAATCTGGGGTATTTATTGGTTAGAAATTAAATTTGATCTTAATTTTAATACATANGGTGTTTTCCCTAGAAGNTTAGAGGGATTTAAAGGTGTTTTTTTTACNCATTTTATTCATAGTNANACAAAACATCTTCTAAGCAATACAATTCCTTTATTTGTGTTGTTAAGTAGTCTCTTTTATTTTTATAAAGAGATTGCCATTAAAGTTTTATGTTATGGTGCTCTTTTAACAGGTATTGCATTGTGGAGTTTTGCAAGGGCCTCTTACCATATTGGAACAAGTAGTATTGTTTATCTTTTATTTAGTTTTGTTTTTTTTAGTGGTATCATTCGCAAACACTATAGGCTTGTAGCTTTATCTTTTAGTGTTATTTTTCTTTACGGAAGCATGATTTGGTATGTTTTACCAATTAAAGACGGCATGTCTTGGGAAGGGCATCTTTCTGGTTTTTGTGTAGGAATTTTACTTGCTTATTTTTATAGACATAAAGGAATGGTAAATGAAGAGTTTCAATTTTCAACATCAGAATTCGATTCAATGTTTGATGAAAACGGAAATTATATTCCCCCAGATATTGAAGAAAAATAATAACTATAAAAAATAATACTATATTTTATATACTACATATTACATTCTCTGTCTTACAGCCTCATATAAAAATATACCACAAGCTACAGATACATTTAATGAAGCAATTTCACCTAACAATGGTAATTTTGCTTTATAATCTACCATTTTTAACACAGAAGGATTTACGCCTCTGAATTCAGAGCCCATTACAACTGCAATGGGTTGCTTAAAGTCAACATCGTAAATCGAACTATCTGTCTTTTCAGTAGCAGCCACTGTTTTTATATTTGAGGCTTGAAGTATAAACAACGCATCCTTAATATGATCTACTTTACAAATTGGTACTTTAAAAGCGGCACCTGCTGATGTTTTAATAGTTTCTGCATTTACAGGAGCACTGCCATTTTTTTGAATTATAATTCCGTTTACACCAGTGCATTCAGCCGTTCTTATTATTGCGCCAAAGTTACGAACGTCAGATACTTGATCTAGCAATAAGAAAAAAGGAGTCTTTTGTGCTTCAAGTGTCTCGTTAATAAGTGTTTCTAAATCATAAAATTCAACAGGAGAGATTTGAGCTACAGCACCTTGGTGATTGTTATTCTTAGATAATCGATTTAATTTTTCTATAGGTACTGTGCTTGTTGCTATTTTATTTGTTTTTATGAGTTTGTCTAGTTCATAATAAATGCTACCTCTTAACCCTTTTTGCAGGTATATTTTATTAATAGAAGAACCACTTTCTATAGCTTCTATAATAGCTCTTAAACCAAATATTGTTGTAGTTTCTTTCAAATTGAATTTTTTTTAATAAAAAAATCGTAACCAAAATGATTACGATTTTTTAAAAATATTTATAGGTTTGTTAGTTGATAACAAATGTACTAGATACGCCAGCTCCGTATGCACCATTTGATGCAAATACTTGAACTCCGTTTACAGTAATTTCAAATGCACCAGCACCATCTTGGTAAGAATCGAAGATATCAACTCTATAGTTACCATTTACTAAACAGTTCGCATCTCTTTGTACACCAGATAATCCAGCATAACCTCCAAAAGCAGGTGTTGCATTATTAGCCATAACTATTGCTCCTAAATCTAAGTTTACGATTCTCCAGTATACTTCTTCTGGATATGAATCTAATGTAACAGCTACCTTAACTTTTCCTTCTCCTGCAGGACATCCTTTCGCTACATTTAAAGTAATTGGCTCCCCAACGCTCATTGCTTCACTTCCTTCCATTGCTATGGTAAGTGTTTTATCAGAAATGATTTCTAAACCATTTTCATTAAACGTTAAGTTTACTACTGCTTCATTTGTGTTAGCAGGTATTGTTACAGAAGTTGGCATTGTGTAAGAAGCTGCATCTATACTTCCTGATGCAGTTAAATTAAT
>JGI26082J51739_10000754_pt1 | contig 20435 bp, 10 predicted proteins | sample SaaInl5LU_22_DNA_FD_51739 | JGI IMG/M metagenome (IMG submission 51739)
AATTGTCGGCTTACAACCATCAGAAGGAAGTCAGATAGCGGGGATCCGTCGTTGGCCAGAAGCATATCTACCTTCGATTTATGAACCGGAAAGAGTTGATCAAATTCTCGATATTACTCAAGCAGAAGCTGAAGATATGACACGTAGACTGGCTGCAGAAGAGGGGATCTTTTGTGGTGCAAGTGCCGGTGGTGCTGTCGTCGGTGCACTGAAAGTCGCTGAGGCAAACCCTGGCTCTGTCGTCGTTACAATTATATGTGATCGTGGTGACCGTTATTTATCAACAGGTATTTTTCCTGGGTAAATAAAGGCTTTTGTATCATGTTAGCCAACTATCCTTTATGCATTGGGTAATGCTATGTTGGCTAACTTTAGTCCAATAAATTATGTAATAAAATCAATGATTAACGCGAATATCAACAGACTGACGAGTTGCCATGATAACCATCGTTTTTGCCATTGATTTAACTTAGAACGTTTTCTCAACATGTGTAGAGTCTGAGTAAAAGGATAGACGAGTAAATTTATACCGTTAACTGCTACTAATGCTAGACATAATGAGCGTACATATGACTCAGTATTTAATTCATAAAGTAGCATTCCTAAAGCAATCAGCAAAAGAAATAGGCCTCCGGCGGGGAGGCGACTAAATATCATAAATGCTCTCTTTTTTGTTTGTATGAAAACAACATCAGTTTATCGTCTATTGATTATAGAATATAACTGTCCAATGGATGAGTTTAGGAGACTTTTTTATTTTTAGGACAGAGTGTTACTGAAGACGAAGGGTAAAAGTTAGTAATATGTCATATTTTCCTATTCCATAGACAATTGTAACATTCACGGTTATACAGAACTTAGTACTAAAATAGTTTTATCGAGACATTACATATTCAATAAGTTGCATAAACAAATGGAAAAAAATTTTACTATTTGCTAACATAATGTCCATTGATAGACATTATGTTCAAAGATATTAGGAAAAACTATGAATGGATCAAAAAAGTTAAATAGCGTTATGTTGTTAATACTTTTATATGTATTTAGTGATTTTGCGAATAGTGGTGAATTACACAATATAGATTTTAATGATTTACTCTCAGACAAAGGAGTTCAATTTCATACACAATTTTCGCAACCTGAGCAAACCATCGGTGTTGAAAATATGGCTTGGCGCACAGATGGTTTCTCTTCATGGGCAAATATTTCACATAGCATAAATACAGATGAATTTACCGTTAGCTTCTGGGTAGTATTAGAATCGTATCCATCCGATCTAGAAAGACCTTCAGCTCAAGTTAAACCCTCTAGTTTTATTAATCAACGACACCAAGGGGAAGGTTTCGATATCTATATAGATACTTATGGGCGTTGGGGTATATGGCTTGGTGGTAAGCAAGTTGAGCAACAAATACAGTCAAATACTAAATTTCCATTATATGAGTGGGTTCACGTAGGATTAACTGTTTCAAATATCGAGTCTACTTCTACTAAACAAGTCAAATTGTTTTTAAATAGCCAAGTGGTAGCAGAAAAAATATTCGATAACGCGTCTTTTTCTTTGCCAAATGTGCCAATTTTGCTTGCTAAGCCAACAATTGAAGAAAATATTCTTAATTTTAATGTTAATCGACTGAATGGTGCTTTTGATCAACTACACATTACATCCAATTCCAACTATTCAAATAATATAAATAAACAATACCTTAATTTTAAAGATAATCTACCTAATCCTATGGCATCTATTGACGTACCTGATTCTCGTTTTATTAATGATCATTTACGTCCAAAATTGCATGCAATGCCTCCTGCCAATTGGACTAATGAGCCTCATGGAATGGTCAAAAAAGATGATACTTGGCATCTATTTTATCAACGTACACCCAATGGTCCCTTTAAGACTCAAATGCATTGGGGGCATATGATTAGCCAAGATCTTGTAAATTGGACAAATATACAAGATGCGTTGCGTCCCGAATTACAATCTGAAAATTTTGGGTTCGATATGAAAGGAATTTGGTCGGGAGATGTTTTTCTTGAGGGGGACGTTGCTTATGCTTTTTATACCAGCGTTAACCATTTCGATCGTTTAACTTCTTATAACCCAGGTATTGCTCTAGCAACAAGTACCGATCCCTTATTACAAGATTGGATAAAGCATGGACCAATTATAAATACGAAGCATGTTAAAGATTTTCGAGATCCTTATATTTGGAAAGATGAAACACTACATATGATTATTGGCGCTGCTTATGAGAAGCATGGCGGCTTAGACTATTATAAATTTAACATTGAAAAAAACGTATGGGAGAATCAAAAACGTTTTAGTAATCTATCATATAGACGAATGGACGTAGGTTCAATTATATGGGAAATGCCAGTATTTGAGAAACTAACCGATAACACACATATTTTAGTTGTTAATCCTATTGGCGGAGCTGTAGAGAAGTACGGCGAACCTGCGACAAGGGGGATTTATTGGACTGGAGAGTGGAAAGACGGTCTATTTCATCCACATTACAAAGATGGTAAAAATCTAGATATTTTGCCTGGGCATCTTTCACCAACGGTAGAAAGAGGAAACGATGGATTTATTAGAGCTATAGGTATCGTGGATGAGCGCAGAACTTCTCAAGCACAAGAAGATGCAGGGTGGGCACATACATTTAGTTTTCCTCGGAAATGGTTTTTAATGTCCGATATGCGCACTTTAGGTCAAGCCCCTGCACCCGAGTTAACACTATTACGCAAACAACAAATGGTCGATAAAGAGAGTGTAGTATTAGGGCAACAATCTTTGTTATTAGCAGAAACTGAACATGCCTATGAATTATTGTTAGAAGGTATCACAGCGAGAGAGACTTTAACGCTTACTATGCTGGCAAATGCAGATAGTACTGAATCCACGAAGTTGATTTTCGATTTAAAAAGAAACAAAATTACACTTGATAAAACAAAATCGAATTTACTCAAAACAGATGAAGGACCTCAAGTTTTGCAGGGAGATTACGATTCAGATGCTTTTGGCAAAATAAACACTATTCGTGTTTTCTCAGACGCTTCAATCATAGAAGTATTTGTAAATGATTCAGCTGCTTTTTCGTTTAGGGCATACCCAAGTAAAGCGAGTAGTAATCAACTCAATATTTCAGCTTCTAACACCTTGAGTATTGAAAATATATCACTTTGGCAACTTGGTAATAAATAAATGTCCATCGTTGACATTGTGAAATTATTGTTATAATGTAGTTCATATGAGAGCAATCTCTATTTTTTTAAATTCATAAAGTCTATCGATAGACACTGGTAAGATTGGGAAACGAAATGACTCTAAAACGAAAACATTTGCTGTTAACGATGACATCTTTAGCACTTGCCGTGAATTCGGCATTTGCACAACAAGTAGATGATGAAGTAAAAGAAGAAAAAGTAGAAAATATTATTGTTACAGGCGTAGTAAACAAAATTGTTAAGCAAGACGCTACTTTTTCTATCAATGTGCTAAACAGAGAAGATATTGAAAGACTTGCTCCTATTAGTACTGCTGACTTGTTGCAAAATGTTCCTGGTATATTTTCGGAAGGAAGTACTGCTGGTGAAGCCAGTAACAACATAACTGTTAGGGGATTACCTGTAACTGGTGGATATCGATATGCACCTCAGTTAATTGATGGTTTACCTTGGTTCGAAGAACCTGAAGTGCAGTTTATGAATAATGACTCAGCTGCTCGTGGAGACTTAATGACTCAGGCGGTAGAAGTCGTAAAAGGTGGTACGGGTGGTATTTTATATTCTAATGGTTTAGGGGCAACTGTAAATCATATTACTCGCAAAGGTAGCCAAGAGTTTGAGGGGGCTTATAAAATAGAAATTGCTGATTATAATTTTTTACGTCACGACTTTTATACATCAGGTCCAATTTCAAAAAGTTTGACCTATGCGGTAGGCGGTTACTACAGAACATCTGATGGTCTAAGAGACACTGGTTATACAGCTGATCATGGAGGTCAAATTAGAGGAAATCTAGTTTGGAATTCAGACGATGATCGTACTGAAATTCAAATTCATGGACTAAAGATTGATGACCACACAGCATTTTATCAAAACTTACCATTTCAAGTTCGTGCTTTTAGTGAGCGTGGTACTCCCGAAAACCCAACTAAAATAGACCAAGATCAAGTATGGCCTTTAGGAATAAATTTTGCTAATGGTACTATTTCTTCGCCTAGTAATAGATATTTTACACAATTAGGTGAATATGGTTCGCGTGAAATAGACTTCGGCGACGGTCTACATGCAGACTTTGATATTTATACAGTAAAAGTCAAACACGATTTAAATGACGATTGGCGATTATCATTTGGTCTTAGACATACAGACGGCACCAATGATTACAACGCACTCTTTAGTGGAAACGATTCTACATCAGCTAGTAATTTTTTAAACGCTAGATGGCAAAATGATGTAATTAGTCCAGCATTAGGACAAGCGGTAAGTGGCAACTATTCTGGTGCAAAACTTAACGGTTTCTTTAATATTCCAAATGATCCTAGCACTGCATTTGCCGGAATAAGCCGCGAAGATTTTGTTACGAATTATGCTAAAGGTGTTGGAGTAGGTGCATTCTATACAAAAAATGGATTGCGTGTAGAAGACAATGCTATTCTAAATTTTTTACTTCCATTTATTGCTAATACAGCAGCTAAAAGTACTACGCTAGATTTAAAATTACAAACAAGCTTTGATTTAGCTGGAACACATGACCTGACATTTGGTGTATATGGTTCTAAGTATTCTACAGATCAAAGCTTCCAAGGCTCTATTGTTGCTTCTACTATGGAACAAGAGTCGAGCTTAACTGATCTGTATGTCATTGATTCCAATGGAGATAAGGTCGGCCCTTCATTGACGTTAAATGGTGCTATCTTACCTGGTTTCTTTGGTTATACCTCAGAAATTGATTCTGACACTATGGCATATTATGTTCATGACCATTGGGAGTTACTAGATGGCGATCTTAAGATTGATATGGGGTATCGTAAGCAAGAATTAAATGCAACTGTAGATAGACTAGATCGTAACATTACAGCTGATTCTAATTTCACTCCTTCAGGTGTTGTGCCTGGATCCGTAGATGATCTCACCACTGCCGATGATGAGGTTCAATTACCTAGTAATCTCCGTACTTTGAATGGCAGTTTTACGGGTAGTGGATGGTCATTAGGGGCTAACTACTCTGTACAAGACAACTTGGCAGTATATGGATTGGTATCAAATTCTTTTAGATTACCTAGTTTTGAGGATTTAAACGAGTTTAGGGTTAGTCCAAATGCAGACACAGAACAAGTTGAACAAATTTGGCAATACGAGACTGGTGTTAGGTATTTTGCGGGCACATGGGATACCCAAATTGCTGTATTTTTCAATGATTTTAGTCCACGTGAAAGTAGCATAAGGTACCGGGACTTTACGTCTCCAGAATGTACTATTCAAGGAGATGGCATACCAGATATCAATACCTGCCCAGAAGTGACCGAGTTGTATAAAAGAGGCGTTGAGAATAAAGGTATAGAAATAGAAGCTGCATGGAGACCTGATTTTGAGTGGACACAGGGCTTAGAGCTTAGATTGAATACTGTTATGCAAGACCCTGAAATAGTGGGAGCAAATTTTAGAATTGTTAATACGGTTGTTGAAAATGATGTACTAGTTGGTTACGAGTTTAGACAAATTGGAGAGAACGGTCGTTCACCTCGTCGTTTGGCAGATACAATGTTTAACTTTCAAGCTGTTTGGGATATGAAATCTTTACTTGGAGTACCGTTTAAACCGTATTTGAAATATACCTGGTTTGATGAGCGATATTCAGAATCAAGCGATTTTGATGTGACTTTATACCCCGATTATTTTCATATTGATGGTGGATTTATTTGGGACTTTAGCGAGAAACTTTCATTACAGCTGCATGTAGCAAACTTAACTAATGAATTGTCTTTTACTGAAGGTGATCCATTGGTTGTTCCGTTGAAAGGCCCTAATGGTGCAACAAATAGAGGTGTTGCACGTCCTCTGTTTGGACGTACTGCTCGCGCAATGTTGACATATAGATTTTAAGTAGGACTCGATAAATGAAAATTTCAAACAAGATTAATAAATTCTCTTTGTTGCCGTTAGTGGCAGTACTATCAGCATGTGGTGGACCTGATCCCGGTCCACTTCCAGAAAATACACCTCCACAGATATCTAACCCAGGAAACTTGGAAGTAGAAGAGAATATAGCCACAGTAACTTCCTTAGTTATCAATGATACAGAAGGGAACCCCATTATCACGACCTTATCAGGTGCAGATGCTGGCGCATTTGTTGTAGATGGAGAGGGTAATATAACGTTTAACGATACTGCTTTCACTGACTCTGTACCTGATTTCGAAAATCCAGAAGATGCAAATGGTGACAATGTTTATGAGTTAACAATAACAGCAACAGATGGGTTTACAGCACCCACCACATTGTCTTTTAGTGTTTCTATTTTAGATCAGGCTAATGAAGTGATAGAGGTATATGAACCGATTATACCTTCAAGTGTGAATGGAGAACTAACCACCGATGCAGGTTCGTTTTTAGCTGATAACTTAATAGAAAGCTTCGAACGTCCTAGTGACTTTTTAAGTAAACCCAAAAAATTCACATTAACAGGCGTGTTTGCTGACTCAGATAATGCAAATAGAGGTTGGAGTAATTTTAATGGTCTTGATAGTGCTGCATATGTAGGAAATTCTGCAGTTTCTACATGTGAAATCGATGGTGTCGGTGGAAATTGTGATGGTCCGATGGGTTCCATTAAAATTAAGAAAATACTTATTACACAACCTTACATACAATTTTTGATGTCAGGTGGTAATGGTGGTAATGATGTTGGAATTCAAGTATTACATCGAAGTGCTGCTACAAGTGGAGAGGAAGTAGTATTAGGTCAATACACTCCTAATTCATGTAGTGATGCTTGGATAAAAGGCGACCAAAACTGGGTTTACTTTGATGTTTCTGATTCCATTGGTAAAGAAATTAGCTTACTAATTTATGATAATGAGTCGACAGGTTGTGGCTTTGTTGCCTTTGATCATCTATATCAAACTGAAACACCTTTTACTGATTTAGCTACTTTTGCGGGTCGTGTAATTGTTCCGGCGTTGCCTGGGCAGGATTCTGACAATGATGGTATTGAAGATAATTTAGATGCGTTTCCCAATGATCCGAATGAGTCTGCTGATACAGATTCTGATGGTGTAGGTGATAATGCTGATATCTTTCCAAATGATCCAACCGAAACTTCAGATTCAGACAACGACGGTGTGGGTGATAACAAAGATGTACGTCCGAATGATTCTGCTGTAACACTGACTGCAGTGAATGTTACGCTTAACGATGAAGCAATTGATGACGCTAATATTATAGCAACCTTTGATGACACTGTTGCAATATACAATGATAATACAAAGTATACACTTACTGGTGTGTTTGATGATGCTGATGCTGCGCAAGTCGGTTGGAATAATTTCTCTCAAGCCGCTTATGTAGGAACTGCATCTGTTGCCACCTGTGAATTTAACAACAATGCGCAAGGATGTGACGCTCCAACAGGTTCAGTTACAATAAATAATGTCACGCTGAATAAAGATTTTCTGACTTTACTATTAGCTGGCAGTAACGGAACCGCTCCGGTAGGTGTAAAAATTAGCTTGTCTTCAAGTGGTCAAGAGCTAATCAATTACATTCCATCTACTTGTGGTGTAAGCGCTCCTTACATTACCAGTGATAGTAACTGGGTACATTTTGATGTATCTGCTCTTGACGGATTAACGGTAGATATTGAAATATACGATGATGAAGCGGGTGGTTGTGGTTTCTTAGCTTTTGATCACTTGTATCAGGGGGATATTGCAGTTGGTACTTTAGCTGCTATTTTGGGAGCACCGGGAGTCGATACTGATAGTGATGGTGTAAATGATGCTGAAGATGCATTCCCTAACGATCCTAATGAAACAAAAGATTCCGACAATGATGGACTAGGTGATAATGCCGATGTGTTTCCTAATGACCCAACAGAGACTGTAGATACAGATAACGACGGGGTGGGTGATAACTCAGATTCAGATCCGAACGATCCTAATGTGACGTTAGCTTTAGTTTTAGTAACGCTAAGTGCTGAAGGTGCATTGACTGAAAATGTAATTGCATCGTTTGACAATATTGATGAAATAAAATCAGATACGAGTAAGTATACATTAACAGGAGCATTTCAAGATGCTGCTAATTGGAATGATTTACAAACTCGAGATGATTCAGCCCGTGTTGGAGCTGCTTCAGTTTCTACTTGTGAAATTGGTGAAGGTAATTGCGATGCTCCTACCGGAACAATTACTATAAACGATGTACTCGTTACCGGTAATTATATTAATTTCTTAATGTCTGGTGGTAATGGCGGCAACAATGTAGGGGTGAAAATATTATTATCTTCAGATGGTTCTGAACTTGCTAACTACACACCTAATTATTGTGGAAACCCAGTTGTAAATGGTGACGATAAGTGGACCAATTTTGACGTATCTGCATTGATTGGTTTGATGGTAGATATCTATATCTATGATAATGAAGAAGGTGGTTGTGGATTCTTAGCCTTTGATCATTTTTATCAAGGAAATTCTTTCCAAGGCTCTACGGTTTCGAGTATAAGTGCACCACTTCTTCCCACCAATGTGTCTTTAGATGCTGATAATAGTATTTCCGGTTTAATCGCAGGCGGCAGTTTTGAAGAACCTATAGATATGTTAGAAAATGGTTGGACTGCGACTGGAAGCTTTTTAAACCCAAGTGATAATACAGCATGGACGGGAACAACTCGTTCAGATATTACTGAAGCTGCACGAATTGGTAATAGAGCAGTATCAACCTGTGAATTAAACTCCAATTCAGAAGGTTGCGATGCGCCTGTAGGTACAATCACCACACCTGCTTTCAAAATCAGCCAAGACTACTTACAGCTTTTATTAGCTGGTGGTAACGGGAATGCAGAGGTTGGTCTAAGAATACAAGATACCTTTGGTAACAATTTGTTAGAAGTTAAACCTAATAGTTGTGGTCCTTCTTACATTGACGGAGACAATGATTGGACATATGTAGATACGAGTGCTATTAAAAATGCTTTTATTCAAGTGCAATTTTTTGACGAAGAAGCCGGTGGCTGTGGGTTTGTTAGCTTCGATCATTTATACCAAACAAGCACAATTCATATGCCTGATATCGCTATTAATGGTGGCCAAGCATTAAGTAATGAGAGCCTTGGTTATAATGTTACTCTAACGGCCGATGCCTTCACACAAGTTATTGGTAACTTTGACGACGCAGTAGCGATGATTAATGAAGGTTGGATTGCGACAGGATCTTTTTCTAATCCAACTGATGCCAATGCTTGGTCGGGAACAGCACGTAGTTCTATATTAAGTGCTGCACGAATAGGAGATGGAGCTGTATCTACTTGTGAACTAAACAATAACGCTGAAGGATGTGATGCACCAACAGGAACTTTGACATCGCCAAGTTTTACGGTTGTATCAGAGCGTCCTTTCCTTACTTTATTGATGGCCGGTGGTAATGGTACTGCACCTGTAGGTGTAAGAGTATTAGATGCTTCTGATGATTCAGAAATAGTCAGTTTTTCACCAAACAGCTGTGGCCCCTCACAAATAGATGGTGATGAAGATTGGGTATCTTTGGATTTAAGTTCTGTGGTGGGTACTTCAGTCAAAGTCGAATTATTTGATAATGAACCCGGCGGGTGTGGATTTGTGAGTTTTGACCACTTACATATGAGTGAAGCATCAAGAAACTGATAAAGCTATCTAATATCAAAGGGCGACAATTGTTGCCCTTTTTTTAATTCAAATGTTTTATTTATATTTTTTGAATATAAACATTACCCTAGTATAAGGTGCACCATAAATATGTTACGTATTATTTATTTCTTTATCCTTCCAATATTTTTAATAGCATGTAGTGGTGATGGAACTGATACGAGTAATGTCAACGTTTCAATATCGCCTCAACCAAATCCAATTAATACTCAATCACCTACGCTTTTATTTTCCTTAGATTTTGATGAACCAACATCTACACCATGGCTTCTAGATTCGGTGTCTAAGCAAACTTTCCCTATAGTAACTCAAGGCTATTTAAGAGAATCAGTACCTGGAGTTGATGAGTTAGCATGGCGGGTAAATGGTCATACAAATTGGTTTACGGTTGATAAACATTTTGAAGACACACAAACACTAACAATTAAATTTTGGATAGCCTTGGAAAGTTATCCTGCTGACATAGAAACACCTTATGAAAATCTCCAGCCAAGTGCTTTTATATCTCAAATTGACGACACTTCTGGTTTTTCAATTGATATCAATACGTATGGTCAATGGCAAGTTAATGCATTTATTGACAATCAAAAAATTAGCGTAAAAGTTCCTACTCTGTTTCCTTTGTACAAATGGGTTCAAATTGCAGTTGTTTTTGATGGTGTAAAAGGAGAGTTAGGAGTTGTTTTAAATGATCAAATTGTAGCTAAAAAAAGTGTTAAAGTCGGTAGTAAACTGAATTTCAGCGACACGCCGCTTAGTATTGCTAAAGGTAATAATGATCGACAAGTGGGTCCACTTCTTATCAATGCGATAAACGGTGTTTATGATAAGTTAAGTATTCAAAATGAAGTTCTTTCATATAGCAATATTAGTGATTCATATTATAGATTAATTAGCATCGCGTCGACCGCAGAAGAAGCGATAGCAGTTCCTAAAGACAGATTCTCTCAAGATTTACACCGCCCTCGTCTTCACGCGATGCCGCCGGCAAATTGGACCAACGAACCTCATGGGTTAGTTCAAATTGATGGTATTTACCATATGTTTTATCAGCGAACATCTAATCTCCCTTATAAAAGTCAAATGCAATGGGGACACATGCTGAGTGAAGATCTTGTTAGTTGGAAAAATACTCAAAATGCATTGGTGCCTAGCGTAAGTGAAAATAATTTTGGCTATGACATGAAAGGAATTTGGTCGGGAGATGTTTGGCATGATGGGAGTCAAACTTTCGCTTTTTATACTTCGGTGAATCATGGCAATAACTTTAATCCAGGTATTTCGATGGCGCTTAACAATGAACATGATTTACTCCAATGGGAAAAACTAGGCCCAATTTTAGATTCACAAGGCACACTCGATTTTCGTGATCCATATGTTTTTGAAGACATGCAGGGCTATCATATGATCATTGGTGCTGCTTACTCAGATGGTGGAGGTTTAATTCATTATACTTCAAAGAATTTAAGAGATTGGGAAATCAGTGGAGATTTTACTACTATCCCCTATGCACAAATGGATATAGGATCTTCTATTTGGGAAATGCCTGTTTTTGTTAAGTTATCAAATACAAAATATTTGTTATCCGTTACTCCGATTGGATCTAAAGTTGTTGGTGACTCAACAATAAATCCTGTTCGTTCAGTGTATTGGATAGGTTCTTGGGATGGAAATCAATTTACCCCCGATTTTAGCCAGCCGAAAAATCTGGATCTGGTACATGGCATGTTATCACCAACGGTTACAAAAACTGACGACGGTCGTATAGCCGCAATTGGCATTGTCGATGAAAAACGTAACAGCCATGAACAATTTGCCGCTGGTTGGACTCAAACATTTAGCCTAGCTAGAGAATGGTATTTAATGCCCTCTGGTACAAGTATAGGTCAATCTCCGGTGCAAGAATTGACTTCTCTGCGAGGTAGTTTAGTGGATTCAAATACCAATGTGTTGGTAAATAATGAAATTTTCGTAGCCGCTGGAAGACAACTTGAAATTGAACTTGAAATTGATCCTAGTAATTTACCGAAATACTTTGGGTTTATACTAGGTACTAACGATGAGAAAAATGAAGAGACATTACTCACATATGATAATGTTAATAATGAATTCCATGTTGATACTCGTCGTAGTTCATTAAATACTAATGTTTTTAAACAAAAGCGAACAGGAACAATCGATTTACCCACTTATGGTAAACCATATAATTTTCGTTTATTTATAGATCACTCAAATGTAGACGTTTTTATAAATAATTCATTAGCGTTTTCGTTTCGAATGTATCCTAGTTTAATAGATAGCGATCAAACAAGATTTTTTGTTTCTGATCCAACTATGGTTATAGCTTTGTCGGTTTGGGAGTTAATGAGCACGGAACAAACGCCAACTAAATATTCAGAACCTGTTTCTATTAATCAAATAGCTCAAGGTGTAAAGCTGCCATTAGGAAGCTTTGATCAAGTGATTGGTGATTTTGACGATGCTTTGTCTATGTTGCAAGAAGGGTGGTTCACTACTGGAGATTTTAGACAACCCACAAATAGTAATAGTTGGGCTGGTACAAGCGCGGTTACTAAAATTGGAATCAATGCAGTAAGCACCTGCGAAATCAACAATAATGAAAAAGGATGTGATAGTCCAACGGGAATGTTTGTTTCGCCATTATTTAAAGTCAACGAGAAAAATCCATTTCTAAGTTTATTAATGAGTGGTGGTGATGGCACTGACGATATTAGATTAGAGCTGGTCGATAATGTTAGTAATAAAATACTGTTAAAATACTCTCCAAACAACTGTACTCCTTCATTTATAGATGGTAACGATGACTGGGTAAATTTTGATCTTAGTGAGTATATTGGAAGACAATTACAAATTAGAATTATTGACCAACATACTAAAGGTTGTGGTTTTGTAAGCTTTGATCATATTCATTTGAGAGAAACCCCTATTTAATTAAATAAAGTCAAAACATTGAAATAACGGTTAGTGAAAATAATTATTATTGATTTATAACATATTTAAATGATGATGCGTTTATTTTTGCTAATCATGTTATTTCGTCTGCGATAAAAGTAATTTTCTTGAAACGTAAACATCTATTCTTTAAGTTGAAGGAGTATTTAGTTCTGCTGGTGGGGGTTTAAGTAAAAAATATGAGATAACTACAAATACACTAACTATTATACCCATAAATATATATGATTGTGAAAAACCCATGTGGTCATACATTTTACCAGCTACTACAGACAAACCAGATGCTGCTACTTGAGTCATGAATTGGAACCCAACTAAGTAAACGGTTGCAGATAATCGCGGATCAAACGAATAGGCAATGTACTTAAATATCGAAATTAACATGATGGGTAATTCTATAGCATGTAATAGTTTAAGTGCAGAAATACTGATTGGATCTTCAACAATACCAGATCCTAAAACGCGTATAGCCATAATGATCCCACTTAAAATCAAGCCGTTTTTAGCTCCAACTTTGTTGACTAATAATGGGGCTAAAAACATACCTCCCGCCTCTAAGAAAACTTGAAATGAATTTAAATAACCAAACATTTCGTTACCTTTAGCTAAAGATTCAAATAATGAAGAAAAATAGATCGGAAATTGTTGGTCAAACACTGCGTAGATACAAGTTACCCCAATAACAAATACAGAAAGAGACCAAAATTCTTTTAATTTAAGTAATCCAAATGCATCTTTAATTGTAACAGCTTGAGTTAATAACTTTTCTTGATCATGTTGAGATTGCAGTTCTGTTATTTTGACAAAAGCAAGTGCTACTAAGAAAATAAGTGCGCATGCACTTGCTAAAATGAAATTTAAATTAGGGTCTATATTAAACAATTTACCTGCAAAAAATGTAGCTAGAGCCCAGCCTAACGATCCCCACATGCGAGCTTTTCCAAATTCAAAGTTAGAAAGCCTTGCAATACGATCTATATAAGATTCCAACAAACCTATAGCGCAACCAAAAGTTATTGCAGAAAACAATCCACCTAAAATTGCTCCTACTATGAATGCATTTTTTAACAAAGGTCCATAGATATATATCATAAATGGACCACTTGACAATAATAACAAACTAACAATAAATAATAGCCACTTTTTCACTCCTAATTTATCTTGGAAATAGCCATAGGCGGGTCCAATAAAAAGTGCTGCGATTGCATTTATCGAAAATATTAAACCCGTTTGTTGACCACTTAAATTAATAGATTGATTTAACCAAATGGGAAAGATAGAAAAACAAAATGACCAAGTTAAAAAGAAGCTAAATAAACAAATACTTAATAACCAATAATTTCGAGTTGATACTGAAGTTGACATTATATAGAGCCTTTGATTACTTGACTGAGTGTGATTGACGTTTAATTAATGAGCCACTAACTTGATAAACTTCTTCATGTACAGATTCGTTAATCGCAAGTTCTGCTGCTTTTTTTCCCATTTCATAATAGGGTAATGAGACGGTGGTTAAATTAGGTAATAAATTAGTAGCAATCATTTTATAATCATCGTACCCGACGATACTAATATCCTCCGGGATTGAGTATCCCATTCGTCGAACCAACATAAATACCCGCATCGCCATTTTATCATTACCACACATTATTGCTGTCGGGGGAGATGGCATGTTAAATAAGTTTTCCAGAATGTTAGGTAATTGGTCGAACTCATCTTCAGGGTGATGACAAACCCCTTCTATAATCAGTTGTTTATCTGCTTTTAGATTATGTTGATGATGTGCTTCTTTATAACCAGTAACCCTTAATAAAGTTGCTTGCATGTCATTAAATAATGTTAAATAAGCTATACGTTGATGACCTGTATTTAATAACGTATTTGTTATTTCAAATGCTCCTAACTTGTCATTTGGGACAATAGTGGGATGGCGAAGTTTTGCTTCAAAACAATTGACTAATATAAGTGGGCACTTATTAAACGCTTGTTCTATATGTACCTCACGGTGGTACATCGTGGCGTAAATTATAGCTTGCGCTCGTTGCTGGCGAAAGTCGGTAACTAATCGTTCAAAATTTTTAGGATTGCCGCCCGATTCACCAATCATCAGTAATTTATTATGCTTTTCACATTCAGCCTGAATACCTGCGACAATTTCAAATGCATCTGGTGTTGTAGTCAATCCCTCAGCTATAAGACATACAATACCTTTTTGTTGACCACGCAATGATTGGGCGGCTGCTGAAGGGTAATATTCAAGTTCAGCCATTACACGTTTAACTTTATCTTTAGTTTTATCAGCAACATTATCTTGACCACTTAAAATTCGAGACACCGTCTTAACCGATACACCCGCTTTTTTTGCAACATCTGTAATAGAAGCCATATGATAATCCTAATTTTGTAAACTCTTGACATTATATGTTCATTGTAGCAGAATAAAATGGCTATCGGTAGACATTTATCGAAAATATTCCCTAAAAATTTGAAAATACTTATGAAAATTGAAAACAATAATAACTGGAAGCCCAACCTTCATTTCTTTAAAGAAGGACATTGGATAAACGATCCAAATGGATTAGTTTATTATCAAAACGAATACCACTTATTTTACCAAATGAATCCAGATGACATAGTTTGGGGTAATATGCACTGGGGCCACGCGGTATCATCTGATGGTCTACATTGGACACATTGTCCAATCGCTTTGTTTGCAGAGCCTGATGGATTAGGGTATATATTTTCGGGTGGTGGTGTTGTAGACCAAAGAAATACCTCTGGTTTTCAAGAAGGAGATATTACACCTGTCGTTTTAAGTTTTACTCATCACGATAAAGATGCGGTGCAACGTCAAAGCTTGGCTTACAGCTCAGATGGATTAAAAATATTTCATAAATATGAAGGGAATCCAATAATCGACAATCCTGGTTTGAAGGATTTTAGAGACCCTAAAATTATTTGGGTAGATAATTTAAACCAATGGGTAATGACGGTTGTAGCTGGCCAATGTGCACAGTTTTATAGTTCTTCTGATTTAAAAGAATGGAATTACCTTTCTAAATTTGGTGAGGGTTTTGGATGTCATGATGGTGTATGGGAATGCCCTGATTTATTTCCGCTTATTTGTGCTGATACTGGGGAAACAAAATGGGTATTGCTGATTAGTATTAACCCCGGTGGCTTTAATGGTGGATCAGCTATGCAATATTTTATCGGCGATTTTGTCGATGGAGTATTTAGCTGCGAAGACAAACAAACTAGATGGCTAGATTACGGTACTGATTTTTATGCTGCAATTAGCTTTGACAACATAGACTTAGCAAATAAAAAACGTCGTGTAATAGCTTGGATGAGTAATTGGCATTACGCTAACGAAACACCTAGCTCAAGTTATCGTAGTGCAATGACACTTCCTAGAGATATTGAATTAGTAGAAATTGATAATCAATATCAATTAAAAATGTCCCTAATACCCGCTTTTGAGGAGCTTAGACAAGGTATTTTAGATGAGTGGAACTATGAGCAAGCAGGGATGTATAAAAAGATATCCAGTCCTTATGAATGTCAGCTTAGTATCAACAAAAAAGAGATAAAAGATGAGGCTCTAATTATTGAATTTAGTAATGAAAGTGACGAAGTGTTACCTATTAAATTTGATGTGAAAAATAGTAAGGTAATTTTTGATAGACAAGAACTAAATTGGAATGAAAAAGATTTTGGTAGAACAATAATTGCACCCATATTTTGGAAAGACGATATGTTAAATATTCAAATTGTTGTTGATAATTGCGCTATAGAGTTATTTATTAATGATGGTTTAACAAGCATGACGAATTTAATTTTCCCAGACCAAGCATTTTCCAAGATCCATATCAAAAGTAAGAAATTTGATAGAATAGAAGTTTGTGATCATAGTTTACAAAAAGTTTGGTAGTATTTTTTGCTAAGGTAAGCAAAATTGATTGTGTTTATTTTTTACTAACTCAGAAAAAAAATTCCATTAATTCCATAATTTAAAAATCTTATAACATCCACAGACTATTTTGGATTGTCTGTGGATGTCTTTATGAATTCCCACCTGTCTTCTTGATATCTTTGTCCGCTCATATATTTTATAAACCCTCATTTTTAGTTAATTTATCTAACGAAGAGGTATCTAGTAAACTAATGGCGATTCATGAAATAAACTTTGAAGAAAAAATGGTGGCCCGACCCCGACTTGAACGGGGGACCTGCCGATTATGAGTCGGATGCTCTAACCAACTGAGCTATCGGGCCGTATTTTTGTAGATGCATTGAAATAATGCGGAGCGAAGTATAAGCAGTTTTTTTGCAAATGTCATCCTTACTTTGCTATACAGTAAAAAATTTTAAAGATATGCTTAAAAACTCAGCAAAATAGCGTGTCATTTACTCATGGCCTGCATCCATCAGTAACTGAACCGACAAACTAAGCTAATCGAATCCATTCCATATTACCAATCAGTTAACGCATTCATCCTAAATTGGGTGCCGCGAAATGAAAGCACAACAAATTGCGGTTCAATTTTGATAATCGTAACATTATTATCAATGCTACTGCCTTCTTGTAATCGACGATTGTTGACTCTGACCCAACGATCCTCATCATTTGAGCTGAACATATGAGCAGAAAATACCATCGCGGGTAGTTGCACCAAAATATGCTCAGGTAGCTCTGATACACGAGGGGTTTTATCCACTACTTCGACCGTAGTTTCGCGTTCAGATGGATCATTTTTCATTGGCTGTATATTGGGTTCATCTGACATGGCTTGAGTCAGCTCTTCAAGCCCACCAAGTTGTGCTAATGCTTCATTGACTTTTGCCGCGATAATCGGGGAGGTGCTTATGTTATCGTCAGTACGTTGTGTGACTAAAGTACCGTTATCTATATCATCAATGTCAAACGTATTTTCAGGTTCATTCGTTTCTTGCAAAACAACCGGCTCAACCGGCTCAACCGCCNCTTCTTCATCCGCTATCACGTTAGTTANNGCNTCAGCTAAGGCAATGTCTGGCGTAGGGGTAATCTGAATTNGTTCAGACGAGCGTGTCGTAACACTACTCATATCGGTATTTGAGCTTTCTATGGGAGGAGACAATAAGTGCGCGCTCCCAATTCCGATCCCCAGCCCAATNACACTGACTCCGATATATTGAATAGCATAACGGCTCCAGACTGAAAATTGTGAAGGTAGGGCTTGGAGACTAGGTAAAAATAAGCTGCGGTTAAATTGATCTGACATAGCATTGTTAACTGACTGCTCTTCATTATTAAATAATTGTCGAGTGTTAGTTTGGACTACTGTATTAGTCGGTGTGACTGACGTTGATGAGGTATCAATCTCTAATGAGTTTTCCCAATCAATAGTCAGCGACAACACCCCCATTTCTTTCAAACCTTTGACCATGTCGTAACTTTTGACTAACCCTGATTTACGCAGTTTAACAGGGCCATTTTGTTGTTCAATTTGAACAATCATCATGCCAGGCTTAAGCTCATCAATTGATAATGGATTTTTAGCCACCATAACTCCCTCCATTCATTCCACTACCAATCAAAAAGCCAATGGCTGTTGTCACGATGAGGGTTGCGATAAGCAGCCATTTATGCGGCAATTGGATCCGTTGTGCGACCACATCTTCACCTAAAATTTGATTCGCTGCCGCTACAAATAGATATTTAGGCACGACTGCGGATTGTTTAGTAAAACTCAGTGTTAATGCTCTATCACACAATAGATTAATGACCCTTGGTATACCTGCAGTGATCTGGAACACCGCCTTAATGGTGGCCGGTGCAAACATACTAATATCACCATCTGCTACTGAGAGTCGATGCGCAATATAATGGCGTACTTCATCTTCATTAAGTGGCAATAAATGGTATCGAGCAGTGATGCGCTGAGCTAATTGACGCAGTTCGTTGCGCTTGAGCAATGCTTGTAATTCAGGCTGTCCTATCAAAACAACTTTTAATAATTTCTCACGGTTAGTTTCTAGATTAGTGAGTAATCGGAGTTGTTCAAGCACCTCAGGTAGTAAGTGTTGGGCTTCATCGATAATCAATACTGTATTGATGTTTTTCATGATTTTGCGCTAAATGCCCTAATATTAAATCTGTGAAATATTTTAAACTACTGCGCTGATGCTCATATTTAATCGATAACTCATCACATACCGTCGCTAATAACTCTAATGCGGATAAAGTTGGATTGAGGATCATGGCGACTTGGGTGTTTTCTGGTAATTGTTGCAGCAGTTTGCGAGAAACGGTGGTTTTACCTGTACCCACTTCACCAGTAAGCATTACAAATCCACCACTTTCACGTAGACCAAAATTTAAATGTGCCAGTGCTTCTTTGTGACGAGCACTCATATATAAATAGGCCGGATTAGGGGCAATCGAAAAAGGATTATCAGATAAACCAAAATAAGATAAGTACATAAATACTTGTTCACTTTTTACCTGTTATTATTGTTGCCTATAAGCTAAAGCGCTTTGCCCCATAAGTCAAAGTTTAGGTAAATAAAATCAGTGAATTATTGAATATTGATATTGAGCAAGGGCATAATAGCGTTTCAATATAAACGATGTAAAGAACCCAGTATGCAAACGTATTTAGTCGGTGGTGCCGTTAGAGATACCCTGTTAAAACGGCGTATCAAAGATAGAGATTACGTGGTGGTCGGGGCGAGTCCTGAGCAGATGGTTGCGCTGGGGTATAAACCGGTAGGTAAAGACTTCCCGGTCTTTTTGCACCCTAATACCCAAGAAGAATATGCGCTTGCTAGAGTAGAGCGTAAAGTCGGTTTAGGATATGGTGGCTTTAGTTTTGTGACTGATGCTACGGTCACATTAGAAGAAGATTTATCGCGTCGTGATTTAACTATCAATGCAATGGCAATGGACGACAATGGCGTCATTATCGACCCTTTTAATGGTCAAGCCGACTTAGCAAACCGGATTTTTAAGCATGTATCGCCTGCATTTGTCGAGGATCCTTTGCGTGTCTTACGCATCGCACGCTTTATGGCACGTTACCATCAATATGGATTTAAGATAGCCCCTGAAACTGTTGAGTTAATGAAGCAAATCGGCCATTCCGGTGAGCTCGCTGCATTATCTGCCCCACGTGTATGGCAAGAAACGGCTTTAGCATTGGGCGAGTTTACGCCAGAAATCTATTTCTCGGTGTTAATAGACACTTTATGTTTATCCCCTTGGTTTGATCAGCTATCAGCGAGTATCAGGAACATTGAAAGCTTTGCGTTAGCGTTTCAACATGCCAAGGGGTTACTTGATAGCGGTGAGGTAACGGATGATGAGTATTTAGCTATCGCAACAACATTATTGACTTTAGGTAGTGAGCCAGAGGATGTAACTGCTTGGGTTAAATTATTACCCTTACCCACATTTATTCAAGATTGTATCATGTTAACGCATCATCACATTAACACTATGAGGCAGCTCGATACGTTAGACGCTCAGCAATTACTCGAATGCTTAAATCAATGTGATATACATCG
>JGI26082J51739_10000756_pt1 | contig 20411 bp, 18 predicted proteins | sample SaaInl5LU_22_DNA_FD_51739 | JGI IMG/M metagenome (IMG submission 51739)
GAAAAGGCAGCGAAAATTGCGAAAACAGCGCACGAAAACGGCACTACTCTCAAGCAAGAGGCTGTAAATCTAGGCTACCTTACTGCAGAAGAGTTCGATCAATGGGTGCGTCCTGAAACCATGGTTGGAAAATTGTAACAGCGTAAGCAGCTGTACAGCAAAATCCCGCGGCTCGACGAGCCGCGGGATTTTTTATTTCACCAATACTGAATCTGCTTCTAGACGAAGCGCCAACCAATTTGCAAGTTGTTCTGCTTTTTCCGCTCGAGCACTATCTGAAAGCTCCGGTGACCATTGAATAAAAGCCACTGGTAAACGAGAGCCCGAGGTTGAATCCGTTATACCGCTTTGTAAGGTACCCAGAGATAGGGCCATTACTTCGGGGTAATTAATTTGAACTTCTTTAGCAAGGTTTGCGGGGATTAATTGGCCTTCGAGCAAAGAAAGCTCAGCCTCTAGCGCGGCAATTTTATCCGAATATCCTTTTGCTTCCGCGCGCCCCTCGGAATAGAGGTTTACTAATTTCGACAGCTCCATCAAACTTTCGTTCCCATTATCACCTTGAATAATGTTCAGGGAGCCTTCAAACGTATCGGTAAAAATGGACTCCCATTGCGCCACTAGGTCTTCGGGGATGAGTTCACCAAACAAAACAATGTTCACTTTGGGTAGGCCACCGGCGAAGGTGATTTCTTCTTTAACCACCTCAGTTCCGGGGTAAACCACCGTTTCTTCCACAAAATTGTGCACCTTAGTTTGTGCCAAGGTATTGGTCACGGTGCGGTAAAAGATCCAAATCGAAGGAACAATCACCACAATTAAGGCAATAGAAAACATCCGCTTTGTTTTCTTCTCGCGTACGGGGTCCATAATGCTAACCATAGGAAATCGCAGGTAGCGAACAACAATAGTTGTTGCTGCAGCAATCAGCACGCTGTTGATTAAAAAGAGGTAAAGTGCCCCAAAAAAGTAACTCCATTGTCCATGCGCTAATCCAAAACCAGCAGTACATAATGGCGGCATCAATGCAGTCGCGATGGCAACACCCGGAATTACGTTTGATTTTTCTTTGCGCGAGCCGGCTAGAATTCCCGCGAGACCACCGAAAAAGGCAACTACAACATCAAGAAGTGTGGGGTTTGTCCGGGCAAAAAGCTCATTTGAAGGAGTAGAAATGGGACTAATGGCGAAGTAGAGCGCAGAGACGATCAATCCAATGCCCACCGCTACACCAAGGTTTTTTATAGACTTTTTAAGTAAGCTAAAGTCGTTGATGCCTAAACTGAGGCCAACTCCCATAATCGGCCCCATCAAGGGCGATATTAACATCGCACCTATAACAACCGCCGTAGAATTCACATTAAGTCCAATGGAGGCGATGACGATACTGAACATTAGAATCCAAAGCGCGAATCCTCGGAATTCTACATCTTTCTTGATGCCTTCAATGGTGTTTTCAGGTTGTGCAAAATCCAATAAAGAAAAGCGCTCACCTAAAAAAGAGGTGATCACACTGCTGAATTGTTTCCAGATGCTTTTTAGAACTCTGGCAGTAGGGTTGGCGGNTGGTGCTGCTCCTGCAACACGATCCTCTGAGGGTGTGTGGTTGTCGTTCATTGACGGTGTTTAAGCGCGTACTTAAACATAGGAAATTTATACGAATGCTTCGCCTAATTCTATTTTGACGGCCTTTACAATCTGCTTTATAGCTTGATCGTTGCCTTGCGGGAAAGTCAAGGTGGTCGATTCTGTTTGTACGACAATCTTATTTTGAAGGTCGGTAAGCACTAGNGCTTTGTCTTTGGTTGCGTTCACCACAAGACATGACGAACAATTCTGTAGNAAAACATGTGTGCCAACAACAACATTATTGNCCGCATCTTTCGTNCCCAAGTCATAAATGGCTCCCCAGTTGCCTAGATCTGACCAGCCCATCTCGGCAGGTATAACACAGACTTGATCTGCCCGTTCCATAAGTCCGTAGTCGATGGAGATGTTCTCGCATTCCCCGTATATTCTTTCGATGCTTGCCTTCTCGTATTCGGTGTCAAGGTCGTTCCAAGTTTCCCCTAAAGTGGTCATCAGTTCTGGTAAATGCGTGTCCAGGCCATTAGATAAGGCATTTATATTCCAAACAAACATACCGGCATTCCACAGGAAGTCGCCACTTTCTATAAATTTCTTAGCGTGCTCGATATCGGGTTTTTCAGTGAATGCTTTGACGGCAAAGCTTCCGAAGTCATCACCTAAATCTTCATTATACTGAATGTAACCGTAGCCTGTCTCAGGCTTATGCGGCTGTATCCCTATAGTCACGAAGCAATCGGACTCTTCTGTTTTTGCCAGCCCCATACGCACAGTCGCTTCAAATGCTTTTTCATCTGTTATCAGATGATCTGCAGGTGTAATGAACATATTCGCATGTGCATCGCGCTTTTTTATCTTCAAAGCGGCATAAGCAATACAAGGTGCTGTATTTCTGCGAAGCGGTTCTAGAATAATGTTCTTCTCCGGTAGTTCCGGTAGGTGCTCTTGTGTTAATGCGGCATAGTTCTCATGCGTAACGACGAGGATGTTTTCCGGTTCGAAAATCCGACGTACACGATGATAAGTTTGCTGGATAAGACTCTCACCAGTTCCTAAGAAGTCTAAAAATTGCTTAGGAGTTTTTTCAGTAGACATGGGCCAAAATCGGCTTCCAATTCCACCTGCCATAATTACACAATAAGGAGTACGCATGGTATGGTTCAGTGTTTCAGTATATGGTTGGTTCGAGAAAAATTCTCAAAACGGCTACGAAACTACGATTTTCTCGCTTTGCGCGGTATCTTCGTGCCCCTAATTAAAAGCTATTCGATGTTAAATCTAGTCTTATTTGGCCCTCCGGGGGCAGGTAAAGGAACACAAAGTGCCTTTTTGGTGGATCGCTACCACCTCGTTCATTTGAGTACAGGAGATCTGTTTCGTTACAACATTAAAAACGAGACTGCATTGGGTGTTTTAGCGAAATCATACATGGACAAGGGCCAATTAGTGCCTGATTCCGTCACCATTTCTATGTTAGAAGATGCCGTAAATAAAAATCCTGAGGCGAAAGGCTTTATTTTCGACGGATTCCCGCGTACAAACGCACAGGCAGCAGCACTAGATGTTTTCTTGCAAGGTCAAAATACAGGCATTACGAGCATGGTTGCTTTAGAAGTGCCTGAAGCTGAACTGCGCTCGCGTCTTGCATCACGCGCGAAGACTTCAGGACGTCCTGATGATGCAAACCCAGCGGTAATTCAAAACAGGATAGACGTTTACAATAATGAAACAGCACCAGTAAAAGAATTTTACGAGACACAAGGAAAGTACCACGGCGTCAATGGTGTTGGCTCCATTGAAGACATCACGGAACGTTTGGTGGCTATTATTGACGCACTTTAGACCCTAGGTCGACACTTCATAATACAATCGTATTTTTGCAAAGCAGTTTCCCAGTTAAGGGAGGCTGCTTTTTTCACATTATGGCTGGAAGCAACTTCATAGACTACGTAAAGATTTACTGCAAAAGCGGGCGCGGTGGGCGCGGTTCCACACACCTACTTAGAAACCGAATGACTTCGAAAGGCGGTCCTGACGGTGGTGATGGTGGTAGAGGCGGTCACGTAATTATCCGCGGCAATGCTCAAATGTGGACCTTGCTTCCCCTCAAATATCAGAAACACATCAAAGCCGCCTCTGGCGAAAACGGTTCTGGCCAGGAGCGCACAGGCGCTAATGGTGATGACCGTTACATCGAAGTACCTTTAGGAACCATCGCCAAAGACGAAGAAACCGGTGAAGTACTCTTTGAAATCACTGAAAACGGTGAGGAACACATACTGGTAAAAGGCGGGCGCGGCGGCCTAGGCAATGTTCACTTTAAAAGCTCAACCTTTCAGACACCACGTTTTGCCCAACCAGGAGAGGATCCTGTTGAGGGTTGGTTTATTTTAGAATTAAAGGTTCTGGCTGATGTTGGCTTGGTCGGCTTCCCTAATGCCGGTAAGAGCACGTTGTTAAGTGTGGTCAGTGCCGCAAAGCCTGAGATTGCGAATTATCCATTTACCACCCTCGTACCAAATTTAGGAATGGTGATGTACCGCGATGCACGTTCATTTGTGATGGCGGATATTCCAGGAATTATTGAAGGAGCCGCTGAAGGAAAGGGTTTGGGATACCGTTTCCTGCGTCATATTGAACGTAATGCTTTGTTGCTCTTTATGGTTCCCGCGGATGCAGAGGACTATGCAAAGGAGTATGAGATTCTATTGAATGAATTGGTAAAGTATAATCCCGAATTGGCAGATAAACAACGCATTTTAGCCATTACGAAGAGTGATATGATCGATGAGGATCTTCAAAGCGAAATTGCGGATCAATTGCCTAAGAACATTCCACACCTCTTCATTTCGTCAGTTGCGGGTAAAAACATCATGCAACTCAAAGATTTAATTTGGGAGAAATTAAATGCCCCTGCGTGATGCTAGAGCAGCTACATAGCCTTGATACTAATGCATTAATTGCTTTAAACAGGCTCTTTCCAGCTGCTACAGATACGTTTTGGCTTGCCGCCACCAAAACCATTACTTGGCTGCCACTTTATGCTGTGCTCCTTCATCGGCTCTACATCTCTAGCACTGCCGTGCTATTTGTTAAACGACTGGCATTAGTCGTTATCGGAGTGTTGCTCTTTGATCAAGGTGCAGCGCTATTTAAATATACGCTCGAGCGTCCCCGACCTTGTCACGATCTAGAAGGCTTGCGCGTTTTAGCACATTGTAGTCCATTTGGGTTTTTTAGTGCACATGCAGCGAACAGCTTTGGACTTGCCTTTTTATTTCGAAAATGGGTGCATTCAAGTTGGTTTCCCATTCTTATAATGGTGGCGCTGGTGCAAAGTTTTTCTCGTATTCATTTAGGCGTACACTATCCATTAGATTTGCTCGCGGGCGCGGTCTGGGGATTCCTCATTAGCGTCGCTTTACATAAAATTGAAAAGACATGGAGTTGAACCTAATGGCTTATCTGGCGGTGTTTATTGGTGGTGGTGGCGGTTCAGTACTGCGCTTTGCAATGTCAAAGGCCATTGTGGCAAACGGTTGGATTCAAGGCCACTGGGCCACTTTAATTATCAACGTGTTGGCCAGTATCGCCTTAGTAGTGATTGTCGATGCGTATGATGACAAATCAAAACTGATGTACCTTTTATTATTAGGCACTGGATTTTGCGGCGGATGGTCCACCTTCAGTACGTTCTCGATGGAAACGATAAATCTAATAAGTGCTGGAAGAACAACAGAGGCGGTACTTTACGTCAGTCTCTCGGTTATACTGGGTATAGGAGCAGCGATGGCCACTATGTTATGGTTGACGCGCGAATATGCATCGTAACTATTAACGTAGTAAGCTGAGTTTACCTCGTTTTTCAATCAATTTGTCATTTTCTCCTTTTGCAAAGACCGTCCAGGTATACACCCCCTGAACGGCTTCTTTTCCTCCAGGATGCATACCGTTCCAACCTTCAGAAGGGTCGTTCGTTTCGAACATCACCTCTCCCCAACGATTAAAAATTTTCAAACTAAAATCTTTAATCCCAACTGCGGTTGCAAAGAATATTTCATTCTTACCATCTCCGTTTGGTGTAAATGCGTTAGGTACAAAAATGAGTGTCTCCGGATTGATCCGAATATTGGCTTTAGAGGTATCCGGACAATCAAAGGTGTTAATGACCACGTGTGCTACTTCAAACCAGCCAGTATCGCTGTAGGAATGATTAAATACGGCCTGATTGTAATAGATACTGCCGTCGCCCATGCTAGTAATGATATCGTCCGTCGGATCGGCGGCGAGATCTATGATTTCGATATTCGATGTGTAGATCGTAGTACTGGTTGGATCTGCTATAAACGAACTGGTAGGTGATGGGTACACGGTAATAAAATCGGCGTAAGACACGGTAATAGTATCTGTACAACCCTCAATGAAATAAATAGTAAGGTTCAAGTCGTAGGTTCCCGGGTTGGCATAGGTATAGACAGCGTTGCTATCGTTACTCAACACACCATCCCCAAAGTCCCAATTGTAGATTACTTGACCATCAGTAATAGTGCTGTCCCAGAATTCAACCGTAAATGGTGCACACCCTACCTGGTTTTCAACGCTGACGTTAGTTTCCGGCCTACGGTATATGCGTACTGTGTCTAGGAAATTGTCCTCACAACCGTTTTCCTCAACGGTAAGACTCACATAGTGGTCTCCCCAAGTGCTAAAGACGATGGGTGGCGGGTTCCAACCTGTGAATGTTTGAATGCTGGCATCCGCACCGAAATCCCAGTTGGCCACAGCATTTCCTCCATTTGAACTTTGATTTTGGAAANTGATTAAATTTTCATCGAAACACACTGGCCCGCTATAGGAATAGGCAGGGTTGACCGGNTTGTACAGTTCATAAGTTACTTCGGCGGTNTCNGTACAGGGGTATCCAGGATTTAAAATTAGTTGGATGGTATAGGTCCCCGTATCGGTAAAGGTGTAGGTCGGGTTTTGACCTGTGGCTGAAGCACCAGGATTGTTCGGGTCATTAAAAAGCCATAGGTAATTTGTTCCGTTGTATGAACTGTCAAGAAAAGTAACTGTGGTACCGTTACAAATGGTATTTGGCTGAAAATCCTGTGGCGTTGGGTTTGATAAAACATTGCTCTGACAGACCATTACATTGAATTGGTAATCTCGTCTCAGTGTTGAAAGCAGAACACCGTTTGAATCATATTCTTCAGCGCATACGGCAAAGACGTACTGGCCAACTCCGATAGGGGTCCCGGTCAAAAGCCCCGTCGAGTCATTAAGTGCGAGTGTAGGGTTAGTGGGTAGGGGATAACCTGTTGAATAGGGAAATAAAAAGGGCACTGGTGTGTACGGTGGCGCTCCTGGGGGATTAGGTGCTGGATTGTTTTGCGACCCACCATGCAGCGGCTGACAGAGTGAATAATAGACACTATCACCATCCAATTCCTGCACAGAGAAGTCGATATTTAGACTATCATCTTTGCACATCACTATAGGTGGATCTGAGATAAACGCACAACTACTGTTACAGACTGAATCTTGTGGTGGAATTGTTATGTAGTAGGAACTACCCCAAGTTCCGGAATTTGCCACGTTCGATATGGTGTTGTTTCGACAACAACGTTGATAAGTAATGGTATAGCCGTGTGTCGCAGGCTGAAGCGTTACATTGGTTGTATATGTGGCTTTTTCGGTACAAACGTTTGGTGGCGTCTGTAAGCAAGGGTTGTTTACGACAGCGGGAATACCTACGATGGCTCCCCGACCCACCATGACAGTTTGAACAACCGTATTTTGATTGGGACCGCCGTAAATGGTTATCGGCGCCTGCATGTCGAATGGTGCGCCGCTTGAATTGCAGTCCCTGTAAATGGTAAGTCGTATCTGATACGTGTTACCATTAGTTCCAGTACTTATGCACTTGTAGGAGATTTCACCGCCTACCAAATGTGCTGCCTTAGAAGGGAAGGAGAGCAGGGCTAGGGTGAAAAATAGAACGATTTTGCGCATGGCTTAAATCTACCAATAATTATGCCCTATGAAACATTTAGAGCAGTGCTAAAGTTCTCAGCGGCAACGCTTGATCAAATCCATTGTCTTTTAACCAATGTAGATTTTTAGAGTATCGCGTGACCAATACGAAATCACCACCCCAGCCACCTAGGCTTTTTACGGCTCCATCGTAGCCCTTGAAGAGTTGTTCGATGACGGGCCGAAGCCCTAAATGATCACCAATAAGTTGCTCGTGCTTGTGCATTAAGGTTTCAATTTCCTCGGTGGTTGAAACGCTGATAAAAGCTGAGGTAATGTTATTAATTTCTTGTATTTGTTGCTTGCCAAAGGGCCGTTTGTGGACCAATGCTAAGCTCTCAGAAGTCAGCTGTTTTTGACCACTGAACACAAATGCGAGGTCATCTGCAAAGTCAGGGGTCCATTGAACTGGCGTGATAACCGCCGATCCCTTCTTAATTTGATAAACTATAGGTCCTTCTGCAGAAGCACACGCTAAGTCATATCCGCTTCCACCATGGGCCTCATGAAAGATGTCTAATGGATCAAAGCCTGCAAATTGCGCAAGGAGACTAGTAAATGTACTGGATGATCCTAAGCCCCAGCTGCGGTCAAATTCCAGATGAGTTTCAAAATGGATGCCGCCCGTTAGCTTATCGCTGTGTGTCGTTAAAATTTGAAGCTGCTTGACCAGATGTTCCGCTTCTTTCTGACGGTTAGTTTCCAGTATCTCTAATTCTGCACTAAGCAGAACATCGAGCCAACAGTCGCCCTTTACTGTGAACGCTTGCCAATGAATGTTTGGCGAGTCTACAGGCCGAACGATCAATTTTTGACCTAATGATGTAGGAACAGCTAAGCCCTGTGCTCCTTGGGTAATGGCATATTCTCCTGTGAGCAGTAGTTTACCGTGGGCATAAAATTCTTCCACTTGCTATTGACCAACTTTGGGTACGGGAACACCTCGTAATTCGCAAAAATAGTTGACTACCTCTCTGTGGTGTGGTACCTTATCCTTAAAGTAAGTGGCAATATGAATTTTCTCTTCGGGCGTTGCTTCAAGCTGGGTCAAGATATTCATTAAGTGCATTTTCATATGTCCTTTTTGAATTCCTGTAGTAACCAGCGCGCGCAATGCTGCGAAATTCTGAGCGAGACCACTAACAGCAACTATGCCCATCAATTCTTCTGCATCCGGATTTCCAAGCATCTCTAAACTTTTAACCACAAGCGGGTGAAGCTTGGTCAAACCGCCTACCACACCTAGAGCTAACGGTATTTCAATCCAGAATGTAAATATTCCGTTTTCCACAGCACAACCGGTTAAGCTTTTGTAGCTGCCCGAGCGAGCGGCATGCGTATGACATGCTGCCTCTACCGCTCGGAAGTCATTGCCCGTAGCAATTATAACGGCATCAATACCGTTCATTATCCCTTTGTTGTGCGTTGTTGCTCTATACGGTTCAGCGTTTGCAATGGCTATGGCACGTTTGAATTTTCGGGCAAATTCTTCAGCGCTAACACCTTCACTCGCCAATTCTTCTATTTTACAGCTTACACTTGCACGAACGAGACAGTTTGGGGTATAGTTGCTAAGTATACGCATGACTACTTCGAGCGCATTCGCATCCAAACGTTCGTGGTTTTGAGCGAAAGTCTGGAGACATTTCGCCATTTCCTCGAGGTTGGAATTAATGAAATTTGCTCCCATGGAATCGCACGTCTCAAAGGTGACTTCGAGCTGGTAGTAGTCGTCTAAACGGTCGGTAGCATCTACTAGTTTAATGGAAGTAATGCCGCCGCCCCGAGCTTCCATGTTTGAGGTGAGCTCCGCCGTCGCAGCACGTAAATCTTCCTCGAGCACATCGAAGTCATCTTTTAAGGCACTCGCATCTCCTGTGTACATGAAATGTACATGGCCAATTTTTTGGGTACCGATCACTTCTGCTTTGAACCCGCCACGCTCCATCCAAAATGAAGCGCTCTTCGCTGCTGCTGCGACTACGGAACTTTCTTCAATAGCCATCGGAATGGTGTAAAGCTTTCCGTTGATCTGGAAATTTGGAGCAACACCATAAGGCATGTAATAGTTGCTCATGGTGTTTTCTATGAACTCATCGTGTCGCTTTTGAAGCGTTTCATCATCATGCCAATAGCCGGTCAATACGGACCTTGCAGCATCGGCATCTTCGAAATTATTGGTGACGAGCCATTCAAGTTTGGCGGCTTTGCTCAGTTTGGAGAATCCTTTAATTGGATCTTTCATGGTGGTCTAATTATGAGTACAAAGATAACTCTGCAGTACTAAGAATGTTCAAAGTGAGTAGGTTAGTTCGTAACCGGTACTTCGATCAAGAGAATTCTAGATTCAGCTGCTGTAGCTTTCAATGTGATTTGTTCCGTATCCCATATTCCTAGCGCGTCCCGGGTATCCAGTTTGTGAAGATCTGTTTCAAATCCACCATCCAATACAAAAGCATAAAGGCCATTATCGTTCGATTTCCACTTGTATTCGATGACTTCATTCTCGTCAAACCTTCCCATGTGAAACCAGGCGTTTTGGTGAATCCAAACCCCTTCATCATCGGGTGATGGGCTAAGCACTTGGTGCAATTTATTCTTTTCGTTTGCGTCCAAAAGCTTTTGTTGATCGTAGCGTGGCGTGACATTTCGTTCATTGGGAATGATCCAAATTTGTAAAAATTTAACCTCGACATTCTTATTAGGATTAAACTCGCTATGCGTTACGCCGGATCCTGCACTCATCACTTGGATCTCACCTTCCTTTATTGTCGTTTCATTGCCCATGGAATCTCGGTGTCTCAAATCGCCGCTTAGAGGTATGGAGATAATTTCCATATTGTCGTGTGGGTGGGTGCCGAACCCCATTCCAGGAGCTACGGTGTCGTCGTTAAGTACGCGCAACAGCCCGAAATTCATCTTTTGTGCGTTGAAGTAATTGGCGAAACTAAAGCTGTGGAAGCTATTTAGCCAGCCGTGATTTGCGTGACCACGAGAATGATTTGGGTGATAAAGGGTTTTCATAAAAATCTTTTAATAGATGTTATAACAACAATAGACCCGCTCAGATGTTCAAATCAAAATATAGATTGAACAATTAGCGTGCGTTTTTTTGTATTTCGAGATCGATGGCCTTTTGAAGGTTGGCCAATTCCCTTGAATATTCAGTTAAGGATTTTAGACGACGTTCAATCTCTTCAGAATTTATGCGATTGCTTTCTTCTGTTACCCGATTGATGTGTTCCATAACGTTCTTTACTTCAAAACGCATACGGTTCACTAGCCTGAATTCATCTTTCTTTAAAGGGTGCATAGTTGTACCATCTTTAGCTTTCTAAAAGTCCGAAGATTCTTCACATGCCTAAATAGCCGCCCATAGATTTTGTTAACAAACCCCTATTTTGGCTACTTTATCTTTTTGAGCCAACGATAAAAAGTTTACTACCTTTTCCCCACGATAAATGGGGTGTAAGCAAGCAGCTTTGCGCATTTATCCGCAAATCAATCCACCTAAAAATTTGGTATGAAAAAAATTATGATTACCCTCCTGATGGCTGCATCTGTTGCGCTTTCAGCTCAGGCATTACCTTTTGATTTCGAGTCTTCAACTTCTGGCATGGTCGGTTACGACGGTGCATCTTTTACCATTGTAGCCAATCCAAGTTCTGTAGGTAATTCTAGTGCTAATGTCGCTAAGATTGTTAAAGTGAATGCAGCCGATTTGTGGGCCGGCGGTAAAATAACCTCTGTTTCGTCTCTAAATTTTACCAGTGCATCGTCTAGTGTGCTGTCCATGAAGGTTTACACGACGCAGCCCGTCGGTACAGTAATAAAAGTGAAATTAGAAAGTCCCTACACCAGCGANGTAGATGCAGTTACCACGGTATCTGGCGCATGGGAAACGCTCACGTTTGACTTTGGNATTCNGGCGCCTTCAGGAAGTGTGGACTTAGTCATTATGCCACAACCGTTCACCCCAGGAGGAGGAAACACTTTTTNTATCGACGATATCGAACAAGTTGCAGGTGTAATCGCAACGCAAAGATTAGGTTTGCCCGTTACGTTTGAATCGGGCACCACAGCACGTCATTTCTTTGATTTTGAAAGTGCTATCATGACAAGCCTACCCAATCCCGATATTGATGTAGATAATGGAAGCGCAAACGTGGGTAAAATTGTTCGATACCTCGGTGCTCCTTATGGTGGAAGTAAAATCACGTTTACAAATAATCTAGACTTTGTGAATTCTCCAGTGATTACGATGAAGGTTTGGACGTCTGCACCCATTGGTACGAACGTGACACTCAAAGCGGAAAAGCCATTTTGGGGTGAAGAGCGTAGTGTTCAGACCACTAAAACCGAAGAATGGGAAACGCTGTCTTTCGATTTTACAAATGCACCTACTGACATGCCTACGTTGGCGTTGTTGTTCGACTTTGTTGCGGGAAGTTCGAACGTCGGTGATGGATCGGCTACGTCTACCTTCTACTTTGATGAAATAAAATATGCGAATGTTCCTCTAGGGGGTATAGAACAATCAAAAGAATTATTCTCGATTTATCCAAACCCCACCTCAGACAAATGGACAGTACGCAATCCTTCGTCTACTGGGTGTACCATTCAGATCTTTGATTTAAAGGGTCAACAGCTCTATCAGGTTCTCACCTCGAGTCAAAGCCATACCATCGATGCTACGGACTTTGCAGCGGGTATTTATCTCGCTAAGATTCAGTCGGGCGCGAATGAGCAAACGGTACGTTTAGTCAAACACTAAAGGTCGATAGTCAAAAACACAGCTCCAAAGTGGTAACCACAATCGCGTGGTTACCACTTTGGTGTTTATGGAAGTCAATATTTTGATGAAAAAGGAGGTTCAGGCCATTAAAAAAGCCCCTCAGTTGTACTGAAGGGCTTAGGTGGTGGTGATGGACGGAATCGAACCGCCGACACATGGATTTTCAATCCATTGCTCTACCAACTGAGCTACATCACCTGCCGGGCGGCAAATATACACCTACAATTGAAATGTGAAAGCACATTCAATGAAAAATTAGAATGTCATTTCGAATTACCAATAGATGAAGGATTTAACGACCTTTGGCCATATGTTAATCACAATAGACGTAGGGAACACCCGTATCAAGATGGGATTATTCGACGGCAGCAGGCTCGTTGAAAACGAGACTTTTGTACTCAGCGAAGTGGAAAAAGCCGTTAAGGTCTATGAGCAGTGGTTCGCTAGTGGAGATAGGTCTATAGGCATTGCGAGCGGCGCATTAGATGCACATTGGCCAAAGTCTATACGTTGGCTTACTATTGACGATCCATGGCCGTTTTCGATCGACTATAAAACCCCTGAGTCGCTAGGCTTGGACCGACTACTCTTCGCCGCGGCTGCTTGGTTAGAAAACAGAGTAGACCTTATCGTGGTAGTTGCGGGTACTTGCATTACTTATAATATTGTTAAAAATGACGCTTTCATTGGCGGCGCAATTTCCCCCGGTTGGGCGATGCGATACAAGGCAATGCATGCCTTTACAGCGGCACTTCCAAACCTGTCAAAAAGCAGTGAAACCCATGTAGTTGGCGCCTCAACGGAGGAAAGTATGTGGTCTGGCGTGGACACGGCATTGCCGCTTGAAATGGAAGGGATGATTCATGCCTTGCAAAGTCAAACGGGCATAAATCTTGTATTCATTTGCGGTGGAGATGCAAAGGCCTTGTCAAACCACCTAAAAAGCTACATATTTGCACCCTTGAATTACGAACTATATGCCCTACAGCGCATTGATGAATATTTTCAAAGTCAATCAGTTAAATAAATCCGCTTTCACATTAGTGTTAGCGTCGATGTTGCTGTTGTTTGGGTCTGATGCGTCGGCACAGACGAACTCAGTAAGTCCACTCAGTATAAATGGGCTCGGAGAAACCTCCTTCGGTATTACGCCGGCATATTTAGGTATGGGGGGGACGGGAATAGGTTATGCCGACCGTTACACTATTAACGTCTTCAATCCGGCAGGTTATGCGAATCTTGAGTATTCGACACTTGAAATGAGTGGTGCCCACCGTACGTTCCGCCACAGAATCATTAGTGATAGTTTAGATCAAGACAACTACAACACCTATTTCGATTATTTCGGATTTGGATTCAAATTCGCTGATTGGATTGGTGGTGCCTTTTCGTTAAGCCCTTACGCAGCAAAAGGTTACAATGTGAGTGTTGCCGATTCTTCGGATGATTTTGGAATTTACGAATACCGTTCAATCGGTTCTGGCGGTTTTGACCAATTCACCTTTGGACTTGCCCTTCAGCCCCTTCCGTGGTTCAGTATAGGCGGAAATGCGCGCTACATCTTTGGCGAAATGGAAACGAGCAATAAAACCATCCTCGCGGATAATAGATTCCTTTCGGTCAGTAAAACCAACAAAACAGGGATTAGTGATCTAACTTTTGACATAGGTACACAGTTGCAGGGAGATCTTGACCGATTCCACTTTGTCGCAGGAGCAGTTTATGGCTTCGGAGGTTCTATGAATGCGAGACAAATTTCTACGCAATATTCTTTTATAAACAGCGGCATTGTGGAGACACCAGTCGATACATTGTTTTATAATTTATCTGAAGAGGGTAGTGTAGTCTTACCGACATCTACTGGATTTGGATTTGGTCTTAGCAGAACCGTAGAAAACGTTCCTGTAAATGCCTGGGATTTAGTAGTGGATTACCGCAGAGTGAACTGGCAAGACTATAGAGATTTCACCCCGTTCGGAGGAACACCTGTGCAATCCGCAATTGCGGTAAGTGAAAGAGGAAGTGTTGGACTAGTAATGGTTCCTTCATACGTTATTCCTCAGCTCAGACGAAGCACGAATTACTTCGCTATTTCTAGATACCGCTTCGGTTATTCTAGAGAGAAAGGACAGTATTATTGGCAAGAGCCAACAACAGGCCCAACTTACGTAACACAGGAGTTTAACCTCGGATTGACCCTGCCAATTATCTACAGAAGTTTAGCTCCCGGTGAACAAAAGGCAAGCTTTTTGAATATTAATATAGGAAGAGGCACTCGTTGGAGTGGTGTAGAGTCCGATTTAAAAGAAGATTATTGGAATTTGAACTTTGGGATAACACTCAATGACAAATGGTTCCAAAAATTTAGATACAGATAAAAAACGCGATAGTAATGAAACGAATCCTTTTTGTATTAGGAATTTTATTGATCAGCTTGACAACCCAAGCGCAAGAATCGAAATGGGGTAATTCCATAGCCGATTCTGTTTCTTGTTTTCAGAATTACAACATCATGGGTTCTTACTACCAGAGTAAGGATTATGCAGAAGCTTATGATGCTTGGAAAGCACTGTACGAAACGTGTCCATCTGCCAATATCCGCATATACACGTACGGGGACAACATCATCGAAGCGAAGATTAAAGAGGCCGGTGACGATGCGTCAAAGAATGCTCTTATCCAGGAGCTTTTAGGTTTGTACGATACGTTCGCAGTGCATTTCCCAGAAGAAAAATCAAATGCAATGTCTTCGAAGGCATATCACTTCTATAATTACTATGGAAAAAATGCCGACAGTGTTTCGAAAGCGGTGGTGATGTTTGAAGAGGCTAAGTCACTTCTTGGAGATACCATGTCTGTGGCGCATACTGACCGTTATTTCCAAGCGAATGTCAAGGAGTTCAACAAGACAAAAGACGTAGATCGCTTGTTTGAGGTATACAACTCCGTTCTCGTTTCACTGGAATTTAACTTCAACACGTTTAACGTTGAAAACTACAATATTGAACTTAAGGCAGATTCTGTTCTGGATTTTATCGCATATGCGGACAGTATTCGTCCTTCAGCTGAGGCAGCAAAAGCGGCTTACCAAGCCGAAATGGCCGTTTATGATTCTACAAATGCGTATAACAATTCTTCAAAGAAGCGCATGAAGCAAGCGGCTAAACTTCCTCCTTTAGTGAAGCCAGAAATGGAAACAGGTGCGCAGGAATTGGTTAGCGTTATAGAGAAGGCAGATGAGCTGAAGACTAAATATGAATTGGATGAGCAAGGGTTAACGTCAGTGGATAAGCGTAAGATTTCAAACAATGAAATCCGTTTGAGAAATATCACGAAAGTGCAACGTAACATTGAGAAAATCTTGAGCCCATTATTGACTTGTGAAAAGCTAACGTTGATCTACAACGATGCTGCATTTGAAGAGAACAAAGACGATATCGAATGGTTGAAACGTGCCGGTAACTTGTTACAAAAAGAGCGCGTTGGCGAAGACGGTGAATTAACGTCTTGTACTGATAACCCAGTATTTATTTCAATTGCCGAGACATTGTATGAAATTGAGCCTAGTGCTCAAGCGGCATTAAACATGGCGAAGCTAGGTGTAAACAAGGGCGATTGGGCCATGGCTAAAAAGTACTACACTGAAGCTATTGAGCAAGAGGAAGATCTTCGTCGCAAAGCAAATAGCTACATGGGGTTGGCCTATGTGAATCAAAAATTGGGTTCTTTATCCGCTGCTAAAGTCAACTGTATAAAAGCAGGCCAGCTTCGTAAAGATTGGGGGAATCCTTATTTATACTTAGCAACCCTTTATGCTGAGGCGGCAGGCACATGTGGTGCGAATGCAGTGGAGAAAAATGCAGTTTATTGGGCGGCGATAAACAAACTGAGCTATGCAAGAAGTATTGACCCAAGCGTTGCAAGTAAGGCTGCAAAATTGATTTCAGCCTACAGCCAGCAGATTCCGGACAAGGGAATCTCGTTCCAATTGGGCTACAAAGAAGGCGATAAAATCAATATTGGCTGTTGGATCAATGAAACGGTTAGCGTTAAATTCTACTAAGCATTAAACGACCGCGTTATATTTCCCCTGGACGAGAGTCTGGGGGATTTTTTTTGCGCAATTTTACCGACCTTCGTGAGGATGAAGTTTCTTTTAAAACAGCCTAAGACCCTATTGGTTATAATGGCCTGCTATTTAGGCGCATGTTCGAACGATGCTAAGGATGTTGCGGAGGTCAGCAAAATTCCAGTGGTATTCCCCTTGAACGAGCAACACGGCGCGCACATCACATATAGCGATAGCGGACAAAAGGTTTTAGAAATTCGTGCAGGACTCATGCAAGACTTCGGGAATATGGATCCCGCATACGTTTTCTTTGGTGAGGGAATTACCGTTAATTTTTACAGCGAAAACGCAAAAACAGCAACGGTGCTGAAAGCAGATACGGCACGCCAATTGAAAAAAGATGACCTTTGGGGTATAGGCGGTAATGTTGAAGTTACCAATGGTAAAGGCGAGCGAATGACCACAGAATTATTATTCTGGGATAAAAAGGAGGAACGATTGTACAGTAATGCTAAAGTTCAAATCCTATCTGATGGGCAGCTCATAAGAGGTAAGGGGTTTGAAGCCGATCAATCGTTCAACACCTATCGAATTTATAAAGTACAAGGAGAAATAACAGTTGATGATGAATAGAGCATTGCGATTTATAGAGTTATTATGGTTAGGTGTGGCAGCGGTCAGCTCAGTTGAGATTTATGTCAATTGGGGAAGCAACTGGCAGAGCACGATTAAATTCTCTTTGTTTCTCGGAGCTGCGATTTTTATGTATTTCCTCAGGAGGCGTTCGCGTCTGAAACAACCTAAAGAATAGAACCTTGGCATTTATTTTACCCATTGTTTTGGCCGTATTTTTTTCTGCACTCTTCTCGGGGTTGGAAATGGCTTACCTGAGTATCAATAAACTTCATGTTGAGCTTGAACGACAGAAGGGAGGAATAGCATATAAGGCACTGGGCTATTTGNTCGATCGTCCAGCACCATTTATTGCCGCAATTCTTGTCGGGAATAATGTGGCATTAGTGCTTTATGGCAATTACATGCACCGCGTACTTACTCCAGTATTTACNAGCTGGGGTGCAATGGAATACCTAATCTTACTCCTAGAGACTTCAGTTTCTACAGTGGTTATTTTGGTTTTTGCGGAATTCCTTCCTAAAACGCTTTTCCGTCAAAATCCTGAGGGATTAATGCGTTGGCTCAGTTTACCCGCTTGGATTTTATTNTGGGTGCTTCGATTGCCCAGTGCTCTTATGCTGGGCGTAAGCCAATTCTTTTTAAAATATGTTTTTCGCGTTGAGGTACAAGAAGAAGAGAACGCCTTTGGAAGAATGGAGTTAGATCATTACGTACGTGAGCGCGCCCCCAAAACGACCCCAGGAAATGAGGAAGTTGATCCGGAATTTGAGATTTTCAAGAATGCGCTAGAATTTCCAGAGACAAAGGCACGCGAATTTATGATCCCAAGGACGGAGATAGAAAGCGTAGAAGTAAATGAGCTTCCCGAGAAAGTACGTGCATATTTTATAGAAACGGGCTACAGTAAACTTTTGGTTTACGAAGACAACATCGATAAAATTATAGGCTACGTTCATGCTTTTGAGCTTTTTAAGAAGCCAGATCATTTAAAGCGAGTACTTCGACCAGTTGCATTTATCCCAGAAAGTATGCGGGCGGACGAAGTACTTAATTTATTCACCCGTGAGAAGCGAAATATTGCGGTTGTTTTGGATGAGCACGGCGGAACCAGTGGTATGATCACACTCGAAGATGTGATTGAAGAAATCTTTGGCGAAATCGAGGATGAGCACGACACGGATGAATTGTTAGAGCGGCAAATTAAAGAAGGAGAATGGCTGTTTTCCGCGCGCTTAGACATCTCCGATATCAATGAAAGATGGGGTCTTGGGCTTCCTCAGAATGAAAATTACAATACTCTCGGGGGGTACATTTTGGACCTCTACCAAAGCCTACCAGAGAAGGGAACCGTAGTGCGAAGCGACCAATACTTGTTCTTGGTACAAAAAACTAGGACGAATAGGTTGGAAGAGGTGCTCGTAAAGGCCAATTAATTGGCGCCAATCCTTATATTCGCAGACTCATACATTTAATTGCAGTACAATGGCAACAATCCAACGCATCAGACAGCGCTCAGGACTTCTAGTAGTCGTGGTGTTTGTAGCACTCATAGCTTTCTTATTAGGAGATTTATTTCGCTCAGGCGGCTCTAAGTTTTTTGGCGATCCGAACGTTATCGGAACCGTAAATGGACGCGACATTACGCGTCAAGAACTCAGCCAGGGAATGGAGGAGTTGCGTGCCGGTAATCCTGAACAATATGCAAATACAACCAGTATTCAGCTGGCGAACTTCGTCTGGAACAACATCGTTACTGAAGAGTTGCTTTCTGCAGAGTTGAGCGCGGCAGGCATGAGCGTGAGTGAGCAGGAGATCTATTTCGATATCATTACTAACCCTAATATTCGTCAAAACTTTGCCGGTGCAAACGGACAGTTCGATGAAAACATGTTCAAGAGCTACATCGCCCAGGTTCGAGATAACCGTGACGCTTCAGAGCAATCGGTTGAGATGTGGACGCAGTGGTTGTCATTCGAGCGTGCCGTAGCGAATCAAGCACAGAACTTTAAATACACCAACGCAATAGAAAAGGCTATTTTCATGCCTGCAGGTCTTGCGGAAACTGAAATTAACCGCGGTGATGCACAGCACCCAGCGCAATACGTTTATGTACCCTATATCGATGTAAACGAAGACGAAATCAATGTTTCTGATGAAGATGCCAAGCGCTACTTCAATGCACACAAAGAAGATTTTTCGCAGGAAGAAGGCGCAATATAGAATTCATCAACTTTCCGTTAGCGCCGTCAGAATCGGATCGTGAAGGTGTGCGTGCTGAATTGGCCAGTCTTTCTTTTGAGTGGCTGGATGTAGAAGACGACTCAGTATTTGTTAACCAACACAGCGATGTTCGTTTTCAGTCGGAGTATTACACAACCACAGAATTGGTCGGTACAGGTCTAGATACACTTGTAGACGGACAATCAGTGGGCTTTCAGAAGGGACCAATCGATTTAGGTGGCGCTTTTGCAGTGGTTAAATTAGTAGATAGAAAAACAGTGCCGGATAGCGTAAAAGCGCGTCACATCCTCATACCGTTTGCGGGTGCAACGAGAGCTGATGCATCGGTAACACGCAATCCGCAAGAGGCTAAAGTTTTGGCGGATAGCTTGTTCGCATACCTCGAGGGTAATCCATCTGCATTCGAATCTGTTAGCGAAGCGTTTTCGTCAGATGTAGTTGCAAAAGAGAAGGGCGGCGATCTAGGGTACTTCTCTCGCGGATCAATGGCAAAGCCTTTTGAGAATTTCTCTTTCTTTAGAAAAAATGGATCAATGGGCGTGGTACCAACCCAATTTGGGTGGCACGTGATCCAAGTAACGGACCAGAAAGGTGCAAACGATGTATATAAGATTGGACAAATCATTCGTGAAATCTTACCATCAGATGAGACCATTCAAACGTTATATAATCAGGCGTCAGGTTATGCTGCGGAGGCACAAACTGCCGAAGATTACCGCGCACTTGCTACTGAGAAAGGATTCTTTTTACGTCCAGCGCGTAATCTAGGGCGCTTTGAGGAAGTGGTTTCCGGTTTAGGTACTGCGCGTCGTGTGGTACGTTGGGCTTGGGATGAAGAAAGAGAAGAAGGCAACATTGGTTTGTTAGAGAACGATGGTAAAGGGTATGTAGTTGTTGTTTTAACAGACCAGCTCAGCGAGGGAACGACTCCATTTGAATTGGTTCAAGGACAGTGCTTGGAAGCGGCGAAAAAGGATGCGAAGAAGTCTTTGATTACGGAGCGTTTGGAAAATGCTTTGACGGGTGCTAGTACTATTGAAGCGGTTG
>JGI26082J51739_10000760_pt1 | contig 20343 bp, 19 predicted proteins | sample SaaInl5LU_22_DNA_FD_51739 | JGI IMG/M metagenome (IMG submission 51739)
GTTGGCCTATCTAAGTATTCAAATTAATTAACCTCCTAAAAAGAACATGCCTATGAAAAAGATTACACTTTTAATCTGTTCGTTGATGGTATCAGTTACCGTTGTTGCACAACGCTACACTACTGAAATCTTCAATGACAATGAAATTATTGTATCATCAGATGTTAATTATGGTGTTAATTTCAACCCTTATGTAGATTCAGCTATGCTTGGTGGTACTAACCTACAACCCTTGCAGGCCGATTTTTACATGCCTTCGCCAGCGGTCGATACAACTACAAACCGTCCGGTTGTGATTGTATGGCATACTGGATCATTCCTTCCGAAAGGATTAAACGGATCACCATTAGGAACGCGTCAAGACAGCGCAGTTGTCGAGATGTGTCGTCGTTTCGCTAAGATGGGATATGTGAGTATTGCAGCCTCTTACCGCTTAGGTTGGTTGGCAAACAGTACCAATTTAGATGTACGCCGCGGTAGTAACTTATTAGCTGTGTATTACTCTATCCAAGATGCGAAAGCTTTAGTTCGCTTTTTGAACTTAACAGGAGGGATGAATAATCCTTTCGGTATTGATGCTAGCAAAACTATTATGGTGGGTCAAGGTTCAGGTGGATATTTGACATTTGCATATGCGACTATAGACAAACATTCAGAAGTCGCAGGGCCAAATAAATTTAAGTATCAGGATTCAACCGGCATCTTCGGTCAGCCTGTACTTCCAGGCGACCCTTACGTAGATACGTCTATCGTAGGTGATATCGACGGCTTTGGTGCAGAGGTAGTAATTACCGGTCAGAATACCTTAGGCTTACCAACAATGGACTATAGCTCTCCTGGTCGGAATTTTATAAATCACCCGGGTATGCCTGATGATATTCTTATGACTATCAATATGGGAGGTGCCATGGGAGACGGTGCGTGGTTAGAGCAAGGAGATGTTCCGATGCTGAGTATCCATAGCAAATTTGATTTCTTTGCACCCTATGATACAGGTATGGTTTACGTACCAATCGGGGCACAATTCTTTGCAGTAGTAAGCGTTACTGGATCATACGGCGCGATTAAAGCGGCCAACGCATTCGGGAATAATGATATATTCTTAGACGAAAACTATACAGATGCAGTTTGGGTAGACCAACAAGCAACGAATCCAACAGGTGAAGAGTGTTTATATACTGTTGAAATTCCTCCTGCCCAAGCAGCAACTCCATGGATTGTACATACTTCTCCTTGGAATTGGTATGACCCAAATGATCCGAATATAACCGCAACTGATCCAAATCCAAATGTTAAGAGTACTTCATTAGCTTGGATGGATACGGTAATGTCATTCATAGTGCCACGTATGGCTACTGTACTTCAAGCAGAAGGCTTACCTGCAGGTATCGTTGAGGCGGCTCAATCGTTCAAAGTATATCCTAACCCGGCTTCTGATCTAGTATCCATCAAAGGAACCAACGGTAGTTTATTTAATCGTGTTCAAGCCTTTGATATCACAGGTAGAATAGTGTATGCTTCTGATGCCTCTGGATCGAGTCTTAGCATTGATGTTTCAAACTGGAATAACGGAATTTATTTGGTGCAGATTGCAACAGATAGCGGTGTTCAAGTCAAACGCGTCGTTGTAAACTAAACAAGTTCGCTTCTTGTTAATAGAGTCCTCATACTTTAGTATGGGGACTTTTTTTTGTCCTAGATTTACGCATCTTAAACGAGACGTTTCATGATCAATTACAATACGCAACTTCAAGATTTCGAACAACTCCCTAGTGCTGCATTGACACGCGCAGCGCGCTATGGTGACGGTGTCTTTGAGACGATTCGAATGCGCGAAGGCAAACTACTCTTTATAGAGGACCATTATTTTCGATTGATGGCCAGTATGCGCATTCTAAGAATGATGATTCCTATGGATTTCACCCCAGAATATATAGTAGACCAGGCATTAAGGCTGGCTGAGGAGCGTGGGTTTGAGAACGGCCGGTTGCGTTTACAAATAGTACGAAGCGGCGGTGGCGCCTACACACCCAATAGTAATGCGATAGATTGGTGGATGGAATTGGACCCGCTAGATACTAAGGATTACGTTATGAATGAGGTGGGATTAAAAGTTGAATTGTTCAAAGATCACTATGTTCAGCCGGGACTTCTTTCGACGTTGAAAAGCAGCAATGCATTGCCCTACGTATTGGGAAGTATTTATGCGAAAGAGAACCAATTCGACGCCGTCCTCTTAGTCAACGACGCCAAACAATTGGTCGAAGCGAACTACGGAAATGTATTCCTCGTTCAGGGTAATGTATTACGTACAGCACCTCTTGAAGATGGTGCACTACGCGGAGTGTTCAGAAAGAACGTAGTTGAATGGGCAAAGGATATTAAGCTAGAAGTGCAAGAAGCGTCTATCAATCCGTTTGATTTGCAAAAAGCAGATGAAGTTTGGATTACGAATACTATTCGCGGCATTCAATGGGTTGGTCAGTACAGAAAGAAATCCTATGGGGCGGAGAAAGCAAAAGAGATGATTGATATGATCAACCGCAAGCTCAATGTATTAGGTGCACTTTAATTCATACTTGGATCATCTGGGGCATTTGCCCATAATGCAAATTCGCCGCCCAGCGTTTTCATATAAATCCGCCACGCCTCATTAGTCATTGAAAGAGGTTCAATTTCAAATGGAGGTGTCAAGACTATCCATGTGCCATGACTGATTTCTTCTTCAAGCTGGCCGGCTGCCCAACCGCTGTAACCTAAGAAAAACTTAAACTTTGCCGAATCTATGTTTAATTCACGAGCGGTTTTAATGGCGTCTTGTAACACCGTGTAATCGCCCCCTAGAAATANCCCATTACCTGCAGGCATTGCGCCGTTTAGNGNGTCCAAGGTGTGCAAGTAAAATAATGCGTCTCCCTCNACGGGGCCACCATAAAAGATTGGGTCTTCGCCAGGAAGTTGATTCATAAAGTCTTGAGCAATTAACGCAGATTGCTTATTTAAGGTAAACCCCATTGAACCGTCTTGATCATGCGTTGTTAGGTAGACGACCGACTGTTCAAAAAAACCATCACCGATAAGTGGTCTAGAAATTAATAGTGTGCCTTCTTGAGGTCGATTTTTGTTTTGCATTACACTAATTTAGTAGCATGGATTTACACAACATTCGTGAAGATTATAAGTTCGACTCTCTGCTTGAGGCGAATCTTCTTGAAAACCCTTTTGACCAATTTAAAGATTGGTTTGAAACCTATCAACTATTAAGGCTAAAAGATGCCAATGCAATGGCTATAGCCACCGTCGACGCGAACAACCTTCCTCACAATAGAATCGTATTATTGAAAGAGGTGAGGGAACAAGGTTTTGTGTTTTTTACCAATTATGCTTCGGACAAAGGACAGCAGTTGCTGCATAACCCCAATATAAGCGCCTTATTTTTTTGGCGTGAACAAGAGCGTCAAGTTCGAATCACAGGTACAGTAAGCAAATTAGATAACAAAGACAATACTAGCTACTTCTCTACGCGACCTTATCTCAGTCAGATCGGCGCAGCGGCTTCTCAGCAGAGTCAAGAAATAGAAGATAGAATTGCTCTTGAGGCTAAATTTGAGGCCTTTCAGCAGCAGCATCCAGAAGGAAGCGATGTACCGAAGCCTGAANCGTGGGGCGGTTTCTTAATAACACCCCAATCTTTTGAATTTTGGCAAGGTAGATCCGGAAGACTTCATGACCGCATTATATATTNTCCTGAGGGACANGGCTGGAAGACGAAACGTTTGCAGCCTTAAGGTAGCGGCAAAAAAAAATGCCTTCCAAAGGAAGGCATTTTGATAAGGTATAAGTCTTAAACTTAGAGCTTACCGTTTAGGTCAGCGCCAGCCTTAAACTTAGCTACTTTCTTAGCAGCAATTTTGATAACTGCACCAGTTTGTGGGTTACGACCGTCACGAGCTGCACGCTCAGAAACAGAGAAAGAACCGAAACCTACTAAAGAGATACGGCCACCTGAAGCTAAGGTAGAACCTACGTTACCAGTAAATGAGTCTAAAGCTGATTTTGCTTGTGCTTTAGAGATGCCAGCGTCTGCTGCCATTGCGTCGATCAATTGTGCTTTGTTCATTGCAATTAGTTTTTATTAATTAATCATTTTAACGAATGCTTATCAAATATAGCAGAAAATTGCTTGTATGCAAGTGTTTTCGGGCCTTCAGCTAAAATAAGTTAATAACTAGCCTATATTATTCACAATTCTCAAGTATTTAAGTCTAAATACTTATGAAAATAGCTGTAATTCCTCTGTTTGCATGCCGTTTACAAAGTCTTTTCCTGACATTTGGCGCTTGCCGTTAGGCTTAATGGCAGTGATTTCTATGGTTCCATTGGCATATTTAAGGAACAAACTGCCCTTTAATCGATACAATAAGGGTGAAGAACAGCTTAATTCAATCGTTGTGGTTGAGGCGTTTAAGAACTTATATTCTCCGAAATAGGCACCTGGAAAGGGGCTAAGGCCTTTAATTTGATTAACCAGTTCGACTGGACTTTTTGAAAAGTCTAAAAGACAATTGATTTTATTCAATTTAGGCGCATGAGTTGCCAAATTACTCTTCTGAGGCTGCAAAGTAAATTGTCCGCTTATTATGGCATGAACGGTTTCCACGACCAAAGTCGCACCTATAGGCATCATTGCGTCGTGAAGGTCACCCGCTGTCCAATTTTTTTGGATACCAAGTTCAGATTGGTAGATAATTGACCCGGTATCAATATTCTTATCAAGGAAAAATGTTGTCACGCCGGTTTTAGATTCGCCATTGATTATTGCCCAGTTGATAGGTGCAGCACCTCTATACGCGGGTAACAAAGAACCATGTAGATTAAAGGTGCCTAATGGAGGCATATTCCAAACCGCTTCGGGGAGCATTCTAAAAGCTACAACAACAAATAGGTCCGCTTTAATCGCAGCCAGTTCGTTAAGAAACGATTCATCTTTCAAGGATACCGGTTGAAGAACGGGAATATCATGCGCTAAGGCCGCCTTCTTAACGGCGCTTTCATTGAGCTTTCTTCCTCTTCCTGCAGGCTTATCTGCGACAGTTACCACAGCAGCAACAGTAATATTGGCTTCAATCAATGCTTTTAGGGGAGCCACCGCGAACTCCGGTGTACCCATATATACTATGCTTTTACCCAAAATTTCTGAGCTCATCTGCCGAACAATTTAAATCAAACCAAATATCGTCTACCGTATTGCCTTCAATCAGTAGCTGTTTTACCTTTTGCTCATCGGGATAATAGTCGTGTAAGCATCTACTGCATTTTCCGCACGGTTCCCCCGGATCCTGCCCAAAGTACTTCGATAATTCTATAAAAACACATTCTTCGCTCTTCAATAAGGCCATAATGGCCTTTGCTCGTTCCACTTTACTCTGAAGCCAACTATCTAAAAAAGACTTTGGAAAATGAAGATGCTTCTTCTGTGGCCTTGGATCAATCAAGGTTATCGCGCTGCCTGTAGTTTCTGGGGAATAATGAACAAGACCCTTTTCTTGCAGGGTTTCTAGCCTACGTTCAAGGTCGTTAGGTGTAAGCATGGCAAGTGCCGCACATTTTTTAAGATGAATACGAGCGGGTTGGTGTATGCCGTGTGGATACAATCGTAATAATTGGACCAACAATTCCTCATCTTGTTTCGGTAGCTTTTCCCATTGTTGGGGGGTGCTTACAAACGCAAGGGCAGGTGCAATTTGCGTGCTTTCGTGGAATTGCCAATAGCCTCGCTGCTGAATTAATTTTATGTAGGCCAGAGCTACCGGCACACTCGTATTAAAATCATTGGCCAATGCAACTATACTGAAGGGGTAGGAAGTGCCTTCTCCGGTGCCAATTGCAATTTGAAATCGGCTGCAAAATTTATTGTAAAACTCTAAAGCTTTTTTTGGATCTGGAAGATCCGTTATCCCTTTTTGTAATCGTGCAACATCTTGCTGGTGATAAAGTAGGTATGCGAAGGCTTCTTGACCTCCGCGGCCTCCACGGCCCACTTCTTGGTAATAGCCTTCTAAGGTGTCTGGAACGTCCCAGTGTATAACCCAGTTCACATCGCTTTTGTCAATTCCCATTCCGAAGGCTGTGGTGCTCACAATGATCCTAAGATCATTATTTAGCCATGCGCTTTGACGCTGCTCCTTTGCCTCAGTTAATAATCCAGCATGATAATAGTCCGCAGAATGACCTTCGTCTTGAAGTAAGCTTGCCAACGCTTCACAACTGCGTCGAGTTTTAGCGTAAACAATACCAGTTCCTTCTAAGCGCGGTAATAAACGAAAGAGTTGACGTTCTTTATTCGGCGTGAATTTTAAATGAAGGTTCAGATTCTCTCTACGAATGGAGTCCTCAAAGACCTTTGCATCTGATATGAGTAAGGCCTCTGCTAAATCTTTCTTAACGCGCGGAGTCGCGGAAGCGGTTAAGGCTATTACAGGTACATCGGGTTTGAGCGTCCTCAAAACATGCACATTTAAATACGACGGTCTAAAATCAAAACCCCATTGCGAAATACAATGGGCCTCATCGATAGCTATTAATCCAATATCGGCATGTCTGATATATTCCTGGAATAATTCGCTATTTAGTCGTTCTGGAGCGACGAACGCAAATTTATATTGACCAAATCTTATGTTTCTGAAAGCTTCATCTAGTTTACGCGGGGAGTAGGTGCCTTTGAAATGATAGCTTTTAATGCCACGATCTTCCAGCCCTTTTTGTTGATCACTCATGAGTGCTACCAAAGGACTAATAACTAGTGTTACTCCTGGAAGAACTAGGCCGGGAACTTGGTAGCAGATAGATTTTCCGCCGCCAGTTGGAAGAAGGCCTATGGTATTATTGCCGCTCAAACAATGCTCGACGATATCCCCTTGAAGTCCTCGAAATCCAGGATAGCCCCAATACTTTTTTAATACCTCAAGTGCCTTTTGTTTACTCATAAATGTGCCTCAATAAAGGCGACACGCTCCTCGACACTGACCCTTGGCACTTCTATTAAATTGTAGCCTTTCTCGCGATAAGCCAATTTTAAAAAGCCATCTACTTCGATACAATCCTCTAACGTTTCCATACGCTGCTTATCGAGGCTATGAATCTCATGCCAAACTGGTAAAAAGAATACCGCATCAAAATGCATCTCCTCCAATTCCTTTGACCATTGTTCCGTCAATTGCGTTTCACCTTTTATAAGATACGCGTATGCATCCAGGTTTGTACGATCGTAAAAATTAATTTTTCCTAACACAGCATTAGAATACTGTTCATTTCGCAGTTGCCATACCACATCGGTAAAAGCATTTAGATCTTTCCAAGGCAAAATATCCGTACCGTCATCCAAACTTTGTTGAATAATCTCACGTGCTTGTTCATGAAAAACGGGGTAACCTAAAGACTCCAAAGCCGCACTTAATGTCGTTTTTCCGGTAGCGGGCGCACCCGTTATTGCAATTCTCTTCGTTTTCAATAGGATTGAGATATCTTCGTAGTACCTCAAAAATACTTCTAATGCGCCGATTTCTATTTGTCTTTTTACCACTAATTCTACTAAGCTTTTCTGCCAGTGGACAGAGCAAGGGCGCAATACAATTCTTTCAGAGGGCTCAGGAGGCATTTAGAAACGGTAAAACAGAGCAAGGCTGGAAGTATTTAAATAAGAGTATGCACAAGGGTAGGGATGTTTATTACCAGCCCTATATCTATGCCGGCGATCAAAAATTTCGAAACGGAAAGTATTCAGAGGCTATTGCGTACTACGATGAAGCATTAGACATAAAGGAGCTTTCGAGTATTTATTTAAAGAAGAGCATAGCTAATAAATACTTGTTTCAATGGGAGGAGAGCATTGCTCAATGGGAGATCTACTTATCTATAGCGCGCTTGTCGAAGGAGCGTCGAGAGGGAGCCGAATTGGAATTAGAAAACCTTCGCTTTGCAAAACAGCAACATGAAGAATATGTAGCATCGGATTTTGATTACAACATCCAGAAGCTGAGTTTTTCTACCGAGGAATTAGAGTATTTCCCCACCATTACTGGGGGAGACGAGCACCTCATCTATACCCACCGCTATATATCAGGTAGTAAGCCAACCGATGAAAACCTCTTTGAAGCTGCCCTTGATGGTATCTCAAAGTTCGGCTTTCCGCTTGAGGGCAATCTGAATTCTCGTTTGAACGAGGGTGCTGCTTGTATTAGCCCAGATGGCCAATTCATGGTGCTCACTGTGTGTGATCGCCCGGACGGTGCAGGAAGTTGCGATTTGTACTACAGCCATTGGAATCCAAACTATGGATGGGAAATCCCGAAGCCACTGCCTGGTGCTATTAATACGGGTCGGTGGGAGAGTCAACCGAGTCTAGGGCCAGATGGTCGGACTATCTACTTTGTGCGTGCCAGTAATAGCATGGAAGCTGACCGTGATATTTTTGTGTCTACTAAGGATAAAGAAGGGAATTGGTCCAAAGGACAAAAGCTTCCTTCGAATATCAATGGCAGCGACAGGGAAAGTTGTCCCTTCATGCACTTTGACGGGAAGACCTTGTATTTTCTATCCGAGCGCAGTCCTTCGTTGGGTGCTTCAGATTTCTTTATGTCCACCCGCATCAATGATTCAACCTGGTCAGATCCCATTAATCTTGGGTTTCCGTTCAATAGTTTTGGAGAGGAGTTTTCGCTGGTGATCGACAAAAGTGGGCAGTTTGGTTACCTCGCTTCCGATCGAGGTGAAGCCATTGTACCCAGTTATGATGGGCTCAGCGCTTTAGATCTGTATAGGTTTGACTTGCCAAAACACCTTCAGCCGGAGATCAGAGATAACTACGATCTCGTGGTTGTAGATAGTTTGACACTGCGTTCAATTGGTGATGCTTCCGTGCAACTTTTCAATGTTGATGGGGTCCAATTCTTTTCTGGCACCAGCGCTAAAAATACCGGTAGGGTCCGTTTAATGACCGATGGTGGAGAAGTGCGATTATCGGTGTATCACAAAGGATACTTGCCGTATTCAGGTGTTATTTCACAGCTGGACTACATCGCGAGACCATTGCATGGGAACAACGTGGCAACCATCAAGCTCATTCCAATTGCTGCAGGTAAGGCATTTGCATTAAGAAACATTCTTTTCGAATTGGACCAAAGCACCTTGTTGCCTGAAAGTGAAAAGGAACTTACGGCACTCTTACGGATGCTCGAGGACAATTTGGACTTGAACGCCACCATCATTGGACACACAGATAACCAAGGTGGACGGGCCTACAATCAAAGATTAAGCGAGGCCAGAGCAGCGGCAGTACTGAGTTGGTTGGTGGAGCATGGGGTTCAACCAACGAGACTTACTTCGGAAGGAAGGGGTATGGACAAGCCGGTGGCTTCGAACGATACAGACGCGGGGAGAGCCTTGAACAGACGCACAGAGGTTCTCTTGCGTTAACCCTCGTATTTATCTTTCCACATTGACTTCTGTTGGGCGCTGATCTGCTGCTCTTTACCATTTGATACCGGCGACCACAACACACTACCTTGAATCTCTTTTGGCAAATATTCTTGAGGTACAAAGCCTCCTGGATGATCGTGAGGATATAAATAGTTTTTTCCGTGGCCCAAATCTTTCGCTAAAGCACTTGAGGCATTTTTGAGATGGTCAGGCACTTCAAGATTCCCCGTTTGTTGAACCAATTTCTGCGCCTTGCCAATGGCGGTATAAGCGCTATTGGATTTTGCGAAGTGGCTAAATAGATGGTGCACTGGCTCAAGATAATTCTGCTTTCNGGCCAGCCAACGCGCTCCACAGCACTAAAGGTTTCATTGGCGAGCATCAAGGCGTTTGGATTGGCNAGGCCAANATCTTCNGCGGCTGAAATGATCAATCTGCGCGCAATAAATTTCACATCTTCTCCACCTTCAATCATTCGTGCGAGGTAATATACCGCTGCCTGTGGATCAGAACCTCTAATTGATTTAATGAAGGCTGAAATGACGTTGTAATGTTCATCTCCGCCTTTGTCGTAGCGAATCTGGGCATTGCTCAGGACATTCTGTGCAAACTCCTCATCGATAGGAACACCGCGTTTTCCTTGTTGAAAACAGAGCTCTACAAGGTTATAAAGTTTCCTTGCATCGCCCATACTCTGACGAATCAAGAAGTCGTGTGCAGTGATCGTAAGGTCCTTTTGGGTGGCGTATTCTGTTGCATTGGCGAGATCGATCATCATGGTCAAATCCGCTTTCGAGTGCGAATTCAATACATACACTTGCATTCTTGAAAGTAGGGCAGCGTTGATTTCAAAGGATGGGTTTTCCGTCGTAGCGCCAATTAATGTAATCCAACCCCGTTCTACAGCATGTAAAAGACTGTCTTGTTGTCCCTTGTTAAACCTATGAATTTCGTCTATGAAAAGAATGGGACGTTTATTGTCAAATAAATTTTTCTTTTCTGCAGTTGCTAATATTTCCCTTACATCCTTAACGCCTGCACTAACCGCACTGAGCTGATACAGCGGAGCTTCAAGTTCCTTGGCTAAAAGCAATGCTAAAGTAGTTTTTCCCACTCCAGGGGGACCCCAAAGCACTATGGATGGCAGTCTTCCAACTTCTAAACTTTTTCGCAATGCGCCATTTTGACCTACAAGATGTTCTTGGCCTAGATATTGGTCTAAAGATTGGGGTCGAAGCTGTTCTGCAAGCGGTTTCATTCCTCGAAAGTAACTATCTTTTCGCTATGTCAGGTTGGTCTAAATATGGAATTCACAAAGGGCTGTTTTTATGGCCCATCATTTGGGTTGCCCTTACGGCATTCGTTTTTGGTTTAGAGCAAGCCTTACAGGCTAATTTCGCTTCGCTGGGTCTCTATCCTGGTCAACTTTCCGGCGTTTGGCATATTCTTACATTTCCGCTCATTCACGGGGATTTCAATCACCTTTTTTCAAATGCAATCAGTCTGTTTTTCGTTGGAACGCTTCTTCGCTATTCATTTCCAAAAATATTTGATAGAGTTTGGTTACTGGCGTTCATATTGCCGGGCATAGGTCTTTGGTTTATAGGCAGACCAAATTTCCATATCGGCGCAAGTGCCTGGCTTTATGCTTTAGTTAGCTTTATATTTTTCAGCGGTATACTCCGACTTCATGTTAAGCTGCTTGCCCAGAGTATGCTCATGGTTTTCTTGTACGGTTCCTTCCTTTGGGGCGTCTTACCACACGATCCCACGATCAGTTGGGAAGGACACCTTAGCGGAGCCATTGTAGGACTACTTTTGGCACTATATTATCGTAAGACTGAACCTATAGAGGCATTGCGCGACCAACCTGTTCCGCACGAAGAGGTAGCGTGGGACGATTGGAAAGACCCGTTCGACCAAGATTTGAATTTCCAGGAAGTTAAAGGTGCGCCGCGTACACCATCGAAACCGCCGTTAAAGCAGCAGTTTCGGTACGAAGACGGCTCTGCCCCAGATGAATGGGTGTAAATCCAGCATTTTCCGCAGCAAGAACTTCTTCTGCGGTAAAATCCCCTTCAGGCCCAATCAATACGACTAGTTTTTGATTACGAACCAATTCCGTAAAAGCGGTTCGCTCACTATCATCACAATGAGCGATACAGCGCGTGCCTTCCAGGTTCAATTGAAGGAAATCTTTGAAAGGAATAAGAGGGCTTATCTGAGGAAGCTTACCTTTCAAACTTTGCTTTGTAGCACTGAGTGCGACCTTAAATAGTCGCTCTTCTTTTATGATTTTACGTTCGCTGCGCTCGCACCGCAGGGGTATAATATGTGTAACACCTAGTTCAATAGACTTTTCAATGAACCATTCAAATCGATCCATATTCTTTGTAGGTGCGACGGCAACTGTTAACTCATATGGAACTTGACCCCATTGCTCTTGATCTACTGTATAAGAACCTTCTACAGAGCGTTTATTCACCGTTTCTATAGCGCCGAGATACAAGTTTCCGTCGCCAGTAATAAAGTGGATGGTATCACCTTCACCTTTTCTCAAAACACGTGTACAATGATTGATTTCACTTTCATGTAAGTAAAACCTCTCCGCTTCGATATGTCCGTAGAAGAGTTGCAATTAAACGCCAACTTTATCCTTTGTCTTCACAATGGGTCTTTCTATTTGCTTTTCTACGAAGGCAATAATCTGGTCCGCTACATCAACGCCTGTAACACGTTCAACTCCTTCAAAACCAGGCGAGCTGTTCACTTCCAGAACGAGAGGACCGCGCTCGCTTCGTAACATATCCACACCTGCGATATTCAAGCCTAATGCTTTGGTGGCCGCAATAGCTGTCTTTTTTTCTTTCGAAGTTAAGGTCACTTTAACGCCTTCGCCCCCGCGGTGGAGGTTAGAACGGAATTCACCTTCTTGTCCCTGACGTTTATAAGCAGCAATAACTTTCCCGCCAACTACGATTACGCGGATGTCTGAACCACCCGCTTCCTTAATAAACTCTTGAACTAGAATATTAGCGTTAAGACCATAAAATGCCTCAATCACACTTTTTGCTGCCGTCTTTGTTTCTGCCAGAACCACACCTAATCCTTGTGTTCCCTCTAGTAATTTGACAATCAGCGGGGGACCTCCTACGGTTTTGATCAGATTCTGAACGTCGCGCGGCTGTTTCGCAAATACGGTTTTAGGAATGCCAATATCATTTTTAGCAAGCACTTGTGTTGCACGGAGTTTGTCCCGACTTCGGACAAGTGCCAGCGAGCTAAGCGTGGTATACACGTGTTTAACTTCGAATTGGCGGATAATAGAACTTCCATAAAAGGTTACAGATGCGCCAATTCTTGGAATAATTGCATCGTAATCAACCAATTCATGATCGCCTAAATACACATTGTTATTGTTGGTTTCCATACCTACATAACAATGATTGTGATTGATCACATCGACATCATGTCCACGTTTCTGTGCCGCTTCTACCAGCCTATTTGTGCTGTACAATGATGGGTTGGCGCTTAGAATAGCTAATTTCATTTTAAATTATTTAGTGACGTCGACGATAAAGCCTAGTTCAAGTAAGTTACGACCTAGGAGCATATCATAGGTAAGTTTTGAACGGTTCGAAAAACCAATCAATACAGTGTGGGTCATTTTATTAACCACAATTTCAGTTTCTATCATTGGACGTTCTTGTTTTGAACCGAACGAATTTCGAACGTTCCGCAAGATAAAATCGTCAAAAATCAGCTTATCACCCGTATAAAATTGATTGTCTGGATCAAAGAGAATCACGGCTAGTTTTGGCCCGTCAGTATCCTCATATATCTCTATATAAGAGGCACTTATCGCACAGCTTGCTGCTCCAGAGTCTACTCTGGCCGACAGATTATATACCCCTAATTCAGGTAAGTTGACCTTAGCCGTGGCTCCAACCGTAATTTTATTTTTCATGGCGCGAATAAAAGACACTTAATTGGTCTACACAATAGCAAAAACGAACTTCACTAAAATTTAATTTTAGCCTGAGCGCTAGTACTTAACGGAGCATTTACTCCATCTAAATATTGATAGTAGCCAGCGACTCCGATCATCGCAGCATTATCAGTAGTGTATTGAAAGGGAGGTAGGTAGATGGCAATATCATTNTTTGCTCCCCACACGGTTAGCGCTTCTCGCAATCCANTATTTGCGCTAACACCGCCCGCTATGGCGAAATTAGAAATNNTGGTAAATTTTTGAGCAGCCTCAACCTTTTTCATTAAGACCTTTATTAGCGCACTTTGGTAGCTTGCACAAATATCATTTAAATGATCCTTGATAAAATTAGGATTCCGTTTCATCTCCTTTTGAAGTGCATACAAAAAGCTCGTTTTCATACCGGAAAAACTGTAATTGTAATCGGGCAGATCACTCTTATTAAAAGACATGAAAGTTGGATTACCTAGTTTCGCTAAACGATCAATGTGTGGACCTCCGGGGTAGGGCAGCCCTAATATTTTCGCAGCTTTGTCGAACGCTTCTCCGACGGCATCATCAATGGTTTCACCTAAAACGGTCATTGAATTCACCGACTGAACCTCGACGATCTGTGTGTGGCCACCGCTGACAGTCAAACAGAGAAATGGAAAGGAGATAGGTGTTTCGTGTGCACCATCAATCAAATGTGCTAAAACGTGTGCATGCATGTGATGCACGGGTATTAAAGGGATGTTTAAGGCAAGGGCCATACTTTTTGCAAACGAGGTGCCCACCAGCAAACTGCCTAATAGACCAGGTCCGTTAGTAAATGCTATGGCATGTAGCTCGTGAGGTTTGATATTTGCTACCTTTAGAGCGCGATCGACTACAGGTACGATGTGCTGTTGGTGTGCTCTTGAAGCCAATTCAGGAACCACTCCTCCAAAAGCTTCGTGAACTCCCTGAGAGGCAACCTCATTAGATAATACTTTATTACCTATGAGGACGGCGGCGCTCGTATCGTCGCAGGAACTTTCGATTGCTAATATGTAAGGTGCGTTTTGCATGAATGAGTCAAAAATACAGCAAAGATCACGTGTGCTGGGTAAAAATATCCGCATCAGCCTATTGGTCTCATTGGTGACCGTCATTTTAGCAGGAATTTTTTTAATTAATTCCACTGCCGTGCAACGCAGTATTTGGAATAGATATGTGGAGCCGCACCTTGAACGTATGCAGTTGTCTTCTGATTTTCAGGGTTTTGATTACATCTTTCCGAATTCTTTCGGCATAAGGCCCTTACATCTCTACACAGCAACAGACACTCTTCTTGCAAGTCGAAAGATCGAAGTAATGGAGCTCTCTTTTTCAAACGGATGGAAGACTACCTCTATAAAAGGTGAGCGTTTAGTAGTAAATCTAAAGGCATTGGAATCGTTATTGGAAGAAGGACAAAGTAGTTCTTCGAATACAAATTTCTCCTTAGCCGCTGGTGAGATTACTTTACCCGATTTACAACTTACAGGAGATACGACATTCCCATCAGTAGCGATAAACTGCACCGGGTTTCATTTTGAGCAGGGGCTCAAGATTGAGTCCTTGCAGTTGAGATCCGTGTGGGATACTCTACAGTTGCTAGCGACCATGCAAAGCATTGAATTAGGTAATGATTCGGTTCGTGGATATGCTCATATTGATGCGGCTGGCTTTGGTCGGCTCGAGGGCACTATAGAAGGCACTGGTGAAGCAATAGTCTTTAACGGTGCTTTGGGCTTTAATGAGACGAACAAATGGCTGCCCGCCGAAGTGTTAGAATATGAGCTACCACTGGACTATGGTGTTCAATGTTCGTTATACCATTTCGATTCGTTATCAAGCACTATCTCATTTAACAACGCAACTATTTCAGGAGCGGCTACCTTACAGGGTGCCCTTTCTACTAGGCTTGCAGCTACCATTACTACGAACATCCTAGAGGGCGCTCAAAAGCATTTTCCTAAGAATCTACCTACGAACTTTATTCCTCGCAACCTGCACATAACAGGGACTTTAGAAAAGGGAGAAATAGTCAACGTCGATGCGAAAGTTCGCTCAAATTCAGCGAAATACACTCTTAATTTCAAAGATTTAGAGTCCGCGGCATTTGTTAATGCATACATTACAGAAACGGGGCTAACGAACCTTGAAGCGCTTACTTTTAAAACGGCATTGAAACCCAATATTACGGCGGTGATTCAGAATAACTGGGTAGCCACCGGAGTTTTCCCTAAGCTCCAATTCTCCACGCATACAAGCAGAGGATTAAGCTTTGACTTGCATCATAATGGTTTAAAAGATTCTATTTGGCTATCTTGTTTAGACACCCTTCTAGATCTGGAAGGTTTTGTGGTGAGAGATGTTGGCGATTACATCATGGATCTAGAGGTACATGCGGTGGGTTTAGATTTATTTGATCCGTTGGATACTGGCCAGGTCATTAGCGGTTTATTTGGCCTTAATTATCTTGAAAATTCTACGGGTAACTTTTCAGCCAATGAAGTTGTATTGCAACGGCCAAATGATGTTGTAATCCTGCGTTCATTCTTCGCAGAGCACGGTCTTGAAAACGGTATCCGTTCTCTAGTAGTACAAAGTGATGTCGCCAATGGTCGACTCGTAGGTCACTGGAATTTCCAACTATTGCCTGAAGTCGCTAAGGTTATTCTAGCTTCTTCATACGATGATGGTTCTGTGAAAGTTTGGCCAAAAGCGAAACTAGAAGGTTATCTAAGGGTGGGTGAGGTGAATTGGTTGGCTGATCTATTACACTTGCCTTTAACGGTAGAAGCCGGAAGCACACTCAAATGGGACTACAATAATGTAGGACGAACCTGGTCGCTCGATGGGGCAGTTCATTCCGGTTCTTATGACAACTATACCTTATCGGGCCTAGATGTAACGGTACTTCACCAAGGTGACTATTTTGATGCCTTAGCTTCGATGGACCAGGCACGTGTGAATGAAATAACTATCGATGGACTTAAAGCAGAATCGCACGGCATAGGAAAGAACCGTAGCGTTCGTTTATCAGGCGCAATAGAGGATAGTATTCCAAGTCAATTTACTGGTGCATTCAAGTATACACCGGGCAGTGCTGATTTTGAGTACGGCATTTTCAATATTGGTTTAGACACCTTTAAACTGGTTACTTCCAAGAATATTTCATGGAATTCCAACTTCATAGAGGTCGCAGGCTTGCAGTTCGGAGGCGGTGCCGGCGCTTTAGGTTTAGACGGTACGTTTACCTTCGATGAAGAAGTTTCGTCTAAGGCTACCATTGTTGCTGAACTAAATGCACGGCCTTTAAATTATTTAATTCGAACCCCAGAAGCTGTTTTAGGTGGATCTTACGCCGCAGAACTTCAATTCCTTGAGGACTCTTCTTTACGTTGGACAGCGAAGACTTCAATTACTGGTCTAACCTTTAACGGCATTGAATACGGTGCGTTTGATGGTCAAATTGGTTACGACCTTTCACGGTCAGACATTTATGTTCAAGGTCAGTTACTGGATGGCACCAAGACGTATTTATCTACTAGAGGCCACTACAACACCTCAATGGACGATCTAGATATCAGTCTTAATCTAGCTTCCTTAAATGTAGCTTCTTTGAACCCATTCTTTCATGAATCCATAGCCGGTTTGGCGGGCAGCTTAGAAGGAGGTTTGCAGATTTATGGACCACTAAATAGTTGGGAATCAAGAGGAGAGGTGTACTGGCATCAAGGGGAGATTGAAATCCCTTTGTTGGGCGCGCAATTCGCGGTAGTGGAAGAATCCTCAATTTCAATAACTCATGAAGGATTCCAATTAGATTCAATTGGATTGGTCTCAAGGATAGACCAAACCAAGGCTTTGGCATGGGGCTCTATATTGCATCGCCAGTTGAGCGAATTCGGCCTAGATATTCACTTGTCTACAGATAGTTTGCTTGCGATGAATAAGCCGCGAAATGCTGAGGATATGTTCTACGGTAGGGCTGTCGCCGCGGGAACGATGGATTTAGTAGGTCCTGTAGAACAATTGCAACTGAATGTTCAAGCCACCACAAAAGAAGGGACCGTGCTTAAAATTCCAATGGATAATCCAACTGCCGTGGAATTGCCAAGTTTTATCCGATTTGTAGATTCAGAATTGCCGTCAGTAGTTCCGCCTACTTTTACAGGAGTCACGGACTATTTTAGTGCAGATTTGGGAATAGAAGTAACCCCAGAGGCTAGAATAGAATTGGTTCTAGACGAAGTATTGGGAGATATAATTCGTGCACAAGGCAGCGGCTCAATGCGATTGAAAATTCTTGAAGATGAGAGTGTTGAGCTCTATGGTGTTTATACTGTTCAAGAAGGGGATTACCTTTTCACCCTTCAAAACATCATTAACAAGCAATTCCAACTTTTACCCGGGGGGACCATATCATGGAGCGGCGATGTCTATCAAGCCGAGCTTGACTTAAAAGCCGTATACCGCGTTCAAACGGATCTCACAGGATTAGTAACCAGCGCGAATTACAATAATGAGAAAGTTCCTGTAGATCTAATTATTGCGCTGTCGGGTCCTCTACTTTCTCCCGAAATAAATTTTGCCCTCGAATTACCGGAAAGTCCTGCTTCCTACCAGCAAGAACTAAATCGTCATTTTTTAAACGAGGAAGCGCTTCACTATCAAGCATTTTCGCTCCTAATGTTGGGCGATTTTTTCCAACAAAATCTGGCCATTCAAGAGAGTATAAATTTCGAATCTTCGCTCGGTAACACCACCTCTGAACTCCTTGTGAGTGAGTTTGGCAGTTGGTTGGCGGCGGGAATAGGTCAGTATGTTACTGTCGACTTTGATTACACCACAGGCGCCAACCCATTGACCAACTTTGGAAACCAGGGCGATAATCTTAATCTTGGAGTGTCTAAAAATTTCTTTGACGGAAAATTAAAGCTGCAATCGTCTTTTGACGTGCCAATAGGACAGGAGCAGGCCTCAACTTTATTACTTGGAGATACGGAAGTAACACTGGACATCTCAAAGCAGGGTAATGTAGTGCTTAAAGCGTTCAACAGAAGCAATCGTAATGATCCTTTACTCCAAAGTACAGGTCCTTATACACAAGGTGTGGGTGTCCAATTCAAAAAGGACTTTAATAGCTTAACTAAGCCTTCAAAAACTGATTCTCAATAAGGTCGACCGCAGATACGAGATCTTCGACGTAGTGTTTAGGCACTGTAGTATGCGGCTTTAAACCGTGACCAGTTTTTACTCGAATGGTTTCAACTCCTGCATTAGCACCGGCTTCGATATCCCTTGGACTATCTCCTACAAGGTAACTTTGCGTTAAGTCAATATTGAATCGGTCCGCAGCTTCTAGTAACATACCTGGCTTAGGTTTGCGACAACTACATTCAACTTTAAACTCTTTAATTTCACCTTCATACCCACTGTGCGGATGGTGTGGGCAATAGTAGATCGCCTCAACAAAAGCCCCATCTTGCCCTAATTCTGTTTCCATCTTTTTATGGATTTCATCAAGCGTAGCCATGGTGCAAAGTCCTCTGGCAATCACACTTTGATTGGTCACCACGACCACTAAGAAGCCCATCTTATTTAGTCTGCGGATGCTCGAAGCGGCATACGGGTACAATTCTAGATCTTCCGGTCGGTCGATAAGGTCTGTATCGATATTAATAACACCATCGCGATCAAGGAAAACACACCGTTGTTTGTTATTTAGGTTACGTGCAGCGACCTTTCCGCTTTTTAGGGCCTCTTCAACCTTTTCTAATCGGTCCGGTGTACCCATATCCTTTAATATTCAGGCGTATTGTAGGCGAACACATTTAATTTTGAATGAAGGGTAGGGAAGATGTCTTTTCCAAAGTCCGCTTTTACCCCGGGTTCCAAATGTTCAAGCACGACAGGATCAAAAACGTAGGCTGCTGCATTCACTAGGTTTCTGTAGCGTAAACCTTCTGGATGCGGTTTTGCATAGAAGGCCGTCACCCGATCTTCCTTATCAACGGCTAATAAGTCGCTGTCGTATGGGTGATCGTTTGGATGCACTACTAATGTGGCGTCCGCATTCTTATTCTGATGGAAAGCCACGAGTCTACTTAGATCCATATCCATTAAAACATCCCCGTAGAGTACCAGAAATGGTTCTTTTAACTGTGCTTCAATAGCTTTCACTCCGCCAACTGTGCCTAATGGCTTTTCTTCAACGTAATACTTGATGTCAACCCCAAAGTCTTTACCGTCTGAGAAATAAGATTCAATATGCTCGTACATGTGATTTACAATGAGCCACACCGTAGTAAAGCCATGCGCTTTGAGTAAGTCTATTTGGTAGGCCAAAAGAGGCTTGCCTAACACAGGCATCATAGGTTTGGGTACGTCCGATCTAACCTCTGCAAGTCTAGTCCCTTTTCCTCCCGCAAGAATTACCGCTGTTTTCATTCTAACATATTTCCCTCAAACCTAAGAAACTACATTGGGCTTTTTTCGAAAGAATCAGAAAGTTTCAAAAAGACGATTATTTTTTGCTCAAAGGTGTTGTAGATTTCAAAAACGCTATTACATTTGCAACCCAATCAAGAATACGGTCCGGTAGTTCAGTTGGTTAGAATACAAGCCTGTCACGCTTGGGGTCGCGAGTTCGAGTCTCGTCCGGATCGCCAACAGAAAGAAAGCCCCGAGAGTTTCGCTCTCGGGGCTTTTTCGTTTAGGTTTTAATCAATTTATTAGCGCCTTCCTTTGGGCTTGTTTGCCCGGCTTTTGTGCAACTCACAATACCTGTGGTCGGGTAGGGCTTCTCGTTCACACTTCGCACCGGTCTTAGTTTTAAAAACACATTTACGAAAGGCTTTTGG
>JGI26082J51739_10000767_pt1 | contig 20231 bp, 20 predicted proteins | sample SaaInl5LU_22_DNA_FD_51739 | JGI IMG/M metagenome (IMG submission 51739)
CCATCATTATAATTGGTAAAATCTGCAATTCCACCTGTTAAAAAATCAGGTACAATTTTAAAACTTCTGCCTTTTAAATATTTTATAGATGCATCTATTAATTCTACAAAATTGTGTGGTAATATTTTAGTTGATAAACCTACTGCAATTCCTTCTGCACCTTGTGCNANTAATAATGGGAATTTTACGGGTAAATCTATAGGTTCTTTTCTACGACCATCGTAAGACAATTTCCACTCTGTGGTTTTTGGATTAAACACCACATCTAAAGCAAATTTAGACAAACGCGCTTCTATATATCTTGATGCTGCAGCTCTATCTCCTGTTANGATATTACCCCAGTTTCCTTGCATGTCTATTAGCAATTCTTTCTGCCCCATTTGCACCATTGCATCTGCAATAGAAGCATCTCCATGAGGATGATACTGCATGGTATGCCCAACAATATTAGCTACTTTGTTGTAACGTCCATCATCCAAATCTTTCATAGAATGCATAATTCTTCGCTGTACAGGCTTTAAACCATCTTCTAAAGACGGAACTGCTCTTTCTAAAATTACATACGAAGCGTAGTCTAAAAACCACTCTTTGTACATTCCTGTAACTTTAGTAATAGTTTCCTCTTGAGAATTTTCTCCTTGATTTGTTAATTCTTCTTCGTGTTCGTTTTCGTTTATTTCTTCACTCATAAAAAACGTTAAATCGTTTAATTGTGTTTTTTTTATTTGGGCGTTCCCTAAAGGTCGGGCTTTACGTTACAATCTTTTTATTTTGTTCTCGATACTTTTTTGTTCATACTTCACAAAAAAACTCGAACTGACAATAAAAAGGATTTCCACTTCAATCCCTAACGCAAGTTTACTTATTAACTTTATTTTTGATATAACCTATTTGATTTATCTTTGGCGGTCTTTCCTTTTTCTCAATTAATTCATCTAAATAAGAAAATACCAATTCTATATTTTTATCGTGATTCGTTAGTTTCTTTTTTATGTCTTCAATTTCTAATCGTAAACTTAAATTATCACTCAACAAATCTCTCATTTTTGTAAATATTCTAATAATTTTAATATTTACAGCAATTGCTCTATCACTATTAAAACACTAGATAACATTGCAACTCCTTGTTCTGTAAAGACCATTGGTGTATAACGTAAACCCATGTTTTCAGAATTGGAGGTGCCAAATTGGCTCCTCCAATTCTGAAGTTCATCTTTAGACATTTCAAACATAAAATCTTCAGGAAATCGATTGACATTTCTTCTAACTTGACGTTTTAATTGCTTTGTTTCTACTTGTTATAATTCTGCCAAATCTCTATCTAACATTACTTTTTGATTACGAATCAAATAGATTTTATTAGATATTATTTCATCTGGAATTATTAATTTTTCTTCTTCTTTCATTTTTAGTAAACTTGACGTTGCAAATTGCGAACTCTAATTTTATCCTAAAGACCTCACAGGTTTTAAAAACCTGTGAGGTCTGAATCTAATCTTCTACGTAATCTAATTCAACTTTTAAATTATTAATGATAAATTTTTGTCTATCAGGAGTGTTTTTACCCATATAAAATTCCAACATTTGCTCTATAGACATTTCTTTATCTAACATTACTGGATCTAAACGAATATCATCACCAATAAAATGGACAAATTCGTTTGGAGAAATTTCACCCAAACCTTTAAATCGAGTAATTTCTGGCTTGCCTCTTAACTTTTTTATAGCTTCTCTTTTTTCATCATCCGAATAACAATAAAACGTTTGCTTTTTGTTACGGACTCTAAATAAAGGTGTTTCTAAAATATATAAATGCCCTTCTTTAATCAATTCTGGAAAAAACTGTAAGAAAAATGTAATTAATAATAACCGAATATGCATACCATCTACATCTGCATCTGTTGCAATTACAATGTTGTTGTAACGCAAATCTTCTAAACCATCTTCTATATTTAATGCAGCCTGCAATAAATTAAATTCCTCATTTTCGTACACTATTTTTTTACTCAATCCATAAGAATTTAAAGGTTTTCCCTTTAAACTAAATACAGCTTGTGTGTTTACATTTCTTGATTTTGTAATTGACCCAGAAGCAGAATCACCCTCTGTAATAAACAAAGTAGTTTCTAAATGTGCTTCTTTTTTGGTATCCCCTAAATGGATTCTACAATCTCGTAGTTTTTTGTTGTGTAAACTGGCCTTTTTAGCTCTATCTCTAGCTAATTTTCTAATTCCAGAAAGTTCTTTACGCTCTTTTTCTGCTTGTAAAATTTTCTTTTGCAGTTTGTCTGCAACCTCTGTGTTTTTATGTAAATAGTTGTCTAAATGTGTTTTAACAAAATCATTGATATAGGTTCTTACAGTTGGTAAATCTCCACCCATTTCTGTAGAACCTAATTTGGTTTTAGTTTGACTTTCAAAAACAGGTTCCATCACCTTTATTGCAATAGCAGAAATGATAGATTTACGTACATCTGAAGCCTCGAAGTTTTTACCAAAAAAATCGCGAATGGTTTTTACAACAGCTTCTCTAAATGCAGATTGGTGTGTACCTCCTTGTGTGGTATGTTGTCCGTTTACAAAAGAATGATATTCTTCTGAATACTGTGTTTTACTGTGAGTAATTGCAACTTCAATATCATCTCCTTTTAAGTGAATTATTGGATACAACATATCATCTTTGTTGTTATTATCTTCCAATAAATCTTTTAATCCGTTTTCAGAAAAGTATTTTTCTCCATTAAAAATAATGGTTAAACCAGGATTTAAATACACATAATTCTTCAACATTTTAGAAACATATTCGTTTCTAAATTTGTAGTTTTTAAAAATGGTTTCATCTGGGATAAACTGAACTTTGGTACCTTTTCTTCGAGAGGTTTCTTCTAAAAACTCTTGCTCTCCTAAATTACCTTGNCTAAATTCTGCAGAAGCAGATTTACCTTCACGTGTAGACTCTACCCTAAAATAAGACGAAAGTGCATTTACAGCTTTGGTACCCACCCCATTTAAACCTACAGATTTTTTAAAGGCTTTAGAGTCGTATTTACCACCAGTATTCATTTTAGAAACTACGTCTACTACTTTTCCTAGCGGAATACCACGACCATAATCGCGAACTGTAACTTTGCTACCTTGTATAGAAATTTCTATGGTTTTACCTGCCCCCATCACATACTCGTCAATAGAGTTATCTAAAACCTCTTTTACCAAAATATAAATACCATCGTCTGCAGAAGAACCATCTCCTAACTTACCAATGTACATTCCTGGACGCATTCTAATATGCTCTTTCCAATCTAAAGATCTAATATTATCTTCTGTATATTTTGTTTCCTGACTCATAAAAAACGTTTACAACTTTTAGGTTTGAAGTACTTGTAAAAATAGGGTTTCACAACAAAAAATAAAATAACAAAAACAATTAGTTATCAACAGGATTTCAACGAGAAAAAACCCGTTTGTTAATTTACATATTACCTAAAATATGTAGTGTATTACTTTTACAAAATTCACAATAAAAAACAATATGTTATATTTTTAAACAAATGATTTAGAACTAAACATTTTAACTACTTTTGACAAAAATAAACAAAAAATATCGTGGAAAACTCGCAACTTTTAGAATTAGCAAATAAATACGGAAGTCCCTTATATGTTTACGATACAGATAAAATTGAATCGCAATACAAAAGGTTAACAAACGCTTTTAGTGATGTTAAAAATTTAAAATTAAATTATGCCGTTAAAGCATTATCAAACATAAATATTTTAAAATTCTTTAAAAATTTAGGTGCTGGTTTAGATACAGTTTCTCATCAAGAGGTGCAATTGGGCTTAACTACAGGTATAGATCCAAAAAATATTATTTATACACCCAATGGAGTTTCTTTACAAGAAATTGAAGAAGTTGCAAAATTAGGCGTTCAAATTAATATTGATAATTTATCTATCTTAGAATTATTTGGTCAAAAACACCCAGAAATTCCTGTTTGTGTGCGTATCAATCCACACATTATGGCTGGTGGAAATTCTAAAATTTCTGTGGGTCATATCGATTCTAAATTTGGGATTTCTATTCATCAAGTTCCACATATTAAACGTGTGGTAGAAAATACGGGTATGAATATTAACGGAATTCACATGCACACAGGATCTGATATTTTAGATATTGATACTTTTTTACGTGCATCAGAAATTTTATTTGATGTGGCTAAACAATTTAAAAATATCGATTTTATCGATTTTGGAAGCGGTTTTAAAGTGCCTTATAAAGAAGGAGATATTTCTACAGATATAGAGCAATTAGGCGTACAATTATCAGAACGTTTTAACGAGTTTTGTAAAGAATATGGCAAAGACATTACATTAATGTTTGAACCTGGAAAATTTTTAGTGTCTGAAGCTGGTGTATTTTTAGCAAAAGTAAATGTTGTAAAACAAACCACTTCTACCGTTTTTGCGCATGTAGACTCTGGATTTAATCATTTGGTAAGACCCATGATGTACAATTCTTACCATCATATAACCAATATTTCTAACCCGAAAGGAAGAGATAGATACTACTCTGTTGTGGGTATATTTGCGAAACAGACACCTTTGGTTCTAACAGAAGGATTGCAGAAATTTCAGAAGAGAATGTCTTGTGTTTCCATAATGCTGGTGCCTATTGTTATTCTATGGCTTCTAATTACAATTCGCGTTATTTACCTGCAGAAGTAATGGTTCATCAAGGAAAAGACTACTTGATTAGAAAAAGACAAACGATTCAAGATATTTTACACAATCAAGAAGTTGTCGAATTTTCTCAGTTAAAAAAAACTAAAAAAGAAGCCGTTACTCTTTAACTTTTTCTAAAAAATAAATTATTTTTACAGACCCCACAGGTTTAGATACTGTAATGAATTCAGTACAAAAACCTGTGGGGTCTAAATTTATGATAATGAAAATTAGGCTTTCTAAAACAGAAGATATTCCAAATATTCTAACAATTATTGATGATGCAAAAGCGTATTTAGCATCACAAAAGATAGATCAATGGCAAAATGGCTATCCAAATGCAGCCCAAGTTGAAAACGATATTAAAAAAGGTGAAAGTTATGTGGTTGTAAATGATGAAAATCAGGTTATGGCAACTTCTATGTTTACCACAAGAAAAGAGCCCACATACAAAAAAATTATAGATGGTAATTGGATTGTAAGTGAAGATGAAAAATATGGCGTAGTTCATAGAATGGCCATCAAAAAAGAATTTAGAAAATATGGTTTGGCTACTTTTATGTTTGATGAATTTCACTTGCAATTATTAGAAAAAAACATAAAAAGTTTAAAGATTGATACACATGAAGAAAATATCGGAATGCAATCTTTAATTAAAAAATTGGGTTACCAATATTGTGGCGTTATTTATACTTCATATAATGCAAAACGTTTTGCTTATGAGAAAGTAATTTCTTAAAAAAACTAATTCTTGTCTTTTCAGCGCAGACGAAAACTAATAAAATTTTTAAAAACTATAATCTTTTTGACTACGCTCAAGGAGACAGTTTAAATTTGATAAATATTTAAAAATAAATGCAACTACTCCAATACGTAATACAACAAACCAACTTAACAGAAAAATCGGTTTCCAATACACTTTCATTGTTAAATGAAGATGCAACTATTCCCTTTATTTCTAGATATAGAAAGGAAATGACTGGAAATTTAGATGAAGTTCAAATTGGAGAAATTGTAAAAATTAAAGAAACTTTTGAAGCCTTAGAAAAAAGAAAAATTGCCATTTTAAAAGCTTTAGAAGAGCAAAAGGTTTTAAATGCTCAATTAACTCAAAAAGTAAAAAGTGCAAAAGACAGTATTACCTTAGAAGATATTTATTTACCTTATAAAAAAAAGAGAAAAACAAAAGCAGAAACTGCGCGTTTACAAGGTTTAGAACCGTTGGCAAAAATGATTATGAGTCAACGTGTAAATGATTTAGAATATACAGCCTCTAAATATACTTCCAACGAAGTTGATACAATTGAAGATGCTCTAGAAGGCGCACGTTTTATAATTGCAGAATGGATTAACGAACGTACAGATATTAGAAATAATATTCGTTATCAACTAGAACGCTTCGCTACTATTTCATCTAAAGTAATAAAAAAGGAAATAGATAATGAAAAAGCACAAAAATTTAAAGATTATTTTGATTGGAGTGAATCTTTAAACCGGATTCCGTCGCACAGATTATTAGCCATTTTAAGAGCCGAAAAAGAGGGGTTTATTCGTATAAAAATAGAAATTGATACAGAAAGAACGCTTCAAAAAATGGAAAGTAGAATTATTCGTTCGAACAACGAATGTGCTACTCAAATTCAATGGGCAATTCAAGATGCTTTTAAACGTTTGTTATTTCCCTCTTTATCCAATGAAGCTTTATCAATTGCCAAAGAAAAAGCTGATCAAAGTGCCATAGCCGTTTTTGCGAAAAACTTACAACAATTATTGTTAGGAGCTCCTTTAGGAGAAAAACGAGTGTTGGCAATAGATCCTGGTTTTAGATCTGGCTGTAAAATTGTATGCTTAAATGAACAAGGAGAATTAAAACATAATGAAACCGTGTTTCCACATGCACCTCAAAACCAATCTTTAGATGCGATTAAAAAAATTAGTTCTTTAGCAGAAGCCCATAAAATTGAAGCTATTGCTATTGGAAATGGAACAGCCTCTAGAGAAACAGAACAATTGATTAAAAAAATTCAGTTTAAAAATGCAATTGATGTATTTGTGGTGAGTGAAGCTGGAGCGTCCATATATTCTGCCTCTAAAATTGCTAGAGATGAGTTTCCAAATTACGATGTAACAGTTCGTGGTGCCGTTTCTATTGGTAGACGTTTACAAGATCCTTTAGCAGAACTGGTTAAAATTGATGCAAAATCGATTGGAGTTGGGCAATATCAGCATGATGTAGACCAAACCAAACTAAAAAAATCTTTAGATACGGTTGTAGAAAGTTGCGTAAATATGGTGGGGGTAAACATTAATACTGCAAGCGAATCTTTACTGAGTTATGTTTCTGGAATTGGACCCAAATTAGCAACTAATATTGTAAATTACAGAAACGAAAACGGTTCTTTTTCTTCTAGAAATGAGATTAAAAAAGTACCACGTTTAGGAGGAAAAGCCTTTGAGCAAGCTGCAGGTTTTTTAAGAGTTAAAAATGCAAAGAATCCTTTAGATGATTCTGGTGTACATCCTGAAAGTTATTTTTTGGTTGATAAAATTGCGAAAGACTTAAAAACGAATGTGAAAGATATTATTGGGAACAAAGAAATTCTTAAACAAATAAATGTAAATAATTATGTTTCAGAAACTAACGGTTTACCAACTTTAAAAGACATTATTAACGAGTTAGAAAAACCAGGTTTAGACCCAAGAGCAAAAGCCAAAGTGTTTTCTTTTGACAAAAACATCAAAACCATTGACGATTTAAGAATTGGACAACTCTTACCAGGAATCGTTAATAATATTACCAATTTCGGCTGTTTTGTAGATATTGGTATTAAAGAAAGTGGCTTAATTCACGTTTCTAATTTATCAGATTCGTTTGTAAAAGATGTAAATACTATTGTAAGTTTACAACAACAAATTGTGGTAAAAGTTTTAGAGGTAGATGTGGTTAGAAAACGAATTCAATTGGCTTTGGTGAAGTAAATTCTAAATAATTCATAAATATTTCTTTAATTTGAGCTTCAGTTAAAAATTATGATTCAAAAAATAAAAAGCTTTTTATACCTATATATCTTAATATTTATTTTTTCTTGTAGTTCAGAAAAAGATTGTACGAAAACTATAATTATACAAAACGAGTTTATAATATCTGGAGCAAATGGAACAACCATAATTCCAGAGATAACACAAGTTGTAGATTGTAGCTTTCCTGAACCTGATGCTCCAGAAATAATTGAAGATTTACCTAAACTTTCTAATTTTTCTTATGATGTATTAGAGTTTAATTTCACATCGGACACAGGAAACAATACAAATAGACTTCAATATAAAATTCAATTAAATAATTTAAGTGATAAAGCTGTAAAAGGAATTCCTTATATCACAAAAGATATTGATGGTTTGATTTCTACAGAAATTAATTTTGGAAATTGTAGAGAGTTAGCTGTAAATTCAAGTTGCATTATTTCTTTTGATAAAGAAAGCTCATTAGACTTAGGACTTATTAAAGAAATTTCTATAGAAAAAGTTGAATATTTTATTACCAAATAATTTTTATTTTGAAAGTCTGTATCGCCGAAAAACCAAGTGTAGCAAGAGAGATTGCTAATATTCTAGGAGCCAACACAAAACGTGATGGTTTTTACGAAGGTAATGGCTATGCTGTAACCTATACTTTTGGGCATTTATGTACACTTCTAGAGCCTAAAGATTACAAACCTCATTGGAAAAGTTGGGATTTGAATAATTTACCCATGTTACCAGAACGTTTTGACACCAAAGTTACAGGCGATTCTGGAATTAAAAAACAATTTGATATTGTAAAAGGATTATTTGAAAAAGCAGATGTAATTATTAATTGTGGGGATGCTGGAACAGAAGGAGAACTCATTCAACGTTGGGTAATCAATCAATGTAATTATAAAGGAAAAGTACAACGTTTATGGATTTCATCATTAACAGAAGAAGCCATTAAAGACGGATTTAACAACTTAAAACCTGCAGAAAATTACGATAATTTATATTACGCTGGCTATTCTAGAGCTATTGGAGATTGGTTATTGGGCTTAAATGCAACACGTTTATATACTGTTAAATTTGGTGGTTACAAACAAGTTTTGTCTGTAGGTAGAGTGCAAACTCCTACCCTAGCTATGTTGGTAAATCGTTATTTCGAAATTCAAAATTTTAAACCACAACCTTATTGGGAGCTACAAACAACTTATAGAAACACCCTTTTTAATTATGAAGACGGTCGTTTTTTAAAACAAGAAGACGGACAAGTTTTAGCTGATAAAGTTGCGCAATCTGAATTTGAAATTGTTTCTGTAAAAAAGAAAAAAGGAAAAGAATACGCACCTAAACTATTCGATTTAACAGGTTTACAAGTATATTGTAACAATAAGTTTGGTTTTTCTGCAGATGAAACCTTAAAAATAGTCCAGAAGTTATATGAAATGAAAGTTGTAACCTACCCGAGAGTAGATACCACTTTTTTACCTAATGATGTGTATCCGAAAGTACATGGAATTTTATCGAAATTAACCAATTATAGTAAGCTTACACAAGCTCTTTTAGGACAGAAAATAAAAAAGTCTAAACGTGTTTTTGATGATAAAAAAGTAACAGATCACCATGCCATTATTCCTACGGGAATTCAAGGGAATTTGCAATACAATCAACAACAAGTTTACGATATTATTACCAAACGTTTTATTGCTGTTTTTTATCCAGATTCAGATGTTTCTAACACTTCTGTTTTAGGCAAAGCTGCAGAAGTTCCTTTTAAAACTACAGGTAAAGAAATTTTAACTAAAGGCTGGAGAATCGTTTTTGAAACTGAAGAAAGCAAGGCGAAAAAAGAGCTAAATATACAAACTACCTTACCTAGTTTTACCAAAGGTGAAAAAGGACCTCATGAACCTTCTTTTTTAGAAAAAGAAACCAAGCCACCAAGAAACTTTACAGAAGCAAGTTTGTTAAGAGCTATGGAAACTGCTGGTAAGCAAGTAGATGATGATGAAATGCGTGAGCTGATGAAAGAAAATGGAATTGGAAGACCATCAACAAGAGCAAGTATTATTGAAACTTTATTTAGAAGAAAATATATAGAACGTAAGAAAAAACTGGTTTTACCTACACAAACAGGAATCGACCTGATAAATATTATTGATAATGAATTACTAAAATCTGCTGAATTAACTGGGCGTTGGGAAAAACGTCTTAAAGAAATTGAACGTGGAGATTTTAATGCAGGAACGTTTATCAATAACATGAAAAAAATGGTTGATGAACTGGTTTATGAAGTACGTTCTAACACGACTAAAAAACGAATTTCCTCTAATAGTGACAGTCAAAGTGCCCAAGAGAAATCTCCACAAAGTAGAAAAAACAAAAAAACAAAAAAACAAGTAGTAGGTAAAACTTGTCCAAAATGCAAAAAAGGGCAGTTATTAAAAGGCTCTACAGCTTATGGTTGCTCTGAATATAGAAACAATTGCGATTTAAAAATTCCGTTTCAATTTTGCGATAAAAAAATTTCTGAAAACCAGATTATTAGATTAATAGACAAAGGTTGTACTACCAATTTAAAAGGGTTTTCGGTAAATGATACTAAGGCAGAAGGTTTACTTCGTTTTGATGATGATTTTAATGTAAAGTTTGAACCAAAAAAAACTCTCACTCCTGATGCAGACAAATCGCTTCAAAGTAAAATAACTTGTCCAAAATGTAAAAAAGGAACCATTCTAAAAGGAAAAACAGCTTATGGATGTTCAGATTATAAAAAAGGATGCGATTTTGTTTTTACCTTTGAAAATATCAAAAAAATTGCCAACGGAAAACCACTAACCAAAGCGTTGGTTTTAGAAATTATTTCTAAATAAAATACCTCTTTTTTTAAATAAAAATGTTTTTCTATAAATACATTTCAATTCCTACTTCAATCAATAAGTTTTGCTAATTTTGCAATCCACTAAATACAGAAAATGCCACGTAGAGAACGAAATAAATTTGTAAAAAGAAACCAGGTTTTAGAACTTACCATAGAAGATTATGCTTTTGGAGGAAAAGGTATTGCCAGAATACACTCTGAAGAAGGCAGTTTTGTCATTTTTGTACCCAATACTTTACCGGGTCAATTGGTAAAGGCACAAATAAAAAAATCTAGCAAAAAATACGCAGAAGCTAAGTTAATTGATGTTTTAGAACCTTCTANAGATGAAGTTAAAGTTCCTTATCAAGATATTCCTGGGGCNCCTTACATTCAATTACCTATCAATTTACAACATCAATACAAAAAAGAAAGCACACTTTCTCTTTTTAAAAAAATTGGTAAAGTTACTAATATAGAAGATCTTTTTGATGAGTTTGTAACCTCGCCAAACGTGTTTCATTACAGAAATAAAATGGAATATGGTTTTTCTGCTATTGGTTACGACAGAATTGAAAAAACAGATAAAGACGAGTTTACACTAGGTTTTAAAAGACGTGGTGTTTGGTGGATGGGAGATAATTTAGAAAAAGATTCTGGTTTGTTTGACAAGCAGTTAGAAAACAATCTTAAAAACATTCGTAAGTATTGTAAAGAAACAGGTTTACAACCTTGGCATGGACCAAAAAGAGAAGGTTTTTTTAGGTATTTTGTGGTTAGAAAATCTTTTAAAACAGACGAGTTGTTATGTAATTTAGTAACAACTTATGATGATTTAGATAAATTCGATTTAAACAAATTTGCGGCGTTTCTAAAAGATATTTTAGGAGATCGTTTAGCAGGTTTATTACATACTATTAACGATGAAACTGGAGACAGAACCATTGCTACTTCGGGTAGTTTAGAGTTGGTGTATGGTAAAGATAAAATTGTAGAAGAATTGTTGGGTTTAAACTTTGAAATTAGCATGAAAAGCTTTTTTCAAACCAACCCAAAATGTGCAGAAAGATTATATTCTAAAGTAGTGGAATATGTTTTAGAGGATAAAACCAAAGTAGACAATACTGTGGTTATGGATTTATTTTGTGGCACAGGAACCATTGGTCAAATTGTAGCTTCTAAAAGCGATAATGCAAAAATTGTGGGTGTAGATATTGTAGCATCAGCCATAGCAGATGCAAAAAAGAACGCTAAAAGAAATAATATAGAAGGCTTAAAGTTTTTTGCAGCAGATGTTGGTAAATTTTTAATAGCACATCCAGAATATCAAAATAAAATAAAAACAATCATATTAGATCCTGCAAGAGCTGGTATTGCACCAAAAACACTGCAAAAAATTATCAACTTAAATGCAGACAGAATGGTATATGTTTCTTGTAACCCAGCCACACAAGCAAGAGATACAGAATTGTTAGCAGCAGCTGGTTATCAAATGAAAAAAATAAGTTTGGTAGATCAATTTCCGCACACAAGCCATATAGAAACTGTGGTTTTGTTTGAGAAATAGATAGACTTTATTTAACAATTTATCCATATTTGCTAAATATAGATAATATTTATACTTTTATGATATCAAAATAAATAATTATGAATATTAGTTTTACAAAACAACAGGAGGAATATATTACTACTCAAGTTGAATCTGGCGAGTATCAAAATAATAGTGAAGTAATTAGAGATGCTTTAAGATTGCATACCATATATAGAAATAAAATTATAAAAGATTTAAGAGCAGAAATAGAAAAAGGACTAGAAAGTGGAATAAGTAAGCGTTCTGTAAAAGATATTTTAGAATCGAAACAAGAATAGTAATATGGTTATTCTTAAAAATTATGAATTAACCAAAGAAGCAGATGCAGATTTAGAAGATATTTTTGATTATACAGAAAAAAGTCATAGCCGAAATCAAGCAATTGTATATCTATCAAACATTGAAGATTTATTTTTTCAATTATGTAACCAACCAAACTTAGGTAGAACAAGAAAAGAAATTAAAGAGGGTATATTTAGTATCGCTTTTCAAAAACACATTATTTTTTATAAAATAATTGAAAACAAACTATTAATTATTAGAGTTTTACATGAAATCAGAGATATGCCCAAACATTTAAAATAATATATAAAACGCAGAAAATGAAAAAACTAACAAATCTAGAAATAGAAAAAAGAATAGAAAAATTACAAGAATGGGATTTTTATGATGATGCCATTCATACCGATTTTGAGTTTGATAATTTTAAAGACTGTATGTCTGCAATGAACAGAATTGCTTTTGAATGTGAGGCTTTAAATCATCACCCAGAATGGACAAACGTTTACAACACATTAGACATTACATTAACCACACATGATGCTGATGGAGTTACAGAACTGGATTTTAAATTAGCAGAAGCCATCAATAAAATTGTAGAAGTTGAAGAGGAATAATCTTCTAGAAAACATTCTAATACCTATATTTGACTCGTGAAACAAACAATTCTAATTTTACTAGTATCTGTAGCACTTTTTTCCGCTTGCGAAAAAGATGATTTTTGTACTCAAAACCCTGTTACACCAAGATTAATTATTCGTTTTTATGACGATACCAATAGAGAAACAACAAAAAGAGTGCAAAACTTAGTAATTAATTCAGAAGCAAATAGCGATACAATTGCTAGATATAATGGTGTTAGTACAGACAGCATTGTAATCCCTCTGAACCCGAATGCTTTAGAAACTATATATAATTTTTCTAAAGATGGTGTTGTAAATCAGTTTTCTATTAATTATGATATTCAAGAAGAATATGTTTCACGCTCTTGTGGTTACAAAATTGTGTATACAAATTTAGAATTTTCATCACCAACAAATACTTGGTTTACAGATTTTACGCCCAAAACTTTACTTAATTTAAACGATCAAACCACAGCACATGTACAAGTATTTCATTAGCCTTTTTATGGTATTTGTTTTTGCTGAAAATTATGCGCAAGAGCAACCTAAAGATAGTCTTNTTACCAAAGAAAAAGATACCCTAATTTACAAAACCAATGCTGGTATTCGTTTAGGTGTAGACATTAGCAAACCTATCAAAGCTTCGCTTGATGGTGTTTATACTGGTTTTGAAATTGTTGGTGATTACAGAATTAAAAAAAACTTATACATTGCAGCAGAATTAGGTTACGAAGAAGAAACATCATCAGAATTTATGGTTTCTAACTCTACAGCAAAAGGAAACTATATCCGTTTGGGCATTAACTACAATGCCTACAAAAATTGGTTAGATATGAACAACGAAGTTTTTGTAGGATATAGATATGGTTTTGCCTTATTTGATCAAACTTTAAACAGTTATACACCCAATGTTTCAGATGCAGATAATGGCAATTATTTTCTTGCAGAGCCAGTAACAAATCGAGTAACAGCAAAAAATTTAAATGCATATTGGTCTGAATTTATGGTAGGCATAAAAGCAGAAACACTAAAAAATTTATTTGTAAGCTTTAGCCTTTCTTATAAGATTTTAATGAGTGTTAAAGAACCCGAAAACTTTAAAACCTTATACGCTCCTGGTTTCAATAGAATTTTTGAAAGCAATACAGGTTTTGGCTTTAATTATACTGTAAGTTACCTAATTCCATTTACAAAAAAATAAACTACCATTATAATTCCTCTTTTTTTAGTAACTTTAGCGTAGGTTTCTACCTTAAAAATATCATAATGAATAAAATACCAAGTGTAAATCTAGCAGACTTTTTGTCTGACGATGCAACAAGAAAACAAAAATTTATAAACGAAATTGGTCACGCCTATGAAAACATTGGTTTTGTAGCTTTAAAAGGTCATTTCTTAAACGATACATTAGTAAAAGATTTATATGCAGAAATCAAAAACTTTTTTGACTTACCCTTAGCAACAAAAGAAAAATACGAAATACCTGGTATTGGAGGACAAAGAGGATATGTTTCTTTTGGAAAAGAATCTGCAAAAGGTAAAAAAGAAGCAGATTTAAAAGAGTTTTGGCATTTTGGTCAATATGTAAAAGACGATCCTAAAAGAGCTGCAGAATACCCAGAAAATGTAATTGTAGAAGAACTCCCAAAATTTAATGAGGTTGGTAAAAAAACCTATAAAATGTTAGAAAAAACAGCAAAATATGTGCTGCGATCTTTAGCATTGCATTTAGGTTTAGAAGAAACATATTTTGATAAACACATCAAAAACGGAAACAGTATTTTAAGACCTATTCATTATCCACCTATAAAGACAGAACCAAAAGGCGCAGAAAGAGCTGCAGCCCATGGAGACATTAACTTGATTACGCTATTAATGGGCGCTCAAGGTAAAGGTTTGCAAGTGCAAAACCACAAAGGCGATTGGATAGATGCTATGGCTGAACCAGATGAATTGATGATTAATGTTGGAGATATGTTATCACGACATAGTAATAACAAACTAAAGTCTACCATTCATAGAGTGGTAAATCCTCCTAAAGAAATGTGGGGTACCTCAAGATATTCCATTCCGTTTTTTATGCATCCAGTAAGTGAAATGAAATTAGATGTATTAGAAAACTGTGTAGATACAGAAAACCCAAAACAGTTTGAAAATATTACTGCAGGTAAATTTTTAGACCAACGTTTAAAAGAATTAGGATTGAAAAAATAGTTGGCGGTTTTTGGTTTTTACAAAACCAAAACTTACAACCAAACACTAACAAATGGATTTAAAAGATCAATTAAAAAACCTATTTCCAGAACATAAGGAAACACCTGAACCAACAATAGAAAAATCGAATATTTGGTTACAAGATGAACCTATAATTTGTAAATACGAAAAGCGAAAAGGAAAACCAATTACCATTTTAGAGGGGTATACTGGTGCAACAGCAGACTTTAAAATTTTGGCAAAAGAAATTAAAACCAAACTCTCTGTAGGAGGTAGTTTTAAAGATGATAAAATTATTATTCAGGGGGATTTTAGAGATAAAATTATGAATATGTTAAAGGATAAAGGTTTTAAAGTAAAACGTGTTGGAGGTTAACAACATAAAAATCAACACAATTAAAAGTAATTAAATTTATTGTCAATTTATTATGGGCGCTTTAATTTTACACATAACAAATGGAGACAGTACCACAAACTATCTAAAAAAACTTAAATTTACTGGAGATTTTATCACTTGGAGAGAAATGCTATGCGAAGGCAAAACCACTACAAATGTTGGTAGTGATGTTTTTTGGAAAATGAGGTATAGCTTTTTTAAAAATACTTACAAAGTTAGTAAACAAAAATTTATAGACTATACCATAAAAGAATACAGAAGGCTTTGTAACAAAAAAGAAACCAAAGAAATTGTACTTTGGTTTGAGTACGATTTGTTTTGTCAAATTAATATGTTAGCGGTTATTAGTTGGTTAAAACAACACAGAAAAGACTATCATATTTCTTTGGTCTGTAGCGGAAAAGTAAAAAAGTCAACAAAATTAAAAGGTTTATGTGAGCTTTCTGAATCTGAAATACATCAGCATTATAAAAAAAGAATTAATTTATCACAAAATGATATTGAATACGCAGATTACATTTGGCAGCTATATTGTTCGATCAGTCCTCTAAGGCTAGAAACTATTACAAATATTAAAACAACAAATACATTTGTATATTTAGAAAATGCTTTAAAAACACATTTGCAAAGGTTTCCTTCTTTAGAAAATGGATTGAATAATGTAGAAAACTTTGTACTACAAACTGCTACAAAAAACAAATTAACAACTAAAAACAAACTATTGGGTAGTTTACTTAAAGAGCAAGAATTATTTGGCTTTGGAGACTTACAATACCAACAAACCATAACGCAACTAAACCCATTATTTGCATCTTATAACCCTGTAAAATTAACCAAAACAGGCAAAAAAGTTTTAGAAAACGAAACCAGTTTTTATAGGCAATTACGAAACGAAAATTCTTATCTTGGAGGAGCTAAAAAATTTAGTTTTTTATTTAGTAAAAACAATCAAAAACTATTACAAATTACCTCTTAAAATATGCAAATAAAACAATCTGAACTTATTTTAAATGCAGATGGTAGCGTTTATCATTTGAATTTAAAACCAGAAAACATTGCTAAAGATATTATTTTTGTTGGCGATCAAGATCGCGTAGATAAAATAACAAAATATTTTGATGCTATTGAGTTTACAACACAAAAAAGAGAATTTAAAACTACCACAGGTACTTATAAAAACAAGCGCTTTTCTGTAATATCTACTGGTATTGGACCAGATAATATTGATATTGTAATGAATGAGTTAGATGCGCTTGTAAATATTGATTTAACCACAAGAAAACCTAAAGAAAATTTAAGCCAGTTAAATATTGTTAGAATTGGTACTTCTGGATCTTTACAGGTAGATATTCCTGTAGATAGTTTTTTAATAAGCTCTTTTGGTTTAGATTTAAATGGCCTGTTGCATTCATATCAAATAGAAAGTATTTGTAATACAGATATAGAAAATGCCTTCGTAAAGCATACCAACTGGAGTACTAAAAAAGCAGCACCCATTATTATAAAAAATAGTAAAATATTAGAAAAAAAATTAAGTTCAGATCATACTTTTACAGGGATAACAGCTACTGCTGGTGGTTTTTACGGCCCTCAAGGCAGAGTTTTAAGACTTGCTTTACAAGACGATAACTTAAACCATAAAATTGATTCTTTTCAATTCAATTCGCATAGAATTACCAATTTAGAAATGGAAACTTCTGCCATTTACGGTTTGTCTAAATTGTTAGGTCATAATTCTTGTTCAATAAACGCCATTATTGCTAACAGAGCAAATGGTACTTTTAGCAAAAAACCTGGAAAAGTTGTAGAAGATTTAATTATTTACAGCTTAAATAAATTAACTGAGTAAAAGACAATCCTCAAAGTAGATAGGAGTAGCAGAACACTTTAATTATTCTTGATATTTAAAAGAAAAAAACAATACACTAAAAAAAAATGAAACTTTGCTAGAAAGATTATCCAGATGATATGATACAAATGTGTAAAGCTTTTCGTGCGAAAGAAGTAGCTATTAGCATTGTTTTAACTTAAGAAATCATTAAAGATATGAGTGCTGGCAATCCATCAAAAATTATACAAATCTTTGAAAAAAACCCTTGAATTTGGCGAGCGTTCATGAATATTTGAAATCATCATATAAAAATATCGGTAAGATTTTAGCAAAAAGATACGAACAGCAACTAGAAGATATTCAAAAATGGCTAAAAATAAACGAGTAGAATGATGGCAAACCCATCAAAAAAAAAGTTACCCGAATTCAAAATAAAATGATTTGTTTGATCGCTATAGGAGGCAATAAAAATTCAGGTGAGTTCATAAAAAATATGTATATTTAGCCTTTAAAAAATTTAAAAAATGAAAAAAGTAGTTTTTATTGCAATTTGCATTATAGGTTTAATTTGTTTTTCTTCTTGTAGAAGCATGTCTAAATCTTGTGGTTTAGCAGATGTTTTACCAACCAATCAAACAACATTAAACCAAGCAGATTTATTATAAAATCAGTTTGTTTCTTAGTTTTAAATTCAATAAACACGCTTCATATAGTAGTTTTTTTTGAAGATTTTTTACTTCCTCTGCTCCCTTAATTCGTTTATCAAAAGAGCTCAAACAAATAGTTTAATCTAAGCTCCATAAATCTATCAACGCATAGCTTACCAAGCTACTTGTTGTTTTTCTAGATCAGTTAATATAGCATTCGCCTTAGAAAAATGTTGGTTGCCAAACCAATAACCTCTATTTGCACTTAAAGGACTTGGATGTCCAGATTCTAAAATATGATGTTTTGTGTTGTCTATTAATTTTGTTTTTTTCTTAGCAAAACCACCCCAAAGTAAAAAAATAACACTTTCTTTTTCTTTAGAAATCTGTTTAATAACTTCGTCCGTAAACCTTTCCCAACCTTGTTTTTGATGGCTTCCAGCTTCATGCTCCCTTACTGTTAAAGTAGCATTTAGCAATAAAACACCTTGTTTTGCCCATTTTTCTAAATTCCCACTTTGTGGATATTCTTTACCTAAATCTGCAGTTATTTCTTTAAAAATATTTATTAAAGATGGTGGATGAGTAATGCCATCTTTTACAGAAAAACACAAGCCATTAGCTTGATTTGGGCCATGATAAGGATCTTGCCCAATAATTACCACCTTTAAATTATCGAATGTACAAAAATCAAAAGCTGCAAAAATGTCTTTCTCTTTTGGGTAACATTGGTAATTTTCATACTCATTTTTTACAAAAGAAGTTAAATCTTTAAAATAAGGCTTCTCAAACTCATTTTGTAAAATATTTTTCCAGCTATCAGCTATTTTTACCTGCATTGTTTGTTATTTTTGTTACTTCAATTTTAAACCCAATAAAGTTTATAAAATTATTTTATTTAATAGATTATCAAAATTACAAATTTGAGGACTAATATTTCAGAGAAAACATTACAAGATTTAGAATTTAAAACTGTTTTACAACATGTTAAAGAACATTGTATCTCTGGTTTGGGTAAAGAAAATGTTCTAGAAATTTTACCATTTACTAGCAGAAAACAATTGTTTATAGAGTTGCATTTGGTAAATGAATATGTATCTTCTTTTGAAAGCGAAAATAGAATACCCAATCATGGTTTTGATAATATTAAAGAAAGTGTAAAACGCTTAAAAATAGAAAATAGCTTTATAGAAACTGATGCTTTTTTAAAAATAGCAAGCACTTCTTTAACCGTAAACGAGCATATTAAATTTTTTAAAAAATTTAAAGTACAATTTCCAACATTTTATGAGCTTACTCAAAAAATAGAATTCACTACGTATGTAGATGATGAAATTAAAAAAATTATAGACATTTCTGGCGAGGTAAAAAATAATGCCTCATCTACTTTAAAACAAATTCGAAGAGATATTAATAACGTTCGTGGTAAAATTGGTGCAAGTTTTTCTAGTGCGTTATCTAAAGCCATTGCTGCAGGTTATTTAGATGACATTAAAGAAACAATTGTAGATAATCAAAGGGTTTTAGCAGTAGCAGCAATGCATAGAAGAAAAATTGCTGGTAGTTTATTAGGCTCTTCAAAATCGGGTAATATTGTTTACATAGCGCCACAAGCTACTTTATCTTACAGTAGAGAATATCAAAATTTAGTGTACGAAGAAAAGCAAGAAGTAATTAAAATACTTAGAGCTTTGGCGGCTACAATTAGACCTTTTACCGAGTTGTTAGAAGACTATGTTAATTATCTAGTTAGAACAGACACAGTAGGTGCAAAAGCAAAATATGCAAGAGAAATTCATGCTATTTTACCTAAAATAACCAAAGAAAAACGAGTATTTTTTAAAGATGCTGTACATCCCATTTTATGGCGAAAAAACAATCAACAAAATATAAAGACTGTTGCGCAAACATTAGAATTAAATAAAGAACAGCAAATAATTGTTATTTCGGGACCCAATGCTGGTGGTAAATCCATCACTTTAAAAACCATTGGCTTGTTACAATTAATGCTACAAAGTGGTTTGTTAATTCCGGTTGCAGAACGTAGCCAAACGTATATTTTCG
>JGI26082J51739_10000769_pt1 | contig 20204 bp, 13 predicted proteins | sample SaaInl5LU_22_DNA_FD_51739 | JGI IMG/M metagenome (IMG submission 51739)
CATACGCGCGTTAGCGCCGCAGTTAGAGTTGTTTTACCGTGGTCAACGTGGCCAATTGTACCTACGTTAACGTGCGGCTTGTTACGTTCAAATTGTTGCTTAGCCACGGGCTGTATCCCTTGTTTAATAACTTTAAAGTAAGATCTGCCATTAGTATGAGGCAGTTCGAGTCGGCGCGAAATTTTAACTCTATGGAATCTGTAGTCAAGCAATCAACCTCTATTCTTGTTAAAAAAATCTACATTTATCTTGTAAAAGGTTCATTTTTTTTGGTAAAGACCTGCTTTTTGACGACAATAGTGCTGATAAAACAGTTATTTAGGCTTTGCTTGATCTTTGTTTCAACTATTAGACCAACTCCGACCTGCTGCTATTTCCAAACATCGACTATATACGTATAATGCGGCCACCTTTTTTTACACCCACTAATCAGAGTGACAACATGACTGATTTAACTAAATACCGTAACATCGGCATCTTCGCTCACGTAGATGCGGGCAAAACTACCACTACTGAGCGTATCCTCAAGCTAACTGGTAAAATCCATAAGACAGGTGAAGTGCACGAAGGTGCCGCTACTACTGACTTCATGGTTCAGGAGCAAGAGCGCGGCATTACTATTCAGTCAGCTGCTACTACCTGTTTCTGGAAAGATCACCGTTTCAATATTATCGATACCCCTGGACACGTTGACTTTACAGTTGAAGTATACCGTTCACTTAAAGTTCTTGACGGTGGTGTAGGTGTATTCTGTGGTTCAGGTGGTGTAGAGCCACAGTCAGAAACTAACTGGCGTTACGCTAACGAATCTGAAGTTGCACGTGTCATTTTTGTTAACAAACTAGACCGCTTAGGTGCTGACTTTTACCGAGTTGTAGAACAGATTAAAAACGTTCTGGGCGCTAAGCCACTTATTATGACCCTTCCTATTGGTACTGAAGACCAGTTCGTTGGTGTTGTCGATGTATTAACGAAAAAAGCCTATGTATGGGATGACTCTGGTCTACCTGAAAACTATTCAATCGTTGACGTACCGGCCGATATGGTTGATGACGTTGATATGTATCATGAAGAGTTAATTGAGACTGCTGTAGAGCAAGACGATGACCTCATGATGGCCTACATGGAAGGTGAAGTACCTACCGAAGAGCAGATCAAAGCTTGCATTCGCAAGGGCACAATAGCCCTTGATTTCTTCCCAACCTTCTGTGGATCTGCATTTAAGAACAAAGGTGTTCAGCTTGTCCTTGATGGCGTTGTTGATTACCTACCTAGCCCTACAGAAGTTGAACCACAGGATCTTACTGACGAGGAAGGTAATCCGACTGGCGAAAAAGCAATTGTAGCTGCTGACCAGTCTTTCCGTGCCCTTGCATTCAAAATTATGGATGATCGCTTTGGCGCACTCACCTTCGTTCGCGTCTACTCAGGCACATTGAATAAAGGTGATACCATACTCAACTCGTTCACGGGTAAAACCGAGCGTGTTGGCCGAATGGTTGAAATGCACGCTGATGACCGAATCGAAATTTCAACTGCTGCGGCAGGTGACATCATCGCTATCGTTGGTATGAAGAATGTTCAGACAGGTCACACTCTTTGTGATCCTAAGAAACCATGCACCCTTGAAGCAATGGTGTTCCCTGAGCCTGTAATTTCTATTGCTGTCGCACCAAAAGACAAAGGCGGCTCTGAGAAAATGGGTATCGCGATCGGTAAAATGGTCGCTGAAGATCCAACTTTCCGTGTTGAGACAGATGAAGATTCTGGTGAGACTATTTTGCGCGGTATGGGTGAACTTCACCTTGACGTTAAAGTCGACATCCTTAAGCGTACTTACGGTATCGAACTGATTGTTGGTAAACCACAGGTTGCTTACCGNGAGTCAATCACTAACTCTATTGAAGACAGCTNCACTCACAAGAAGCAATCAGGTGGTTCTGGTCAGTACGGTAAGATCGATTACCGCATGAAACCGGCTGAAACCGGTGCTGGCTTCGTTTTCACCTCTTCAGTTGTTGGTGGTAACGTTCCTAAAGAGTTCTGGCCTGCGGTTGAGAAAGGCTTCGCATCAATGATGCAGGAAGGTACGTTAGCGGGTTACCCCGTTGTAGACGTGCAGATTGAACTGTTTGATGGTGGTTACCACGCCGTTGACTCATCAGCCATTGCCTTCGAGATCGCTGCTAAAGGCGCCTTCCGCCAATCTATGCCTAAAGCCGGTCCACAGCTGCTTGAGCCGATTATGAAAGTTGACGTATTTACGCCAGACGATCATGTAGGTGATGTAATCGGTGACTTGAACCGTCGTCGTGGCATGATCAAAGATCAGGAAGCAGGTGTAACTGGCGTTCGCATTAAAGCAGACGTTCCTCTTTCAGAGATGTTTGGCTACATCGGTCACCTACGTACTATGACATCTGGTCGTGGTCAGTTCTCTATGGAGTTCAGCCACTACTCATCATGTCCTGCTAACGTTGCTGAAATCGTAATGGCAGAAGCTAAAGCACGTAAAGAAGCGGCTAAAAAGTAATTTTTAACTGCGCATTAGAAAAGGGCCTGCGGGCCCTTTTTTATTTCCTTAACACCAGTATCAATTGCAAAGTCGACTTTATACTTGTTCGTGTATAGAGGTCTCCATCTGCACTTCGGATTAGCGCTCTTTTAAAACCTTTTTCCGGCGACGATACTCCTCTTCATCTATCTCGCCTTCAGCAAAACGCTGTTTTAACCGTTCGAGTGCGTCACTTGAGTTGGTAGGTCGTCCTGAACCTGAAATGAGCTTAATCAGAAAAACAGCAAATACAATGACAACAAGCCAGAACACTAAGATTCCAATTCCACCGAAACTGCTATAACCCCACATCATATGATGATCATAGCTTGCCCAAGTGTCCGATGAGTCAGCATGACTTACACTGACGACACCTAAGAGTGTGATCGCAGATAAGACTTTGTGATTAATCATAGAGAACCTCAATAATGATTGAGTAGATTAGTTTCCTACCTAACCATAAGTTTAGTATGTGGAACCTTAGGTGTAGGTTTTATTTGCGGTGGTTTAATCACTGCTTAGCGTTTCGTTGATCAGTTGTTTAACTGCTCTACAACGTTTTTGAAGGTTTCGTAACTATAGTTAGGTTTGGTCTCACTGCTATTTTTATTTTTTTGTGGTGAGGGATAAGCCGTTCTGGGGGATCTACTTAGGTTCGCTCTAGACCAAAAAAAGGGCTCCAAGAGCCCTTTTCATTTAATACAATGGCAATACTTATATTGAACTAGATTCGCCCTGTAAGGTGATCTACGACGTTCTTAGGTGCCTCTCCGTAAGAATCGAACTCCATAGAGTACGTCGCTCGGCCTTGAGACGCTGAACGCAGGTCAGTTGAGTAACCAAACATCTCTCCTAGCGGCACTAATGCATGGATCGCTTTACCAGAAGGTAGGTCATCCATACCCTGTACCAAGCCGCGACGACGGTTCAAGTCGCCCATGACGTCACCCATGTAATCCTCAGGCGTAACTACTTCAACCTTCATCAAAGGCTCAAGCAGACACGGGTCTGCATCCTGCGCAAACTTTTTAAGTGCTTGTGACGCTGCAATCTTAAACGCCATCTCGTTAGAGTCAACCTCATGAAAAGAACCGTCATAAAGACGCGCTTTGAGACCGATAAGGGGATAACCGGCGATAACGCCGTTCTTCATCTGCTCAAATATGCCTTTCTCAATTGCAGGAATGTACTCTTTTGGAATTGAGCCGCCTACAACTTCACTGACAAACTCCAATCCTTCTTCATCGCTCGGTGCGAACTCAATCACGACGTGACCGTATTGACCGCGCCCACCGGACTGACGAATAAACTTATGGTTGGCATCGACAGGACGACGAATCTTTTCACGGTAAGCAACCTGTGGCTTACCGATATTCGCTTCAACTTTGAATTCGCGCTTCATGCGATCAACGATAATCTCTAGATGCAGTTCGCCCATACCAGAAATGATCGTCTGACCCGTCTCTGGGTCTGTCTCAACACGAAACGATGGATCCTCCTGAGCAAGCTTACTCAGCGCTACTCCCATCTTCTCTTGGTCAGCCTGTGATTTTGGCTCAACCGCTACCGAAATAACGGGCTCTGGAAACTCCATACGCTCAAGGATAATTTTGCTATCACCATCACACAGGGTGTCACCTGTCGTAACATCTTTTATGCCAATCAAAGCTGCAATATCGCCAGCACGAACCTCTTTAATCTCTTCACGGTTATTTGCATGCATCTGTACCATGCGACCGATACGCTCGCGCTTTTGTTTGACCGAGTTAAAAACAGCATCTCCAGATTTGAGAACACCCGAGTAGACACGCACGAACGTTAGCGTTCCTACAAATGGATCTGTCGCAATTTTGAATGCCAATGCAGCAAAGGGAGCCGTATCATCGGCTTCGCGCGTAGCCGGTGTCTCATCTTTATCATCAAGATTACCCTCAATTGCTTTAACTTCTACGGGTGAGGGAAGGTACTCAATGACAGCATCAAGAACAGCTTGAACACCTTTATTCTTAAACGCTGAACCGGCTAGAAGAAGAACAATTTCATTATTCAGCGTGCGCTGACGTAAACCGGCTTTAATCTCGTCATCAGTAAGTTCATTCCCCTCGAGATACTTGTCCATCAGTTCATCATTAGCTTCAGCCGCCGCTTCAATCATCTCATTGCGCATTGACTCGGCTTTCGCTTGTAGTTCAGGCGGAATATCGACGAGATCATAGGTCATCCCCTGATCAGCCTCATTCCACATGATCGCCTTCATGCGGATTAGATCAACGACACCCTTAAAGTTTTCTTCGGCCCCAATCGGAATATTGATGGGTACAGGAGCTGCGCCAAGGCGTTTTTTTAGCTGGTCGATAACCATGTAGTAATCGGCACCTGCACGGTCCATCTTATTAACGAAAACCATGCGTGGAACTTCATATTTGTTAGCCTGACGCCATACAGTTTCAGTCTGGGGCTGAACACCGGAGGAGGCACAGAGCACAACAACGGCACCGTCCAAAACGCGCAATGAACGTTCAACTTCAATCGTGAAGTCAACGTGTCCAGGCGTGTCTATAATATTAACGCGATGGCTTTCAAACTGCTGATTCATACCCGACCAGAAACAGGTTGTCGCAGCCGACGTAATCGTAATACCCCGCTCTTGTTCTTGCTCCATCCAGTCCATGGTAGCTGCGCCATCATGAACTTCACCGATTTTATGTGATAGGCCCGTGTAAAAAAGGACGCGCTCGGTGGTGGTGGTTTTGCCCGCATCAACATGCGCACATATTCCGATATTACGGTAACGCTCAATCGGTGTAATTCGAGCCATTTTTTAACTCCAAAAAACTGTCGTCTAAAACGTAAAAAAGCCCTCGTCTGGCAGACGAAGGCTTCGGTCGCTCGGACTGAGCGAGTGCCAATCGACTGCCACCCAAGAGTAGCAGTAGAAATTGGCGGTGTATTAGAAGCGGTAGTGCGCGAACGCCTTGTTGGCTTCAGCCATACGGTGAACGTCTTCACGCTTCTTAACCGCAGAGCCACGACCTTCAGCCGCATCAACAAGTTCACCTGCAAGACGTAAAGACATATCTTTTTCGCCGCGCTTACGAGATGCGTCAACCAGCCAACGCATTGCAAGTGCCATACGGCGAGAAGGACGAACTTCAACGGGTACTTGGTAGGTAGCACCACCAACACGACGAGACTTAACCTCGACCATTGGCTGAATTGTTTCTAGCGCTTTGTCGAAGAGTTCCAGTGGATCTGATTTGGTGCGCTCTTCTACTTTTGCGAGTGCACGGTATACGATGCTCTCAGCAACTGACTTTTTACCACTAACCATCAAATGGTTAATAAATTTAGCCAGGGTAATGTTTCCGAATTTAGGATCCGGAAGGATTTCGCGCTTTGCAGCGACGCGACGTCTTGGCATGGATAAGCCCTCAATAATATGTTTGTAGGTCTTCAGGTAATCCGAACACTTAGGTTCGACCTTACTCTTATCGTCTTCGGGTTAGCTAATTAGCCTGGGTTACCCCTGCCTAAACAGCTTCGCCGTACTCAACTCTTTAACTCAGAGCAGAGTATCTGACGAAATTAAGACTTAGGACGTTTAGTACCGTATTTAGAACGAGCCTGTTTACGGTCATTAACGCCAGAACAGTCCAACGCACCACGAACAGTGTGGTAACGCACACCTGGCAAGTCTTTAACACGACCACCACGAATCAGGACAACAGAGTGTTCCTGAAGGTTGTGACCTTCACCGCCGATGTAAGATGAAACTTCAAAACCGTTAGTCAAACGAACACGGCAAACTTTACGCAGTGCTGAGTTTGGTTTCTTCGGTGTAGTTGTATAAACGCGAGTACATACGCCACGACGCTGTGGGCAAGCTTGCAATGCACGAACATCGCTCTTTTCCACAATACGTTTACGTGGTTTGCGTACCAGCTGGTTGATTGTTGCCATTAAGCAAACTCCACGTTTAAAGTAAAACTATAAGTTAAACTAAAAGTTAACACTAAAAAGACCGAAACCCATGTTCCGGTCCTCAAGGGGCGCGAATTATAAAACACTCACCCCTAAGGGTCAATCCCGAACAATATGCCCCGAACAACATCTGTTATGCAGGGCATCAAGCAATGAACTGTTAAACGCGGGAAGGAGATAATCTCCCCCTCCTCTGTTAAGCAAAACCCCAAGGTTTCGCAACCATCGCTCGTTTATTTGGAATTAGACATTGACGCGTTAAGTGCTTCAGTAAGTGCTTGTTGCACATCTTCTGCACTGACAGTCGCCGTCGGTTCTTGGCCTAACTTACGCTTGCGCTTGCGCTCAGAGTGGTAAGCTAAACCTGTACCTGCTGGGATCAAACGACCCACAACAACGTTCTCTTTCAAGCCGCGTAGGAAGTCTTTCTTACCTGTAACCGCGCCTTCAGTAAGTACTCGGGTAGTCTCCTGGAAGGATGCAGCTGAGATAAACGACTCAGTAGCCAACGACGCTTTGGTGATACCCAATAGCACACGTTCGAACTTAGCCGGAATCTTCCCATTCGCTTCTGCTTCTTCGTTAGCGATTTGGACTGCTGCGTACTCAGCCTGCTCACCTTGGATAAAGTCTGTATCGCCTGAATCAATGATCTCAACTTTGCGCAACATCTGACGTACGATAACTTCGATGTGCTTATCGTTGATCGTTACACCCTGTAGACGGTAGACCTCTTGAATCTCTACCACGATGTACTTAGCAAGCTCTTCGACTCCCAATACACGAAGGATGTCGTGAGCGCTTGATGGTCCATCAGCGATAACTTCACCTTTCTGTACTGTCTCGCCTTCGAATACGTTGAGACCGCGCCATTTCTGGATCATGATCTCAATCGCGTCACTACCATCGTGCGGAGTGATTACAATGCGGCGTTTACCTTTTGTCTCTTTACCGAAAGTCACAGTACCTGAGATCTCTGCAAGAATTGCAGCTTCCTTCGGCTTACGCGCTTCAAACAAGTCAGCAACGCGTGGCAGACCACCGGTAATGTCCTTGTTAACTGTACCTTCCTGTGGAAGACGAGCAAGGATATCACCGACCTGCACATCCGCACCGTCGTTCAAGTTAATGATCGACTTAGCCGGCAGCATGTACTGAGCTGGCATATCGGTACCGGTCAACTTAACGTCAGTACCGTCCTTGTTTAAAAGACGGATCATCGGACGGATATCTTTACCCGCCTGTGGACGATCTTTAGCGTCTAGTACTTCAATGGTAGTGAGGCCTGTTAGGTCGTCCGTTTGACGTTTAACAGTAATGCCATCTTCCATGCCGGCAAACTCTATGCGACCTGCCACTTCCGATACGATCGGGTGAGTGTGCGGGTCCCAGTTTGCTACGATTGCGCCAGCTTCAACTGCATCGCCATCTTTAGCTTTGATAACCGCGCCGTATGGGAGCTTATAACGCTCACGTTCACGACCGTGCTCATCTGTGACACCCAGTTCACCTGAACGAGAGGTTGCCACAAGATTGCCATCAGCTCGCTCAACAAACTTTAAGTTATGAAGACGAACTTCACCGCCGTTTTTAACCTGTATGCTATCGATTGCAGCCGCTCGAGATGCAGCACCACCAATGTGGAAGGTACGCATTGTCAGCTGTGTACCGGGCTCACCAATTGATTGAGCCGCAATAACACCCACCGCTTCACCGATATTGACCTTATGACCGCGGCCAAGGTCACGACCGTAACAGCTAGAACATATACCGTGACGTGAAACACAGCTGATCGCTGAGCGTACGATGATCTCGTCAATAGAGCTGTAGATCTCATCGTTCTCTAGACGAGAAACCCAGGTCTCGTCCATCAGCGTACCGGCTTCGATCAGGGTGTCTTTGCCTTTAGCATCGAGCACATCTTGAGCCACAACACGACCCAGTACACGATCACCTAGGCCAACAACAATGTCGCCACCCTCAATCATCGGTTGAATGATCAAACCTTCCTGAGTACCACAGTCTACCTCGGTGATTACAACGTCTTGAGCAACATCAACAAGACGACGTGTTAGGTAACCTGAGTTAGCTGTTTTAAGTGCGGTATCCGCAAGACCTTTACGAGCACCGTGGGTAGAGATGAAGTACTGAAGTACGTTCAAGCCTTCACGGAAGTTTGCTGTAATGGGGGTCTCGATGATTGAACCGTCTGGTTTCGCCATCAGACCACGCATACCTGCAAGCTGACGAATCTGCGCCGCACTACCACGAGCACCGGAGTCAGCCATCATGAATACAGAGTTGAATGAATCCTGCTTAACCATCTCACCCGCTTTATTAGCGACCAAGTCAGTTTTCAGGTTATCCATCATCTTCTTAGCCAATAGCTCGTTAGCACGTGACCAGATATCGACAACCTTATTGTACTTCTCGCCCTGAGTTACTAGGCCTTCAGCAAACTGGCGCTCGATCTCTTTAACTTCTGTATCCGCTTCTGCAACGATAATTGCCTTTTCATCAGGGATAACGAAGTCATTAACACCGATAGACGCACCCGACATGGTTGCCTGACGGAAGCCCATATACATCAACTGATCGGCAAAGATAACGGTATCTTTAAGACCACAACGGCGGTATGCCTCGTTTAACAGACGTGAAATCGCTTTCTTCTTCATTGGTTGGTTTACCAACTCAAATGGAAGACCCGCAGGCACGATATCAAATAGCATGGCACGACCAACAGTTGTCTCTAGCAGACCGTAACGTTCTTCGACATTACCTTCGATATCGCGAATAGTCTCTGCAATACGCACTTTTACGATCGCTTGAAGATCTACCTGCTTAGCACCAAAGGCACGCTGTACCTCTTTGATATCAGCAAAGGACATGCCTTCGCCTTTCGCATTGATGCGTGAGCGAGTCATGTAGTAAAGACCCAATACAACGTCCTGTGAAGGTACGATGATCGGCTCACCGTTCGCTGGCGACAGGATGTTGTTAGTCGACATCATCAGTGCGCGAGCTTCAAGCTGAGCTTCAAGCGTCAGTGGCACGTGTACAGCCATCTGGTCACCGTCGAAGTCGGCGTTGTAGGCCGCACACACCAATGGATGCAGCTGAATAGCTTTACCTTCGATGAGTACTGGCTCAAATGCCTGGATACCTAAACGGTGAAGTGTAGGTGCACGGTTAAGTAGCACTGGATGCTCGCGAATGACTTCGTCGAGGATATCCCATACCAGAGGCTCTTCACGTTCAACCATCTTCTTAGCCGCTTTAATCGTTGTCGCGTAGCCGCGCAGCTCGAGCTTGCTAAAAATAAACGGTTTAAATAACTCAAGTGCCATCTTCTTAGGAAGACCACACTGATGCAGGCGCAAAGAGGGGCCAACAACGATAACTGAACGACCTGAGTAGTCAACACGCTTACCAAGAAGGTTCTGACGGAAACGACCCTGCTTACCTTTGATCATGTCAGCCAAAGATTTAAGTGGGCGTTTGTTAGAACCGGTAATAGCGCGTCCACGACGGCCGTTATCAAGCAACGCATCTACAGATTCCTGTAACATACGTTTCTCGTTACGCACAATAATATCGGGCGCATTGAGGTCTAATAGACGCTTGAGACGGTTGTTACGGTTAATTACGCGACGGTACAGATCGTTAAGATCAGAGGTTGCGAAACGACCCCCGTCTAGCGGCACAAGCGGGCGAAGATCAGGCGGCAGCACTGGCAGCACCTGCATAATCATCCACTCAGGATGGTTGCCTGACTTGTAGAATGCTTCTAAGAGCTTAAGACGCTTAGAAAGCTTTTTAAGCTTGGTCTCAGAGTTGGTAGCTGGGATCTCTTCACGGATTACTTGAATCTCGTTTTCAAGATCAATCGATGCCAGCAATTCGCCAACGGCTTCAGCACCCATACGGGCATCAAACTCGTCACCAAACTCTTCAAGGGCTTCAAAATACTGTTCATCGTTAAGTAGCTGACCGCGGGTAAGTGTGGTCATGCCCTCATCGATTACAACAAATGATTCGAAGTAAAGAACACGCTCGATGTCACGCAGTGTCATGTCCAGCATCAAACCGATACGAGATGGCAGTGACTTCAAGAACCAGATGTGGGCAACTGGAGATGCTAACTCAATGTGACCCATGCGCTCACGGCGCACTTTAGTCATGGTGACTTCAACACCACACTTCTCACAGATAACACCACGGTGTTTCATACGCTTGTACTTACCGCATAAGCACTCGTAGTCTTTTACAGGACCAAAAATTTTGGCACAGAAAAGACCGTCGCGCTCAGGCTTGAACGTACGGTAGTTGATGGTTTCAGGCTTTTTAACTTCGCCGTATGACCAGCTGCGGATCATTTCCGGTGAAGCCAGAGATATACGAATTGCATCGAACTCGTCGTTCTGGCCTTGAGACTTCAACAGATTTAATAAATCTTTCATGCTCTAGTGCTCCTCTCGGGAGGTCTGTGGCCGCGACCCAAAGGGTCACGACCGAGTGTTCAATTAGGTCCTTACTCGCTCTCTAGCTCGATATCGATACCGAGTGAGCGGATCTCCTTGATCAACACGTTGAAGGACTCAGGCATACCTGGTTCCATGCTATGGTCGCCATCAACGATGTTTTTNTACATCTTGGTACGACCATTAACGTCATCGGATTTGACCGTGAGCATCTCTTGTAGCGTGTAGGCTGCGCCGTACGCTTCAAGTGCCCATACTTCCATCTCACCGAATCGCTGACCACCGAACTGTGCCTTACCACCCAGCGGTTGCTGCGTAACAAGACTGTAAGAACCGGTTGAACGTGCGTGCATCTTATCGTCAACCAAGTGGTTAAGTTTGAGCATGTACATGTAACCAACGGTTACTGGACGATCAAACTTATCACCGGTACGGCCATCGAAAAGCTCTACCTGACCTGAGTCATTCATGTCAGCCAAACGCAGAAGCGCTTTAACTTCAGACTCTTTAGCACCGTCGAATACAGGCGTTGCTAGCGGCACACCGTCTTTCAAGTTAGCCGCCAATGAAAGAATATCTTCGTCTGAAAGAGACGCTAGATCTTCTTTACGTGCACACTCTATTTCGCAGTGGTTGTCGTTGTAGATCTTATCGAGGAAGCCACGCAGTTCAGTAACTGTTTCAGCTTTTGCTCGTTCAGCTTCTAACATGGCGTTGATCTTACGACCCAGACCTTTAGCCGCTGCACCCATATGGGTTTCAAGAATCTGGCCTACGTTCATACGTGAAGGTACACCGAGTGGGTTGAGTACAATATCAACCGGCTCGCCATTCACGTCATAGGGCATATCTTCAACCGGCATGATGACAGAGATAACACCCTTGTTACCGTGACGGCCTGCCATCTTGTCGCCAGGCTGCACGCGACGTTTAGTCGCTACATACACTTTGACAATTTTTAGAACGCCTGGTGCAAGATCGTCACCGGTCTGCAACTTACCTTTTTTATCTTCAAAACGCTTATCGAGTGCTTCACGACGCTCTTCAAGCTGTTTCTGAGCAGCTTCAAGCATATCCTGAGCTTGCACATCAGAAACACGGATTTTGAACCACTCAGAGTGTTTCAGATCAGCGAGGAATTCAGCCGTGATCTCTTCACCTTTCTTAAGTCCTGCGCCGCCGTCAGCTTTAATACCGACTAAAGCACGCTGTAGACGTTCGAAAGTGGCCACTTCAACAATACGGAATTCATCATGTAAGTCCTTACGGATCTTAGCCAGTTCTTCCTGTTCAATTGAAATAGCACGCTCATCTTTAGCTACACCATCACGGGTAAATACCTGCACATCGATAACCTTACCGATGGTGCCCGTTTTTACACGCAAAGAGGTATCTTTAACGTCAGATGCTTTCTCACCGAATATCGCACGCAACAGCTTCTCTTCTGGCGTCAACTGGGTCTCACCCTTAGGTGTTACCTTACCAACAAGAATGTCGCCTGGACCTACTTCAGCTCCGATGTGAACGATACCTGACTCATCAAGCTTAGAAAGCGCTGCTTCGCCAACGTTCGGTATGTCCGAGGTAATCTCTTCAGAACCTAATTTAGTGTCACGTGAGACACAGGTAAGTTCCTGAATGTGAATCGTTGTAAATCGATCTTCCTGAACAACACGCTCAGAGATAAGAATCGAGTCCTCGAAGTTGTAACCGTTCCAAGGCATAAACGCGATGCGCATGTTCTGACCAAGCGCAAGTTCACCAAGATCAGTCGAAGGACCATCCGCAAGAACATCACCACGCGAAACAGAATCGCCAGGACGTACAATCGCACGCTGGTTGATACATGTGTTCTGGTTTGAACGAACGTATTTGGTCAAACTGTAGATATCTACACCCGCATCACCGGCATCAGTCTCGTTATCGCTTACGCGAACAACAACACGACTGGCATCAACCGATTCGATAACACCGCCGCGACGCGCAACAACACACACGCCTGAGTCAGTCGCTACGTTGCGCTCGATACCCGTACCCACCAATGGCTTATCTGCCTTAAGNGTAGGTACTGCNTGGCGCTGCATGTTCGATCCCATCAATGCGCGGTTAGCGTCATCGTGCTCTAGGAATGGAATCAACGAAGCGGCTACTGAAACAACCTGACGAGGTGAGACGTCCATGTACTGAACACGCTCTTTCGGCATTACCGTTGTTTCGTTCATGTGACGAACAGTAACAAGCTCTTCTGTCAGAGTGTTATCGCCATCAGTTGCAGCAGATGCTTGCGCGATAACGAAGTTTGACTCTTCGATAGCCGATAGGTAATCGATATCATCAGTTACTTTGTTGTCGACAACACGACGGTAAGGTGTCTCTAAGAAACCGTAATCGTTGGTGCGAGCGAAGACAGCTAGAGAGTTAATCAAACCAATGTTTGGACCTTCCGGCGTTTCGATTGGACATACGCGACCATAATGGGTCGGGTGTACGTCACGGACCTCGAAGCCAGCACGTTCACGTGTCAAACCACCTGGGCCTAGAGCTGAAACACGGCGCTTGTGGGTAATTTCTGACAGTGGGTTGTTCTGATCCATAAACTGTGAAAGTTGTGAAGATCCGAAAAACTCTTTAACAGCTGCAGCAACGGGTTTCGCGTTTATAAGATCCTGTGGCATCAGGTTGTCTGACTCAGCCATGCTCAAACGCTCACGAACTGCACGCTCTACACGTACAAGACCGACGCGGAACTGGTTCTCAGCCATTTCGCCTACTGAACGAATACGACGGTTACCCAGGTGGTCGATATCGTCGACAACACCCTTACCGTTACGAATATCGATCAGTGTATGCATTACCGCCAGAATATCTTCTTTAGAAAGAATACCTGAGCCAGTCTCTTCTTCACGACCCAGACGGCGGTTGAACTTCATGCGACCAACCGCAGAAAGATCGTAGCGATCTTCAGAGAAGAATAGATTTTCGAATAGACCTTCAGCCGACTCTTTAGTTGGCGGCTCACCAGGACGCATCATACGGTAGATCTCTACCAATGCTTCCAACTGGTTGCGCGTAGGGTCGATACGTAGGGTATCTGACACAAACGGACCACAGTCTAGTTCGTTGGTGTAAATCGTCTGAATACGGTTGATGCCCGCTTTAACCAGCTTAGCAATCGCCTCTTCAGTCAGTTCAGCGTTACAGGGAAGCAACACTTCACCCGTCGCAGGATCAACAACATCCTTAGCAAGCGCTTTACCCGAGAGGTATTCAGCCGGAGTAACAAGCTTATCCATACCGTCTTTTTGCATCTGACGGATGTGGCGTGGCGTAATACGACGACCTGCTTCAACGATAACCTCACCCTTAGGTGATAGAATTTCGAAGCTCATTGTCTCGCCGCGTAGACGCTCTGGAATGAGGTCCATCTGAACTTTATCTTCGGTAATATCCCAACCAGTGGTATCGAAGAAGGTTTCCAGAATCTCTTCCGCCTGATAACCGAGTGCACGCAACAGTATAGTTGCCGGCAACTTGCGACGGCGATCGATACGAACAAACATGGCATCTTTAGGGTCGAACTCAAAGTCGAGCCATGAACCACGGTAAGGAATGATTCGCGCTGAGTAGAGCAATTTACCTGACGAGTGGGTTTTACCCTTGTCGTGGTCAAAGAATACACCAGGTGAACGGTGGAGCTGCGATACTATAACGCGCTCGGTACCATTAACGACGAAGGTACCATTCTCTGTCATGAGTGGTATTTCACCCATGTACACTTCTTGCTCTTTGATATCCTTAACCGCTTTGGTTGAGGAGTCACGATCGTAAATAACTAGACGTGCTTTTACGCGAAGCGGAGCTGCGTAGGTAATACCACGCTGCTGACACTCTTTTACGTCAAATACAGGCTCACCAAGACGGTAGCCAGCATACTCCAGCGCGGCGTTTCCTGAATAGGAGACGATCGGGAATACGGAATTAAAGGCAGCGTGAAGACCTTCGTCATTAAGACTGTCTTTAGCTGTACCCGTTTGTAGAAACTTACGGTAAGAATCTAACTGGATAGCAAGCAGGTATGGAAGGTCCATAACTGTGCCCAGTTTACTAAAATCCTTACGGATACGTTTCTTTTCAGTGTATGAATATGTCATCGATGTTCCCCAGCATGTGCACCTAGGTTGAGAAACCGAAACCCGAACTTGGTCGGGTCAAAAATTTCCATTAATCAGTCTTTCTACTTATAACGGAAAAAGGCCGGTGGCTTAAGAGCCACCAGCCCGCGCTGTCAACAGTAATTAAACAGCGTACAAAGCGTCAAGTAAATTACTTGAGCTCAACAGACGCGCCAGCTTCTTCCAACTCTTTCTTAAGAGCTTCAGCTTCGTCTTTAGAGACAGCTTCTTTAATAGTTGCTGGAGCACCATCAACCATCTCTTTAGCTTCTTTAAGACCAAGGCCAGTCGCACCGCGAACTGCTTTGATTACGTTAACTTTCTTCTCGCCAGCTGAAGTCAGTACTACGTCGAATTCAGTTTTCTCTTCGACAGCAGCTGCATCACCAGCAGGACCAGCAACAACTGCAGCAGCTGCAGAAACGCCGAACTTTTCTTCCATTGCAGAAACGAGTTCCACAACATCCATTACTGACATTTCAGCAATTGCATTCAAGATATCGTCTTTTGACAGAGACATTGTCTAATTCCCGTATAAACTTGTTCTAAAACTATTAAAGCCAAACTGCTTATGCAGCTTCGCCTTCCTTCTGCACGCGTACCGCATCGAGAGTACGTACCAGCTTGCCTGCCGCTGCTTCTTTCATGCAGCTCATCAGTTTCGCTAGACCTTCTTCGTATGTCGGCAAGCTTGCCAGCATCGCTATATCTACGACATTTCCTTCGAAAGCAGCTGCTTTCAGTTCGAACTTATCGTTGCGTTTCGCGAAGTCTTTGAGAATGCGTGCGCCAGCGCCCGGATGCTCATTCGAGAAAGCAATGATAGTCGGACCAACAAAGGAATCCGCTAGACATTCATAAGCTGTACCTTCAACTGCACGACGCGCAAGCGTGTTACGTACGACACGTAGCCATACACCCGCTTCACGAGCCTGCTTACGCAGTGCAGTCATGTCACCTACTTCAACGCCGCGCGAATCCGCAACAACCGCTGAGAGTGCAACACCGGCAGCTTCCTGAACTTCAGCGACGATCGCTTTTTTCTGTTCAAGTCCTATTGCCACGATTTACTCCTGGTGTGTCTTTCGACTATTTACCAAACACCCCACCTAAGTGAGGCATGAGTACGGTGGTAATGATTCTGAGTGAATCTCACCGTCTGCGCAGGCCAGTTACCTATTAAGATGACTCAAGATCATCACCTGCGGTCTTTGACGGTCTTCGTCTCTGTCAGACAGGTCTGAAGACCCTCAAAAAACCTTTAGCTGTATCAATTACGCGTCTAAAGACGCCTGATCAACAACCAGACCCGGTCCCATTGTAGAGGACAGAGTTACCTTCTTAACGTAGATGCCTTTAGCTGAAGAGGGCTTAAGCTTCTTCAGGTCTGCAAGCAGAGCTTCTACGTTTTGTTTAACCGCATCTGCTTCAAAGCCTAGCTTTCCAACAGATGCGTGGATGATACCGTTCTTATCTGTACGGAAACGAACCTGACCCGCTTTTGCGTTTCTAACCGCACCAGCAACATCTGGAGTTACAGTACCGACTTTAGGGTTAGGCATTAGACCACGTGGACCCAAGACTGTACCCAAAGCACCAACAACGCGCATTGCGTCTGGGCTTGCGATAACAACGTCAAAATCTAGATTACCCGCTTTGATAGACTCAGCGAGATCTTCAAAACCAACAATATCAGCACCCGCTTCTTTTGCTTTTTCAGCATTATCGCCCTGTGCAAATACAGCTACGCGAACGTCTTTACCTGTACCATTGGGTAGTACAGTAGAGCCACGAACGACCTGATCAGACTTGCGCGGATCAACACCAAGGTTGATCGCAACATCGACTGATTCAGCAAATTTTACAGATGATACATCTTTCAGAATCTGGAAAGCTTCAACAGCAGAGTAAAGCTTACCCGCTTCAACTTTCTCGGCAATCGCCTTCTGACGCTTAGTAAACTTAGCCATTACTCATCACCCTCTACAATCAGACCCATACGACGCGCAGAACCTGCGATTGTACGCACTGCTGCATCCATGTTAGATGCAGTTAGATCTGGCATTTTGATGGTTGCAATCTCTTCCAACTGAGCACGGGTAACAGTACCTACCTTGTCAGTATTTGGGCGAGCGGAACCACTCTTAAGACCCATAGCCTTCTTCAGCAGAACGGCAGCCGGTGGTGTCTTGGTGATGAACGTAAAGCTACGGTCGCTATATACAGTAATAACAACTGGAGTCGGGAGACCCGGCTCAACGCCCTGTGTAGCAGCATTGAATGCCTTACAGAATTCCATGATGTTAACACCGTGCTGACCCAAAGCCGGACCTACTGGTGGACTTGGGTTAGCCTGACCGGCTTTTACCTGCAACTTGATGTATGCATTAATTTTCTTAGCCATTTAGCTACTCCTTTGGGTTCAAACGCCTTTCGGCTCCCCTTTACACAACAAAAACTGAGCAGCCTTAAACTGCTCAGTCTGCTTAAACCAAACTTAGATCAGGCTTTCTCTACCTGACTAAACTCCAACTCTACAGGCGTTGAACGACCGAATATCAATACCGCTACATGTAGACGTGATTTCTCGTAATTCACCTCTTCAACTACACCGTTGAAATCGGCAAACGGACCATCGGTAACACGGACCATTTCGCCCGGTTCGAAAACGGTCTTTGGACGCGGCTTATCGACGCCACTCTCTACACGCTGAAGAATCTCTTGCGCCTCACGCTCTGTAATTGCAGCCGGCTTATCGGCTGTTCCACCGATGAATCCGAGTACGCGCGGAGTGCTCTTTACCATGTGCCAAGTCTGGTCATTCATCACCATATTGACCAAAACATAACCTGGGTAAAATTTACGCTCAGACTTACGCTTCTTTCCGTCACGGATTTCAACAATCTCTTCAGTCGGTACTAAGATGTCACCAAAGAGATCTTCAACTCCGTTACGCTCAATCGCTTCTTGTAGGCCCGCCATAACGCGCTTCTCATAACCTGAGTAAGCGTGCACAACATACCAACGTTTCTTATCAGAGCTCATACTTTCCCCTTAGCCGATGAAGCCAGAAATAATCCAGCCCAGCAGCGAATCCAGACCCCAAAGCAACAATCCAATAATAAGAACTGCAACAACCACAATACCGGTAGTCTGCAGGGTCTCTTGGCGCGTAGGCCAAACGACCTTGCGAATCTCATTCTTGGCTTCTTTAAAGAGCTGAAAGAACGCCTTACCCTTAGCTGTCTGCAGTGCAACAAAACCCGCTACACCCGCCAAAACAAGCAGAGCTATAACGCGGTATAGCAGCGACTCATTGGCATACATAGAGTTACCAACAACACCTACAGATATGAGCGCAATGACAACAAGCCACTTAAGACCGTCGAGCTTGGACGCTTCTGTTTCTACTTTTGCGTTCACGTAAAAGCCTCAGATTACAAACAGATAGCTTACTTATTTAATTAATGACCACTCTCGCGAGAGTGGCAGGGTAGGAGGGAATCGAACCCCCAACCTGCGGTTTTGGAGACCGCTGCTCTGCCAATTGAGCTACTACCCTACAAGTAAGGGACGCGCATTATACCCGCCTCTTATACGAAGGAAAAGGGCTAGACCCCTTTTTTACTTGAAAAACCTAATATTACGCGCCAAGCCCTAGGAGATAAGACTCGCTATCTAGTAATACTAATCGTTCAACGGCGCGTATTAAAACAGGCCAAGAAGCCCTACGCAAGCGCTATTCACATAATATTCATTTAGAAAATCGACTACTATCAAAGAGCACAAAAAAGCCCGCACAAGGCGGGCTTTTTTAATGATTATCGATTACTCGATGATCTTAGCTACAACACCTGCACCAACGGTACGACCACCTTCGCGGATTGCGAAACGTAGACCGTCTTCCATTGCGATTGGGTTGATCAGCGTAACATCCATTTTGATGTTATCGCCTGGCATTACCATCTCAACACCTTCAGGAAGCGTTACTGCACCTGTGATGTCAGTTGTACGGAAGTAGAACTGTGGACGGTAGCCTTTGAAGAATGGCGTGTGACGACCACCTTCTTCTTTGCTTAGTACGTANACTTCGCCTTCGAAACGGGTGTGCGGCTTAACAGAACCTGGCTTACAAAGAACCTGACCACGTTCAACGTCATCACGCTTAGTACCACGTAGAAGTGCACCAATGTTCTCACCTGCACGACCCTGATCAAGCAGCTTGCGGAACATTTCAACACCTGTACAGGTCGTCGTCTGAGTATCGCGAATACCAACNATCTCGATTGNATCACCAACGTTTACAATACCNCGCTCTACACGACCGGTAACAACAGTACCGCGNCCTGAGATTGAGAATACATCTTCAACTGGCATCAGGAAGGGTAGGTCAACTAGACGCTGTGGCTCTGGGATGTACTCATCAAGCGTCTCAACCAGTTTCTTAACAGCGGTCGTGCCCATGCCGTTATCATCCTGACCGTTCAATGCCATTAGCGCTGAACCGATAATGATTGGCGTGTCGTCGCCTGGGAAATCGTACGCATCAAGTAACTCACGCACTTCCATTTCAACAAGCTCTAGAAGCTCTTCGTCGTCAACCATGTCCGCTTTGTTCAGGAATACAACGATGTAAGGTACACCAACCTGACGTGACAATAGGATGTGCTCACGTGTCTGTGGCATTGGGCCATCAGCTGCTGAACANACTAGAATTGCGCCGTCCATCTGAGCAGCACCGGTGATCATGTTNTTAACGTAGTCAGCGTGTCCTGGGCAATCTACGTGCGCATAGTGACGAATGTCTGATTCGTACTCAACGTGTGAGGTATTGATAGTAATACCGCGCTCGCGCTCTTCCGGTGCCTTATCGATACCGTCGAATGCTACTGCTGCACCACCCCATACTTCTGAACATACGCGCGTTAGCGCCGCAGTTAGAGTTGTTTTACCGTGGTCAACGTGGCCAATTGTACCTACGTTAACGTGCGGCTTGTTACGTTCAAATTGTTGCTT
>JGI26082J51739_10000780_pt1 | contig 20074 bp, 14 predicted proteins | sample SaaInl5LU_22_DNA_FD_51739 | JGI IMG/M metagenome (IMG submission 51739)
GAACTGCCTATATTTGCGCGTTATTGAAAAACTGAAACAATCCATCAGGATGCAGAACAAAGGATTAATTACCGTTTTCGCGATTGCACTAGGTCTGGCTTCATTATACCAGCTCTCGTTCACATGGGTCGCGAACAACGTCGCTAGCGATGCAGAGGCATTCGCCGCAGGAGATGCAAATATTAAGTCGGCTTATCTCGACAGTATGATGTCGCAAGAGGTCTATCCGTTACTCGGGTTTACCTATGGCGAAGTGAAGAAGAAGGAAATGAACCTTGGTCTTGACCTCAAAGGAGGAATGAATGTCATCCTCGAAGTGAGTGTTAAAGACGTATTGAAAGGTTTAGTGGCAAATGCCCAAGACCCGCGCTTTACTCAAGCAATCACGAATACTGACGTCGCGCAGAGCCAAGGTCAAAACAACTACTTGAACACGTTTTTTGCGGAGTTTGACAAAATCAGCGCAGAAACAGGTGGTGGGTTGTTGTTGAGCGACGCTTCGCTTTTCGGTACGCCGGAAATGACGGATAAAGTAGGTTTCAATGCCGCAAACGATGCCGTACAAGCGGAAATTCGTCGCGATGTTGAGGCTGCAATTGCCAACGTATTTACCGTTTTGCGCGCACGTATCGACCAGTTTGGTGTGGTACAGCCGAACATTCAGCGCCTAGAGGGAACTGGACGTATTTTAGTGGAACTACCGGGTGTTAAAGATCCGGCGCGTGTTCAGAAACTTCTTCAGTCTACCGCAGAATTGCAGTTCTGGAATATGTACGAAGGAGCGGAGGTACTTCCTTTCTTAGTTTCAGCAAACGATAAACTTCGCGACCTTGTGGAAGGTGAGAAAGCAACTACAGAAACGGTTGACGAAACGCCAGATTTTAGCGATTTAGCCATTGAGGATGTCGAAGCACCGGCAGATTCTGTAGCGACCGATTCTTCAGATGTGCTCTCTACTAACAATCCATTGTTTGAAGTTTTCCGCCCGATGGTGAGTGAAACTGGAATGGCTATGCAAGGACCGCGTGTTGGTTATTCATTGATTCGTGATACAGCGAAAGTGAACGCCTACCTCGCTCGTCCTGAAATCGCTCAAATGATGAGTCAAGAATTGCGCAATGCGAAATTCATGTGGAGCAGCAAGCCTGAGCCAAACTCTGATATCATTACGCTTTTAGCTATAAAAGGCAACCGCGAAAACACGCCGGAATTAGACGGTGGAGTGATCGTAGATGCGCGTCCAGATTTGGACGAATACAACCGCAATATTGTAACCATGGCCATGAACGGTTCTGGTGCGCAGAAATGGCAACGCCTTACTGCAGAAGCAGCTGCGCAAACGCCAAAACGTTCGGTAGCTGTAGTATTAGATAACTATGTATACTCTTACCCGCAAGTTCAAAACGAGATTGCAGGTGGTCGTACACAGATTACAGGAAACTTTAGTGCTGAGGAAAGCGCGGATTTAGCGAACATTCTTCGTGCCGGTAAACTAGATGCTCCAGCGCGCATTATTCAGTCCGATGTGGTAGGACCCTCTTTAGGTAAGGAAGCCATCTCTGCATCGATCAATTCATTCGCTATTGCTCTTGCTCTAGTACTGCTTTACATGTACTTCTACTACAGCGGTGCAGGTCTTGTAGCGAATATGGCGCTATTGATTAACATGTTCTTGATCTTCGGTATCCTTGCAAGTTTACGAGCGGTATTGACGCTTCCAGGTATGGCGGGTATTGTATTGACCATTGGTATGGCAGTAGATGCTAATGTGCTCATTTTCGAACGTATTCGTGAAGAAATGCGTTTAGGAAAAGGGCTGCGAGCGGCAATTGTTGACGGATATAAGAATTCGAACAGTGCGATCATCGATGCTAACGTAACGACCTTCTTAACGGGTATTATTTTATTTGCCTTTGGTACGGGTCCTATTCGCGGTTTTGCGACGACTTTGATGATTGGTATTTTGACTTCGTTATTTACGGCATTGTTTATCTCAAGAGTCGTTTTCGAAAAAAGATTGAATGCGAAAAAAGACATCAAGTTCTCAACCAAAACGACGAAGGACTGGTACACGAACATCAACTTTGACTTCTTGAAGAAGCGTAAGGTGGCTTATGGCGTATCAACAGTTGTAATTGCTATTGGTTTGTTTTCCCTTTTCACAAAAGGCTTGAATTTAGGCGTTGATTTTGTGGGTGGTCGTTCCTTCCAGGTGCGCTTTGACCAACCGGTGGAAGTAAGCGATATCGCAGAATCTTTGAGCAATGCTTTTGTCGATGAAGACGGCAATACTTACACTCCAGTAGTGAAGACTCTAGGCGATGCGAATCAGGTAATTATCACCACAAGCTACCGCATTGGAGAGACGGGTCCTGCAATTGACGAAGACGTACAGTCTAAGCTCTACGCAGGCGTTGCTGGTTTCTTCGCGGAAGAATTGCCGATTGAATCCTTCTTTACTGACGATACCGAAGACGCTATTGGTTTAGTAGGTTCACGTGTTGTTGGTCCAACCATTGCAGATGATATTAAGTCGGGTGCGGTATACAGCATCGTCTTTTCTTTAATCGTTGTATTCCTCTACATCCTTATTCGATTCCGCAAGTGGCAGTTCTCGCTTGGTGCAGTTGTTGCCTTGTTGCACGATGTGTTATTCGTTATGGGAGTATTCTCATTGGCAGACGGACTATTGCCGTTCCAGTTAGAAGTAGATCAAGCGTTCATTGCAGCGATTCTTACGGTAATTGGTTATTCATTGAACGATACCGTGGTTGTGTTTGACCGTATCCGCGAAAACATGGGATCTCGTGGCAAACAGAATGGTGAGAGTGTAAACAAATCATTGAATCAGACCTTGAGCCGTACGTTCAACACCTCGTTAACGACGTTCTTTGTCCTTCTCGTCATCTTCCTATTTGGTGGAGAAGTGATCCGTGGATTCATGTTTGCGCTTCTATTAGGGGTGCTTGTAGGAACCTACAGCTCATTGTTTATTGCTACTCCAGTCATGTTCGATGCTTCGGACAAGGAGAGCTAAACAACCGAAAAGCAAAATTCTCAAAACCCCCGGCGCGCACGCGCGCCGGGGGTTTTTTATTGTAAATTTGCGCCATGCAACACGTCTTTTTACTCTTCAATATTAGCGGCGGTGAATTCATCATTGTGGCATTGGTGTTTTTACTGTTGTTTGGTCCTAAGCAAATACCTGGCATGGCGAGGTCTGCTGCTAAGGTGATCAAGCAAGTGAAAAATGCGACCAATGATATCAAGAGAGAGATTCTTGATAATGCGCAAGACAGTCCGCTGACGGATGTGAAGAAAACGGTGGAAGAAGGTCGCGATGCGATCAAGGAAGTTACTGATTCTATTAAAAGAGGTACTAAATTGTGACGGCGCTCTTTCTACTAGCAGGTTTTGGTTTATTGCTGTTGGGGGGCGAGTTTTTAGTACGCGGTTCGGTAGCCATTGCTCTTAAACTCCAGATTTCAAAAGTCATTATAGGTTTAACGCTTGTTGCCTTCGCAACGAGCGCCCCTGAACTCATTGTAAGTGTTATAGCAGCGATGAAAGGTAAAAGTGCTATCGCTTTGGGCAATGTCATTGGGTCTAACATAGCAAACATTGGTCTCATACTAGGATTGACGGCACTACTTTACAAAATGGAAGCTGTCCGCCTCACTTATCGTAAAGATTGGTTGTTCTTGGTAGGTGCAAATGTATTGTTGGGAGGTTTCCTTTTTTTTGGAGGAATTAGCTTTGTTCAAGGGTTCATCTTAGTGGGAGCCTTAGTAGTTTACAATACTTTGAAAATACGTAGTGCCCGCATGGAGCGCGCAGCTGTATCTATAGGACAGGAGATGAACGAACCGGCTTTGCCTATCTGGCAAGGGGTAATGTTGCTCATTGTCGGAGCGGTTGGGTTAAAATTTGGTGCCCAATTGTTTGTTTCCGGTATTGCCACGCTCGCTGCGCAATGGGGTTGGAGTGAACGCCTAGTGGCGGTAAGTCTTGTTGCTTTTGGTACAAGTGTACCAGAGCTCGCAGCGAGTCTCATGGCCGCTCGTAAGGGCGAAGCTGATATTGCGATCGGCAATGTCATCGGTTCAAACATCTTCAATATTCTGAGTGTATTAGGTTTTACCGCCCTCATACAGCCTATTACTCTTTCTGACGAAGATTTACTTTGGATTGATTTTCCAATCAGTTTTCTCTTTACTCTTTTACTCATTCCTCTAATGGGAATCATTAAATCTGACCGATTAGATCGTTACGAAGGGGCTATTCTGCTTTCATTGTACTTATTTTTCATGATTTACCTCTTTAGTTGAGGGGGTAGAAATTAACAATGGTTAATAATTTTTCATTGCACCCCTAAAAAAATAGGGGTACCTTTGTTTTAAATTAAAAATTAACCACATGCCAACGGTAAGATTTCTAGCATTAGAAGAAACAATGGGGCGCAAGCCAAAAAACTTTGAAGCACCTGGAACGCGCGTTTCAGAATACTTCGGTTCTCGCGTATTCAACAGAAAAGCAATGGGCGAATACATGACTTCAGAAGCCTTTAAGGCAGTCGTCGACGCGATGGATAACGGTACCAAAATCAATCGCAACATTGCCGATCAGGTTGCATCAGGAATGAAGGCTTGGGCCTTGAATTTAGGTGCTACACATTATACACACTGGTTCCAGCCTTTGACCGGTACTACTGCAGAAAAGCACGATTCTTTCTTCGAGCCTACTGGCAATGGTGAGGCGATTGAGAAGTTCTCAGGGGGTATGTTGGTTCAGCAAGAACCGGATGCTTCTTCATTCCCTAACGGTGGTATTCGTAACACATTTGAAGCTCGTGGTTACACGGCTTGGGATCCTACATCACCGGCTTTTGTTTTCGGAAGCACATTATGTATTCCTACGGTATTTGTTTCATACACCGGTGAGGCCTTAGATTACAAAACTCCCTTACTTCGTGCCTTGCAGTCTGTTGACTCAGCAGCGACAGCTGTATGTAAGTACTTCGACAAGAACGTAAGTAAAGTAAATGCAACCCTAGGTTGGGAGCAAGAATACTTCTTGGTAGACGAAGCCTACTTTGCCGCGCGTCCAGATTTGCAATTGGCAGGCCGTGCTCTTGTTGGTCACGCGCCAGCAAAAGGCCAGCAATTGGACGATCATTACTTTGGTTCCATTCCAGAACGTGCTATTGAGTTCATGAAAGAATTGGAATACGAAAGCCGCATTTTAGGTATTCCAGTAAAAACACGTCACAATGAGGTGGCGCCCGCGCAGTACGAATTCGCCCCTGTATTTGAGGAGGCAAANGTTGCTGTAGACCACAACTCTTTGTTCATGGATCTTATGGAGAAAGTGGCGCGTCGTCACAACTTCCGTGTATTGTTGCACGAGAAGCCATTTGCCAACATCAACGGTTCTGGTAAGCACAACAACTGGTCTTTGGCAACAAACACCGGTGTGAACCTTTTGGCTCCTGGTTCTACGCCAATGAGCAACTTGATGTTCTTGACGTTCTTCATCAACAGTATCAAGGCGGTGTACCGCCACGCAGATTTGATCCGTGCGTCGATCGGTTCAGCGGGTAACGAACACCGTTTGGGTGCGAACGAAGCTCCACCTGCGATTATTTCAGTATTCATCGGCCAGCAGTTGAGTGCTGTTTTGGATCAGTTGGAAAACATCGAAGGTGGCAAAATGACTCCGGAAGAGAAGACCGACCTCAAATTGAACGTGGTAGGTAAAATTCCTGATGTATTGTTAGATAACACGGACCGTAACCGTACTTCACCGTTCGCCTTCACAGGTAATAAATTTGAGTTGCGTGCTGCAGGTTCTGCTTCTAACTGTGCACAGCCAATGACTGTATTGAATGCGGTAATGGCTGAGCAATTGATCGAGTTCAAAGCAGATGTTGATGCGCTTATCGAAAAAGACGGATTGAAGAAAGACGAAGCGATCTTTAGCGTATTGAAGCGATATATCACTGAAAGTAAAGCCATTCGCTTCGAAGGCGACGGATATGGTGATGCTTGGAAGGAAGAAGCTGCGAAGCGTGGTTTGAACAATGAGCCTTCTACGCCACGTGCCCTTGATGCCTACGTAAGCGAGCAGACCCTAGGTATGTTCGAAGCTATGGGTGTGATGAGCCACCGCGAGGCGGAAGCACGTCACGAGATCTTGCTCGAGTCGTACTTTATGAAGATACAGATTGAGTCGCGTGTTCTCGGTGATCTGGCAGGAAACCACATTGTTCCGACGGCAATTAAATACCAAAATGTGCTTATTGACAACGTTCAGCGTCTTAAAGACATTATGGACGATGCAACGTTTAAAACGGTAGCTAAGGAACAATTGGAAATGATCAAGGATATCTCCGCACGCATTTCAAAAATTCTAGCGTCTAAAGATGCTATGATTGAAGCCCGTAAGAAAGCAAATGCACTTGAAGACCTTCGTGAGAAGGCTATTGCTTACTACGATAACGTGAAGCCTTACTTCGACGTGATTCGCTACGAAAGTGATAAATTAGAGCTAATGATTGACGACGAACAATGGCCATTGCCGAAGTTCCGTGAAATGCTCTTTACGAGATAATTATAGCTTTTCAAATTTTGACTGATAGAAACCCCGTCCTCGCGGGGTTTCTTTTTTTATTTTATCTATATTGTGGGTGCTTAAACACAAGAGACCAGACTCGCATGCAAAAACGCATTTTACGAACTTGGACCGTTGTCCTCGCTTTCTTGCCCATTATAGCTTTCGCACAAGATGCCACTGTTGAAGAGGTAGACATGAAGCCGCACAAGCTTACGGTGAAAGCTGATGAATACTTTGACTCAAAAGAATATTCCGTTGCCATTGAGATTTATGCTAAGGCATATTCTAAGGAAAAATCGCGCGAGCAAAAGCAGCGTATTTCTTACAATATGGCTGAAGGATACCGTTTTACGGGGCAGTGTAAAAGAGCCGCTAGTTACTACCAGCGCGCCTCTAAATTGGGTTATGGCGCTCAAGCCGACTTGGGCTATGCCGAAATGTTGCAATGTCAAGGTGAATATGAAGATGCCATTATCGCTTACGAGACATTTAAAAAGTTAGTGCCGAGTGATGCTCGTGCAGACCGCGGTATTGAAAGTTGTCAGAAGGCTGCACAATGGGTCGTTTCAGGCTCGCTATTCGCCTTAGACAACGCGAAAGATTTAAACTCCAAAAAATCAGATTACTCCATTGCCTTTGCGGGCAAACGAGGCAAAGAAGATCTGTCGCTAATGATTTCATCGATGCGCGATGACGCGACCGGCCGGAAAGAAGACGGTTGGATGGGCCAGCGGTTCTCTGACATTTTCGTCATTGAGGGCGAACGCAAAAAAAATAACAAGAAGAAAAAAGGCAAAGAGGCCAATGCAAACGACGAAATTGTTTGGGGCGATCTCGAAGCAATGAGTGACGTCATTAATACCAAGGACCATGAGGGTGTGGTAACATTTGATTCACGTGGCAAGGAGATGTATTTCACGAAGTGTATGCAAGTGAAAAACATGAAAATGGGATGTGCCATATATACGACCAAAAAAATTGGACAAGATTGGGCAAATCCAGAGCCTGTCGTCATTGCTTTGGACAGTGGTGCTTCTGTAGGTCATCCAGCATTGAGTCCGGACGATCAAATATTATATTTCGCGGGTGAGGTTGCCGGTGGAAAAGGAGGTAAGGACATTTACATGACGACTTATGATCGTAGAAAGCGTGAATGGGCTGCACCAACAAATTTGAATATTAATACGCGCGGTGACGAATTGTACCCTTTTGTACATGGTGACGGATACTTGTATTTCTCATCCAACGGTCATGTAGGTATGGGTGGATTTGATTGTTTCCGTGTAAAATTGGACGAAAACGGCGCCCCAGTTGGGGATGTTGAAAACATGCTTTCACCAATCAATTCAGAGGCAGATGATATTTCACTGCGTTTTGTGCCTGGCGATAATACCAAGAAGGGGTTTGTGGTGAGTAACCGAAAGGGAACTCGTGGCGAGCACGACATCTGGTACGTCACTGAATGGGAAAAATTCTTCGAAGCTTCGGGTACTGTTGTAAGCAGTAAAAATGGTAAGCCTGTTAGTGATGTAACGATAGAAGTAAGCAATAAAGAAGGTCAATCGTTTACAGTGACTACGAATGCAAACGGTCAATTCAGCATTCCACGCGGACAGATGGAAGAAGACAAGTCGTACAAATTGAATATGAGCCGAAAACGCTTCTTAAATGCAGTGGGCGATATTACAACAAAAGGTTTAGCCTTGAACGACTATGCTCAGGTAAAAGAGGAGCGCGCCTACGTGAAATCTTACAGTCTTCGTCTGGAAATGGACCCTATCGAAGTACCCATCGTTCTTCCTAACGTATTCTTTGACTTAGCAAAATCTGAATTGCGTGAAGAAAGTAAAATTGCCTTAGATACAGTATTCAGTATTCTTCAGCGTAATCCTACCATCACCATAGGTCTACGTTCACATACGGATTACCGTGATACGGATGCGAAAAATGATGCCTTGTCTCAAGCACGTGCACAGAGTTGTGTAGATTACCTTATTGAAAAAGGTATTCCAACAGCACGACTTACAGCTGTGGGTATGGGAGAGAAAGAGCCGTTTGTGATTTCTGCTGACTATAAAGGATATGGTGCGGAAAAATTTAAGGCGGGCGATAACCTGACCGAATCATTCATTCGTAGACTAAATAGTGAAGACCAAGAGGTGGCGAATCAGATCAACCGTCGTACTGACTTTAAGGTGTTGAGTGATGATTATGTTCCGTCTACGGCAGTAGCAGGTGGTGAATCTGAGAATGGAGGTGCAGCTCAACCTAAAAAAGATGAAAACCCCATTGGTCAAACCATGACCTTAGGGCCTAAAGACCGTTCATTAGGTAAAATCGCCATGGATAATGGTATGAATGTAGTACAGCTTAAAAACCTAAATGGAGGATTGCGCGGGGCGCGCCCTATGCCGGGTATGGTTATCAAAGTAACGCCAAACGGTGATTATACGGCCTTTGATGCTGATCATTACCAGGTTAAGCGTGGGGACACCATGCGCATTATTGCAAAAGAAACAGGTGCAAACGTAAAAGATATCCGTGATTTGAACGGATTCAAGAGCGATAAAGACTTAATCATCGGATCCTGGATTCAGATTAAGTAGCGAATACTTTTAAAATGAAAAGCGCGCACGGGTCTCCCGTGCGCGCTTTCTCGTTATTTTTGCCTCATGAATAATACATCAGACCGCTATACGGGACGTGGCGTAAGTGCCCAGAAAGAAGACGTTCACAACGCAATCAAAAACATCGATAAAGGCTTGTTTCCAAAGGCCTTCTGTAAAATAGTTCCGGATTATTTGACCGGTGATGAAGACTATTGTCTTGTTATGCATGCGGATGGTGCAGGTACTAAAAGTTCACTTGCCTACATGTATTGGAAGGAAACTGGAGACGTGAGCGTTTGGAAAGGCATTGCTCAGGATGCTTTAATTATGAATATCGATGACCTGCTTTGTGTGGGAGCTACGGAGAATATCATGCTCAGTTCTACTATTGGTAGGAATAAGGGACTCATTACTGGAGAGGTCCTTAGTGCCATTATTGGCGGTACGGAAGCACTCCTGGAGGAATACAGAAAGCACGGTATAGACATTATCAGCACTGGTGGTGAGACGGCAGATGTAGGTGATTTAGTGCGAACCATTATTGTAGATAGTACTGTTGTTGCACGCATGAAGCGCTCCGAGGTGATTGATAACGCCAATATCAAAGCGGGCAACGTGATTGTGGGATTGGCATCTTTTGGACAAGCAACGTACGAATCGGAGTACAATGGTGGTATGGGGTCAAACGGACTCACAAGTGCCCGTCACGATGTATTCACGAAAGAATTAGCGGTGAAATACCCTGAAAGTTTTGACCCCGCAGTTCCTGATTCATTGGTTTATACGGGTTCTAAATCCTTAACGGAAGAAACGGATACTCCTCTGGATGCAGGTAAATTGGTCTTAAGTCCAACACGTACGTACGCGCCTATTATTAAGCAGATTCTCGATCAGTACCGCGATAAAATAGATGGTATGGTGCATTGTTCTGGAGGTGCACAAACAAAGATTTTACACTTCTTAGAAAAGGGACATGTTGTGAAGGACGAGTTGTTCCCTATTCCTCCATTATTCAAAATGATTCAAGAGGAGAGCGGTACGAAATGGGAAGAAATGTATCAGGTCTTTAATATGGGACACCGCATGGAATTGTATGTGGATCCTGCAATAGCACAAGAAATAATTGCCATCAGTGAGCGCTTTGGTGTTCCTGCGAAAATCGTTGGGAGAGTCGAAGAAAGCGATGCTAAGGAATTGACTATTCGTAGTGAGTACGGCACCTTTAACTACGGGAAGTAATGGCGATGTTAGATAAACTTAATGTGATTTTTCAGCGCTTTAATGAGGTGAATGACCTCATTATTCAGCCCGATGTTATCTCAGATGGTAAGCGATACGTTCAGCTGAACAGAGAGTATAAGAACTTGAAGCCCTTGGTGGAGGTTAGAGAGCAATTCTTAGAGATGTCTAGCCGCATTGAGGAGGCTAAAAACGTTTTGAAGGAGGAGAAGGATGCCGATTTTCGTGAAATGGCGAAAATGGAATTGGACGAATTAGAGCCTGCCTTTGAAGCTTTAGAGGAAGAAGTAAAAATTCTTCTCTTGCCCAAAGATCCTGAAGACGATAAGAATGCACTCGTGGAAATTCGTCAAGGCGCAGGTGGCGATGAAGGTGCCATTTTTGCAGGTGACCTATTCAGAATGTACCAGCGCTATTGCGAAGGAAGAGGTTGGAAAATGGAAATCCTTACCATGAATGAGGGATCTGCCGGAGGCTTTAAAGAGGTTTCTTTTGAAGTCAATGGAGAATCTGTTTATGGGATTTTAAAATATGAAAGTGGGGTCCATCGCGTACAACGCGTTCCCGCAACGGAAAGCCAAGGTAGAGTTCACACCTCAGCGGCTTCTGTCGTTGTGCTGCCCGAAGCTGAAGAGGTGGATGTGGATCTTGACATGAAGGACGTTAAAAAAGATACCTACCGTTCCCAAGGGGCGGGTGGTCAGCACGTAAATAAGACAGAGAGCGCCGTCCGTTTGACTCACCTCCCTACGGGGATTGTTGTAGAATGTCAAGACGGCCGGAGTCAGCACAAAAATTATGAGCAGGCGTTGAAGGTTTTGCGTTCGCGTATGTTTGACATGGAGTTTAAAAAGAAGCAAGAGGAGCAAGCTGCCCAACGAAAAACCATGGTAAGTACTGGTGACCGGTCCGCGAAAATACGGACCTACAACTATCCCCAAGGCCGTGTTACAGATCATAGAATTGGTTTGACTAGTTACAATCTTAATGATGTGGTCAACGGTGACATACAGAAGTTCATCGACGAGCTTCATATGGCTGAGAACGCTGAAAAAATGAAAGAAGGATCGGACAATTATTAAAGCGATATGGATAAGAAAGCTATAATTGAACAGATTAAAGCAAAGCGAAGCGTGCTTTGTGTTGGATTGGATACGGATTTGGAGAAAATCCCGCCTCATTTGTTGAAGGAGCAGGATCCCGTTTTCGCTTTTAACAAGGCAATTATCGATGCAACAGCTGCATATACAGTTGCGTATAAACCAAATATCGCATTCTACGAATCCATGGGGGTGCAAGGCTGGGTAAGTCTTGAAAAAACAATCCAATATCTGGATGAGAACTACCCTGAGATTTTTACCATCGCTGATGCAAAACGTGGAGATATAGGCAATACCTCAAAGATGTATGCAAAGGCGTTTTTTGAAAACATGAACTTTGATAGTGTTACGGTCGCCCCATATATGGGAGAGGACAGTGTCACACCGTTTCTTGAGTTCCCCAATAAATGGGTCATTTTATTAGGGCTTACATCCAACAAAGGCGCGTTCGATTTCCAATTTATAGAGAACGAATCTGGAGAGGCACTTTTTGAAAGCGTCGTTAAAAAAGCACAAGAGTGGGCGACAGCTGATCAGCTAATGTTTGTTTTAGGGGCTACAAAAACGGAGCATTTGGCTCGATTACGAGCTATTGCGCCGGATCATTTCTTCTTGGTTCCTGGTGTAGGAGCTCAGGGCGGGTCCTTACAGGAAGTTCTTAAACAAGCTACAAACAAGGACTACGGGGTCTTAGTGAATAGTACGCGTGGGATCATTTATCAAAGTAAGGAAGAGGATTTTGCGTCGGCTGCAGGTAAAGCAGCTCACGATCTTCAGCAAGAAATGGAGCGCTTATTGTTCTAGTGTGCGTTGAGTCACACTCATGAGTTTTAGAAGCCCGAACTTTGAGGTATCTTAAAACTCAATTATGGAAATCACTGGATACATTGCATCCATTTTTATTGGAATTTCGCTCGGACTTATCGGCGGAGGTGGTTCGATATTAACCGTACCAGTATTGGTGTATCTCTTCGGTATCGGTGCTGAAATGAGTACGGCGTATTCCTTATTTATCGTTGGGTCTACAGCACTTGTTGGAGGTATTCGTAATGCAACTTTAGGAAATGTCAATTACAAGACGGCTGTCGTGTTTACCATTCCTGCGTTTATCGCTGTGTATGCAACTCGTGCGTATTTGGTGCCCGCTATACCCAATGAAATGATGACTATAGGCACGTATGTCTTGACAAAAGACATTGCTATCATGGTATTTTTTGCGCTCGTAATGCTTGCAGCTTCAGTAAGCATGATTCGCGATAAACGAAAGGAAGAGCAAAGGGACGAGGATGCAGTGCCTGTATTTAACGTGCCCGCTATTGTTATAGAAGGTGCGGTAGTCGGTGTACTTACAGGAATTGTCGGCGCAGGTGGTGGATTTTTAATTATTCCAGCATTGGTGCTTTTCGCAAAATTACCGATGAAGAAGGCTGTTGGAACCTCGTTGTTGATTATCGCCGCTAAGAGCTTAATTGGCTTTGTTGGTGATGTTCAGCGATTCGGCGACCAATTGGATTGGACCCTTTTACTCAGTGTAACGGCAATTGCAGTATTTGGTATCTTTATCGGCATCTATTTGAACAAATTTATTAACGGCGAAAAATTAAAAAAAGGCTTCGGCTGGTTCGTTTTATTGATGGCCGTTTATATCATAGGAAAACAACTTTAATAGCATTGAATAAAAACACAATATCATGACAGTAGAACAGATTTATACGGGTTGTTTGGCACAAGGTGCCTATTACATAGCCTCTAATGGTGAAGCAGTCATCATCGATCCGTTACGCGAAGTAGGTCCTTATTTGGATCGAGCAGAAAAAGATGGTGTCACGATTAAGTATATTTTAGAAACACATTTTCACGCGGATTTCGTTTCTGGTCACATTGATTTAGCGGCCAAAACGGGAGCAAAAATTGTTTACGGACCTACTGCGAATACCGCGTTTGATTGTCATATCGCGCAAGATGGCGAGGTACTAAAAGTAGGAGATGTGACTATACACGTTTTACATACACCGGGTCACACAATGGAAAGTACTACCTATTTGTTGAAAGACGAAAGTGGTAAAGACCATGCTATCTTCTCTGGTGATACCTTGTTCTTAGGTGATGTAGGCCGTCCAGATCTTGCACAGAAAGCAGCGACCATGACGCAAGAAGATTTGGCGGGTATTCTGTTCGATTCATTGCGAAACAAAATCATGGTTTTAGGTGACGATGTTATTGTATATCCAGGACATGGCGCCGGTTCTTCATGTGGTAAAAACATGTCTAAAGAAACGGTGGGAACCATCGGTGAACAAAAAGCAACGAATTACGCGTTACGCGCTAATATGACTAAAGAAGAGTTTGTCGCCGAGGTAACTGACGGATTATTACCGCCGCCGGCTTATTTTCCAGAGAACGTTCGTTTGAACAAGACTGGGTATGAAAGTCTGGATAAAGTAATGGAGCGCGGCTTGCGTCCACTTTCGGTAGATGCATTCGAAGTAGCTGCAAACGAAACAGATGCACTGATTTTAGATACGCGTCACCAGAATACATTCATTCATGGTTTCATTCCGCAATCTATTTTTATCGGTATACAGGGCAGCTTCGCTATGTGGGTCGGGGCTTTGATACCAGATATTAAACAAGAGATTCTTGTCGTAGCTGATCCAGGTATGGAAGAAGAAGTTGTAACGCGTTTATCCCGTGTAGGCTATGATAACTGCATAGGATTCCTAGACGGTGGTTTTGATGCTTGGAAAAATTCAGGTAAGGAAGTGGATGCGCTTTCGCAGGTTACTGCCGAAGAACTGAAAGGAATTGAGGGCGCTACTGTGGTAGATGTTCGCAAGTCTGGCGAGTATTTGAGTGAGCATTTGATTGATGCAATCCATGTAGAATTGGACTACATCAATGATCAAATGGCATCTGTTCCACAAGAAGGAACGTTCTACGTGCACTGCGCAGGAGGTTACCGCTCTGTGATTGCTTCTTCAATTCTTAAAGCACGCGGTTACCACAATATGGTAGACGTTGCAGGTGGCTTTAAAGCCATTAAGGAAGCAGGACTTAAGGTTTCAGATTACGTCTGTCCGACAACCTTATAAAATAATCGCAACTACAGCCGCGGTTTTTACAAGTGCGGTTTACATGTATAGCCCCGAGGCACTAACTAATTTTAATGTTTAAATGATATCACTATGGATCTGATTCTTCAACCGTGGCCATGGTACGTAAGTGGTGCACTCATCGCTTTTGTGATGTGGCTGCTCTTGTACTTCGGTAAGTCATTTGGTTTCTCGAACAACTTGAGAACACTATGCACAATGTGCGGTGCCGATAAATTCGCGCCGTTTTTTAAATTCAATTGGAAAGAGCAGAGCTGGAACCTCCTCTTTCTTGTTGGTGCAGGTTTGGGTGGATATATCGCTACGAATTACCTGACTACTCCAGATTATGTAGTCGCGATTTCAGAAGCTACTATTGACGATTTAAGTGTGTTAGGATTTGCGGCACCAACGGCCTATGCTCCTGCAAGTCAGTTTGGAATGGAAGCATTGAGCAGCTGGCAGAACATTTTAATCCTTGTTGCAGGCGGCTTCATGGTAGGTTTCGGAGCACGTTACGCGGGCGGCTGTACATCAGGACATGCCATCTCCGGAATCTCTGATCTTCAACCCGCTTCCTTGCTTGCTGTTGTTGGATTTTTTATTGGCGGCCTCGCCATGACACATTTGATTTTCCCCTTAATCTACTAAGCCATGAAACAGATAAAATTTTTACTAGCAGGTACTTTGTTCGGTATCATTATGTTCAAGAGTGAAGCAGCTTCATGGTACAGAATTCAGGAAATGTTTCGTTTTCAGGATTTTCATATGTACGGAATAATTGGCTTAGCAGTTGCCATTGGGGTACCTATGGTTTGGTTCATGAAAAAAAATAATGCGAAGGATTCTTCCGGCGCTCCTATAGTATTTAGACCAAAGGCGTGGAGTATACCTCGCTACCTTTTTGGCGGAATCATCTTTGGATTAGGCTGGGCGCTAAGCGGTGCTTGTCCGGGCCCTATTGTGGTAAACATAGGCGCCGGGTTTGCTGGATACATTGTTGTGCTAGTTGCCGCCATGTTTGGAACTTTCCTTTATGGAGTCTTGCGCGATAAACTACCGCATTAAGCCTTATGGATTTTAATCATGTGCCTCAAGAAAAAAAGACACAGTTTGCCTTACTCATCGGTCAGATGGGTAAGGGCATTCTTGGTTTTCTTTTTGGTGTATTGATTTTTGGATCCATATGGGGTGTGAGCTCCTCAGTACCCGAGTCGCCTAATTTCGGCCCTCAATTAGAGGAAATTCCAGATGTTCCATGGGATTACGCCATGTTTAAGAACGTCGATTATACCCACCCAGCTACCACAGAACAGGTGGCTTACGGACGAAGATTGGTCGATGCGACTGCCGATCACATTGGTCCAAAAACCTCCAAACCTTTTGCTGGCAATAATTTGAATTGTTCTTCTTGCCATTTAGATGGCGGGGGCAAACCTTTCGCGGCTCCTTTTGTAACTGTACCTAGTCAATTTCCTCAGTTTCGTGGTCGCGAAAATAAGGCGGGTACGATAGAAGAGCGCATCAACGGTTGTATGCAACGTTCAATGAACGGGGAGCCCTTGCCGGTAGAAGGCGAAGAAATGAAAGCAATGGTCGCTTACATGGAGTGGTTGAGTTACGAGACCCCTCGTGGTGAAAAGATTAAGGGAAATAAATTTCTGACGGTCGATTACCCGAATCGCCGGGTAGACCTTGATCATGGAAAATCGGTTTACATACAGCATTGCCAATCTTGTCACATGGAAGATGGTCAAGGCCAACGGGCGCTGAACAGTTTTACATACACCTACCCGCCATTATGGGGTCCNGATTCNTACAACGATGGGGCAGGAATGCATCGTGTGATTACTGCAGCNCAATTCATCAAAGGAAACATGCCATTGGGAACCACNGCCGACGAACCGTTACTCACGGATGAGGAGGCATATGATGTGGCCGGTTACATCAANAGTTTTACACGTCCAGAAAAAGAGAATAAAATNGCAGATTTCCCNGACCGCAATCTTAAACCAATGAGCACACCTTATGGGCCATGGTCAGATCCGTTCCCTGCGGACCAGCATAAATACGGTCCCTATGGAGAAATTGCCGCCTTCTACAAGGCGGAATACAATCTCAATAAGTCCAAATAATGCGGAAGTTTTTGTTCCTGGGGCTCCTTCCAATATTGGTTTTGCGGGCATAAAGGAAAGGACGGCACGCACAAGTCTTTGATAAAACTGGTTACGCGCCGCGACTCTTTTCGAAATAAAATCACCTGCGAGGTTTGAGGCCGACTCTTCAAGAGTGTACCTTTAAGCCAATGAATAATCCGTTCGAAAGCCTTAAAAATGTACTCTTTGTTTTTGCCGTCATTTTGATTGCAGGAACACTAGGCTACCGCTGGCTTGAGGGTTTTGATTGGCTGCAATCTTTTTACATGGTTATCCAGACGGTGAGTACCGTTGGGTTTAATGAGGTAGGTCCGCTCAGTACTGGCGGTATTTGGTTTACCATTGCTTTGATTGTTGGCAGTTTTGGAACTTTCGCTTATGGTGCTGGGCTTCTCGCTCAATTGGCTATCGATGGAAAAGTACAACTGTATTTACGAACGAAAAGATTGGAGCGTAAGGTGGAAAAGCTAAAGAATCATACCATCGTCTGTGGACTTGGTCGCAACGGGCGACAAGTGGTAAGTAAACTCAAGGCGTACGGCGTACAGGTAGTAGTGTTGGAATTGAATGAGGAACGTGCGAATAGGTACCGAGAGGAATTGGTGGGTGTGCTAGTATTGATTGGTGATGCTACGAACGATGAAATTCTAGAAAAGGCCAATATTGAGCACGCGAATAGTCTTGTTGCGGCCTTGGCATCGGACACGGATAATCTGTTCGTGGTAATTTCAGCGCGTCAATTGAATCCGAAATTGATCATAGGTGCCCGTGCTAATACAGAGAGTACGGAGAAGAAGCTTTTAGCAGCAGGTGCGAATTATACAGTCAGTCCCAACCTTGTGGGCGGTTCTCATCTCGCGCACAACCTCATGAATCCAGGGGTAATGAATTTTTTGGACCATCTCAGTGTGGGTGGGTCTAGCGCCACTAATATCGAGGAAATTGTGGTGGATGAACTGCCCGAAGAAATGTCTAATTGCAATATTAAAGATCTTAAGATTCGTCAGCAAACAGGATGTACCGTTATCGGGTATGTTGATGAATCCGGAGAATTGGTTGTGAATCCATCGCCCGATTTTAAGGTTGCGCCGCACGCGAAACTTTATGTTTTAGGGAACGATGAACAGATACGTGCGTTTCGAAATTGGTTCAATAAACAAACACAGGCCAATTAACTATGAAGATACTTTTTACCGGTTCTAACGGCCTTTTGGGTCAAAAAATAGCGGTTGCGACGGAGAAATACCCGCAACATACTTTTCTGGCTACATCTCGTGGGGAAAATAGAACGAAGGCGATGGGTACGGCTGCCTATGCATCTATGGATATCACAAATGCTGCGGATGTAAGCAGCGTCGTCGGCGCATTTGCCCCTGATGTTATCATTCACGGTGCGGCGATGACACACGTGGATGAATGTGAGTTGCATCCAAAGAAGGCTACTTTGATGAATGTAGAGGGAACGCGCAACATTGCTCATGCCGCGAATGAAGTGGGGCGCATGTCGTGCACATTAGCACCGATTTTATTTTCGATGGAAAGGACGGGCCATACAAAGAAGACGCCCTGGCGCAGCCCTTGAGTCATTATGGTTGGACGAAATTGGAAGCAGAGGAAATCATCCAGGAATTGCCTTCTTGGAGTATTTTGCGTACCGTTTTAGTCATAGGAATGGCAGAAGATTTAAGTCGGAGCAACATCGTACTTTGGGCGAAAGGTGCATTGGAAAAAGGCCAAGCGATCAATGTGGTTGACGACCAATATAGAACACCAACGCTTGCGGAAGATTTAGCACAGGGTGCACTATTGGCGGCGGATCAGTGCGCTCAGGGTGTTTTTAATATTTCCGGACCGGATTTTATGTCCATCTATGATTTAGTAGGGCAAGTGGCGGAACACTTTGGATTGTCCATGGCGTCTGTGACGCGTACAGATTCAACCACCTTGAATCAACCGGCTAAACGACCGCCACGCACAGGTTTTGATATTTCGAAGGCTCGCAAAGAATTGGGCTACAGACCGCACAGTTTTAAAGAAGCCCTAGAAATTATCGCAAATCAAGCAGGATTGTAAGTACATATTTGTAGGGACCGCTGCTTTCCACTATTTTCGAGGTTCACTCTAACTGATCCGAAAGGAGCATGGCAAAATCGACAGAAGCATGGGGTTCTCGCGTAGGACTCATTTTAGCAATGGCAGGAAATGCTGTTGGTTTAGGTAATTTCTTGCGCTTCCCTGTTCAGGCCGTTCAAAACGGCGGTGGGACCTTCATTATACCGTACCTCGTAAGTTTTCTCCTCATGGGGATTCCCTTGTTATGGGTAGAGTGGGCTATGGGTCGGTTCGGTGGACGCTACGGCGATCACAGCACTCCGTTCATTCTAGATAACATGACCAAAAGAAGGTTCTGGAAATACTTTGGTGTATTTGGAATCTTTACCAACATGGGTGTCATGGCATACTATACCTATATCGAAAGTTGGACGCTGACCTATACTTTGAAGTCACTCAAAGGAGATTTCTTAGGGGTCAATTTGGACCAATTGGACACTTACTTTAACAACTACGTGGATCTTGGCAGCGGCATTAATTTTCCGGTATGGGCACTGCTTGCCTTCGTGATCACCTTGACGATAAACATTTATATCCTCTCTAAAGGTTTGAGCGGTGGTATTGAAAAAGTGGCGAAAATTGCCATGCCATTACTCATTGGTTTTGGTGCCTTCCTTGCCATCATGTCTTGGACAACAGGTTCAACGGGCCGTTGTGAGGACTGTTCCACTTTCGTTGGATTGAATTTCTTGTGGGAGCCCGATTTTTCATCGCTATCGAATCCTAAAATATGGTTGGCTGCTGCTGGCCAAATCTTTTTCACCCTCTCCGTTGGGATGGGAACCATCCACTGTTACAGCTCTTACCTCAGTCAGCGTGATGATATTGCATTAAATGCCATGTCAGCGGGTTGGATGAATGGTTTTGTAGAGATTGTATTGGGCTCTGCGGTGGTTATTCCAATCGCTGTAGGTTACTTAGGTTTGGATTGGGTTGTCGATAACGCCGGGTTCATGATGGCCTTCAAAACGATGCCTTTCCTTTTTGATCAGTGGGGCAGTGTCATGGCGGTGATTTCCGGTGTGGCATGGTTCGGACTGCTCTTTTTTGCGGGAATTACCTCCTCATTAGCGATGGGCACACCTTGGATGGGCTTTGTTCAAGATGAATTTGGATGGACCAAAAAAAAGAGTGCGTTCCTTTTGGGAATCGCC
>JGI26082J51739_10000781_pt1 | contig 20052 bp, 17 predicted proteins | sample SaaInl5LU_22_DNA_FD_51739 | JGI IMG/M metagenome (IMG submission 51739)
TCATCAAAATCTGAATCAAAACGAGCTGTGGTATAATAAAGTTTTTCACTACCTTCTGTTAGATTATCAGTTGTTACTTCTGTAAACGCCGAGTCAAATCGAGCTCTTGTATAATATAGATTTGTGCCTTCAGGTAGGAGTGTAGTAGAAGCAAGACCTAGGTCAGAATCAAAATTAGCTTTTGAATAAACTTGTTCTACATCAATACTAAACTGACCAGTCCCTTGGTTATATACTAAATCACCTGTAGCAGAAAAATGTGCTCTTACTTCATCAGCACTTGGTCCAGTATAAGTAAATTGACCTTTTGATGAATCATAAGATAAAGATCCATCACCACCAGCGTCAATAACACTGAGGACGTCCCATACTCTTTGAACTGTATAATACTGATTACTACCTTCTGCAATATCAGCAGTACTAATGGTAGTTACAGCAGAATCAAATCGTGCTCTCGTATAATATAAATTATTACCTTCAGTAAGATCAGTTGTACTCTTTTGTGCAAAGTCTGAATCAAATCCAGCGTATGCGCCAGATAGAGTGCCAGCCGAAACTGTGCCTTCAACATCAATGTTTGGAGCTGAAACTTTTTTACTTAGGTTCCATGTGTCTGTAGGATAATCCCACCAAATACGAGCAGTAGTACCAAAAACAGAAATACCAGCAGAATCTGCAGCCGCTTGACTTACAGCACCTTGAGCAAGTACAATATTTTTATCATTTACTGTGAGCGTAGTAGAATTGATAGTAGTAGTGGTACCATCAACTTGTAGGTCACCAGCGATAATTACCTTACCAGCGTTACCAACAGGATTTGGATCAAGGATAAGATCCCCTGTCATAGTACTTACTGTATTTCCATCAATCTTTACATTATCTACTTCAAGAGAAGCAAGGCCGAGAACGTTCGAATCTAAATGTAATGTAGCCTTTACACCATCGAGTTGATCTTGGATAATAGTATTAGTATTAAATCCACCGAGCAGCTGAACTCGATCAAGAGCGTTAACTGCTCCAGTTGTTCCAGGAGCAAATTCAGCGTCACCGTCAAGAGTATATAGATCAAGTGTATCTACATAATTTTTAGTTACAGCGTCTTGTGCATCTACAGGATCAAGGAGATTTTTAATATATGATTGTTCTACAGAAACAATTTGACTAGCAGGATCTAAATTAAGATTTCCTGATGCTGCAATTGTATCATCACCAATTGTAAGAGTATCTGTCTTTAATTGATCGATTTTGTTATTAGCATCCGTAATAAGAGCGGAACTTGCAGTCAAAGTGCCGATTGGATGGTTCATCATATCGGTGTAATATTTACCACCAATTATATGAACTTCATTTGATGTTAGTGTGCCAGTAGCTTTATTACCACTTGCTCCAATAAAGAGTCGATCACCTCCATCTGAATCTGGTGTAGCATATGAATAACCGAATTCACCGGTTTTCAATACATTCATTTCTGGAGTGAGAAGCCCCGTGGTAGCCGAGGTTTTGATTATAATTCTATTTGGCATTAGAAATCAGCTCCAGGGTTATTAATTGATGCTGCACCACCACCTGCAATCGTAAGACCATCAGGCTCAGTAGTAGTTTCGTATTTACCAGTTTCTGGAGATAATTGTAGTAAGTTATATGGTACATACTCTGGAATATTAACATCAGTTAAATCTCCGAGTGCCTGTGCCTGTGCTCCTGTTACTTTTCTAACAGGAGTACCTACAGTAATTTTTCTAATAAATGTTTGTGCTGCCATTTTATGTCACCGACGGGCTAACTCTGATTTTTCCTTCAAGAACTCTTTCGATAATAGTAGATCCATTACTATCAACATAGGAGATCTCACAATCGTATACGTAATTGCCAACACGTAAAGCATCGGTCTGCGCATTTGTCAAGGATAGAGTTATGATTCCGTCAGTGGTAGGTGGAGAAATTGCTACAGCAAAGTCGGTAGTATCGGCTGAATCACTATTATAGTTCCGCTTCATCTTAGCCGCGGCGCTATAATTAGTTAAATCTTTTTTGTTTCCGGAGATATCGACTAATTCTAGTTGAACTGCAACGTCCGAACCCTTGTCGAATGTGAACTTTTCGTATTCTGCCATGTGTCCAATCTCGATACTAAGTAACTCGATAATGATCTATTACCTTTTATTTATAAAAAAAAGTGTTTACAATGGCACATAAATATGTTATAATAAACTATTATTTGTTGAGGAGGAGGGGTATATGATAGAAGAACTACTAAATAAGAGAAAACAAATTAATATTTTTAGAGATGACATATATCCTGAAAAAGAATTAATTGAAAATTTACTTGAAAAAACTCATAAACTAGTTCCTTCAAAACAAAATCTTATGCCTTATCAAGTATTAGTCCTAGGTCCGGACCAAGCAGAGGCTAAAACAAAGCTATATAAATTAGCTAGTAACATACATGATTCTGATTCGTATTTTACTAATACACCATATAATCTTCAATTACTCGCTCCTTACGTTCTTTTGTTTACTCAGCGACTAGCTCTACCGGCAAATCAAATAACTATGGAAAAATTAAAAAGAGGCCATCGTTATAAAGTATGTGATCCGGATAATTATAAAAAATCTGGTAATATTCCAGCAATTGAAATAGGAATGTTTATGTCTACGCTAACTGCTCTTTGTATGGAAAATAATATTGATGTAGCGTTTACGGGATGTTTGCCTAATACTGAAAAGCCATATGAAAATATTGAATATGTAAATGAGAAAGTTTATGTTGGGATGAGTTTGGGATATGAAAAACATTATGTTAAACCAAAAAATGAAGATAAACCTAATTTAGATGAGGTGATCATTTGGATTTAAATATATTATGCACAGCTAAACCGTGTGATGGTCTTTTGTATTACAGCTATGAATATTGTAGCTATCTAAATTCAATTGGAATTAAAACACAATTAATTATCATTCCACATCCTGGATTTTATCAAGAAGATTATTTTGAATCAATTACTTCAAAATACATTTCATATCAAAATGTAACGTTTGATCCGGATAGATGGTCAAGTACTACTCTTATAATGGGTAGAAGTATGATGACGCTTGGATATCTTAATAGAAATAGATATTCTATGGAGCAATTACTAATACTTCATTTACTTCTTAGAGATAATATTATTGCTGTTTATTCTGAAAATCACCCAATTGAATATGAGCATGCTCTTGAATATTTTTGTCCAAATGATGTAATTGATATATGCGATTACGAAGTATATCCAAATGGTGTTGGAGAACATTTTGAAAAAAGAATTAACTTTAACATTTATAGACCAATTCAAAATGATATTCAATTTGAATATTTGTTTAATGGCACAAATAAGAAATATTACACTGCTATTGAAAAAGTAATTAGCAATTATAAGTCTCATGGAATATTAGTATATGATATTGGTGCTATCGATATTATGAACAATAATATTATTATTCCAGTTGATAATCTATTAGGCATATTTCAAACTTATGTATACACAAAACCTACGTTCGACCCTGCTCCGCGTATTATTCAAGAGTGTAAATATTTTAATAAAAATATAGAATATGTGAGAGATAAAAACATTCTAGACGGAGGCAGCGTCTATTTTAAAAGAGACATATTTGACATCGACGTCAATCCTATATTAAAAGTTATAAAATGAAAATTTTTTCCATAGCATTAAATTCACATGATCATAACACTTATGATGGAGTCTTTCATAAACAAATAGAAAGATACTCTCGCATTAAACATAATTTAGATCAAACTGATATTTTTTACAAAAATTATTTTACAAATACTAGTTTAACTGCGTTTTCATTAACTCAGTATGCTTTAACATATATTAACAAGCACTCAATCGATAATGAATTTTTAAAATTTAAACCGACAAAATTATGGGATTATTTTTATAAAGATAACCTATATTATATTGATCATCATCAATCACATGCAGCGTACGCATTTTTAAGTTCAGGATATCACGAGTCGGATATTTTAGCAATAGACGGAAATGGCGCTAATTTTAAATGTATTTTTATCGATAAGTCAGAAAATATTATAGACTTATCAGAAGAATTACAAATAGGTCTTATATGGAATCATATATCTAAAATTTCTGGATTCGGTCATTTAGGAGCAGGCAAGCTGATGGGATTATCGGCTTATGGTAAATTTAATGATTCATATTATATGGTTTTAGAAGACTTTAAAAGAGTAAAAGCGATTGATATAGAAAAATATGATATGAAAGACTTAGCATGTACTCTGCAACAGTTTACTATTGACAAAGTGATGGAACATGTTTTACCTCTTAAGTCATGTGATAATTTATGTGTGACGGGCGGTGTTGCTTATAACGGTTATATGAATGAAGAGTTTACAAAGCATTATAAAAATGTGTTTGTTCCTCCTGCATGTGGTGATGAAGGTCAGGCATTAGGTAATTATATGCATGCAGATTATATTCTAAACAATAATATTCATATTCCAAAAACATATGCTGGTGAAGAACATGAATACGTTGGAGAAAAGAAACTAAGTATAAGACATATTGCACAAGAATTGGCGAATGGCAAAATCGTAGGATGGTTTCAGGGTAAATCGGAATCAGGTAATCGAGCTCTTGGCAATAGAAGTATCCTTGCAGATCCACGTAATCCTAATATAAAGAGTATTATTAATAGTACTATTAAAAAGAGAGAAGACTTTAGACCATTTGCTCCTGCGGTAATGGAACATCATTATCAAACTTACTTTGACACAAATCAACCAAGTCCATATATGTCCAGAATAGTACCAGTCAAACGTGATAATATTCCTGGAGTAACACATGTCGATGGTACTGCTCGTATACAGACTGTAAATAAAGAACAAAACGAAAAATTCTTTAACCTTATTCGAGAATTTTATCAATGCACCGGTGTTCCTATGCTACTTAACACAAGTTTTAACTGTCAAGAGCCTATAGTAGAGACTCCGGAACAAGCAATAAATACTTTTAACAAAACTGAACTTGATATATTGGTAATCAATGATTATATGTTGTGTAAAATGGGGTGACAAGTTTAACTACGAACATGTGAATCGACTTTATAAAATGGTATGTAAAAACTATTATGACGATTTTACGTTTGTCTGTCACACAGAAAATTCAATTGGAATTCATCCTAATATTAAGATTGTCCCTCTTGATCTAAGCCATAATTTAGAAAATTGGTGGTGGAAACTTACACTTTTTAAAAACGTGTCAGAGCCATCTATTTTCCTTGATCTAGATGTAGTAATACAAAATGATATTACTCATTTTAAAAATTATTGTCAAGAAGAAATGATATGTTTGGTAAAGGCATATTGGAAACCATACGAATTAAATTTAAAGCCTTATCAATTTGATATGGATCTTAATTCTTCTATCATGATATGGTCAGGAAATTGTCAGAGTGTATGGGATAAATTTGAACAAGATCAAGAATATTATATGTTTAAATATAATGGAATTGATTCTTATCTTTATTATGATCAGGCTGATAAATTGTTATGGCTACCGAAAGGTGAAGTTTATTCAAGACTTTATGGTATAGATGAGAATAATTATTGGCAGGCCGGCACTGAATTTAGAAATTATTTCTATTCAGAAGACTATAATGTATGTATCTTTAATGGATGGCGCAGAAAAACTGAAAAGAACGGAACTCGGTATATGTTAGATGATGATGGGTATGATGGATTCGAAAAATATTATTGATCCTATATATTGGAAAGTTTTATGGAATGCCGCTGATGCAGGTTATGACATGAAACAGATGCTTGACAGTTTATCTCCTAATCAATTTGAATCTAAATTATGGTTAGTTGAAGTGCTTGGCATGTTTCAAATAAAAGAACCAGCAATTCAGTTATTTGGTGGATGGAATGGGTTTCCTCTTATTGACTTGTTAAGAGAGGAATTTGAAATTTCATTATTAGAAAATATTGATTTAGATGAAGCAGCTGTGAATGTTTGTAAAAATTTTATTAGCACAAAACAGCTCGATACAAGTGTATACAGAGCAAGACATGCAAACGTATGTGAGCCATATCGACTTGATAGAAAAATGGATATTGTAATTAACACATCATCTGAACATATGCCCGATCTACCTCAATTAATTAAAGATAAAGAATACAAAGAATCTTGTATATACGTTCTACAAAGTAATAATATGTTTCATATAGAAGACCATTGTAACTGCGTGAATAATAAAAGAGAATTAGAAATAAAGTCTGGATTATCTGAAATACTGTACTCAGATAGTCTTAGTATGCCAAATGGGTATGAAAGATATATGGTTATTGGTCGTGTCTAGAGTTATTTTTAGTCTTTATGTTGATATAAAAACTGTATCACATCATGAATCAAAGGCTCAATTCAATAAACATTATGATTGGCTTTTAAGCACTCATAAGAAGTATGCGTTTAAACATGATATAGAATATAAACACTATGTCTATGATGATGAATATGTTATGTATCGCGATTGGTTTTTAAAAGAATATCCAGAAGTTTCTGAGTATAACATTGTAAATTTTTATAAGATACATCTTCTATATAAACTATCTGAAGAATATGATGAGATTCTTTATTTAGATTTTGATGTAATACCAGTCACAGATCTAAATTTCTTTGATGAATGGGATTTATCAAAGGGAATTGCAATTATGTCTGGTACTGCTGAAGCACAAAAGGAAATTAATGAATTAGATACATTAAGANACAAACATAATATTCGATCTCCGTTTGCAAAATATTGGAATGCTAAGGTTATGTTTACAGAAAAAGATATTGATGCTAAGAGTGAAGTATTTAATACAGGTATTATTGGTGCATCAAAAGAAAGACTGAGTGAGTTAGACTATTTTAATCAATTTAAAGAGACTCTAGAGTTTATGACAGACCTTATTAATGATGATTTTTATCCTGACAGTATTAGATGCTTATTTGGCTATGACAATGAAACGATATTTGCTTATAAGTTATTAGGTCAAAAGTTACCGTTTCAACAGCTAGATAACGGCTGGCATCATTTTATGGACAAATGGGATTATATTCCAAACAACAGTAAATTTATCCATTGTATCAGCAAGAATTTTGATTACGTAAGAGGCTGGTGTGAAAAGAATAATATTTAGTATTTTTACAGACAAATTGAATAAACATACGTCTGTATCTGATTATAAACAACAGCAGTTTTTAAAATATAAAGATAGAATTATTGCTGCACATAAATCATATGCTATGCAATGCAATGCTGACTATGAACTTTTAACATCAATTGAAACAGATTATGATGAATTACAATTTAATAAATTAATAAAACTAGAAGAATTATCAGATTCATATGATGAAATTGTCTATATAGATTTTGATGTTGTACCACAAAATGACAAATCTATATTTGATTCTTTTGACTTAAATAATATTTGTGCATATAGCATACCTTCACCAGTACCTTTTGATGAACTACGCTTTAGGATGCAAGATGATAATTGGCATAAGATGGATATGTATACCAAAACTTGTGCTAAAAACGCAATGCTACTCCTTGATGATATTAATGGAAGTGACAATTGTATTAATACAGGAGTTGTGGCAGCAAATAAAAAATCTATCGAGATGTTAAGATTTAGTGAAAATCTTATTCACTGTAAGAATAAGTTAGATTTAGCAATTGCTGATAATCTATACCCCAAAGAAATACATAATCGATGGATATATAACAATGAAGTATTTGTTTCCTATCTAATAGAAAGATATAATATACCGTACATAAATATAGGAATACAATGGAATTTTATATTAGATCATATTAGCCCACAGCCGTCAGCTGCAGCTTATTTAATTCACCATGTTAATAAAGAATTTGAGTTAACTTTTAATGCATAAATGGAAGAATGAAAATATAGGACTTACTCTAGATATTACAACTTATTGTAATGCACGTTGTCCTCAATGTTCACGCACAAATCAAATTGATGGTGGACTAAAGCCACATAATAATCTTCCAATGGTACATTGGTTGTTACCTGAAATACAAACGGTATACACGGCAGAACAATTAAAAAATATACGAAGTATTACATTCTCTCCATCATGGGGTGACCCTATGATGAATCCAGATGCCTATGGAATTGTAGATCATTTATTAGATTGTTTACCAATTAAAGCAAACCTTACTATAATAACAAATGGCTCAATGCGAAATGAAGAATTTTGGTGGAAATTAGGAGGATTAGCCTATAAACATCCGCTTAAAAATTTATCTTGTGTTTTTGATATTGACGGCGTTGATCAGGAAATGCATTCATACTATAGAAGAGGTACACAACTAGAAAAAGTACTTAATCATATGAAAGCATTTAGTGATAATGGTAAATCAATTACGTTATCACAATCAATTATCTTTAAGCATAACCAAGATTATATGCAAGAGATAAAGGAATTAGCCGAATCATATGGAAGCCAACGTAATACATTTGTGAAAAGTGACAGGTTTGCATTAGATGAAAATAAAAATTATTTACCATACAAATTTCTAGATGAAAATAATGAGGAACAGATTCTAGAGTGGGCAGACAAGCCGTGGGAAAATACTAATTTATCTTTATGGGATCCAGAAAAAAAACTAAATGAAGAAGTTGTATGTAAATGGGCAGTAGCAAATAATTTAAATATCAACTTTGATGGTCAGGTTTGGCCATGCTGTTATATAGGTGCTATGGTATATAGCCAACAGGCAGCAGATTTTAATAAATTGGATATTGCTCAAGAATACAATTTAATGAGATTGGAAAGTAATATTAAATTTACACCACTTGAAGATATAATTAATAACAAATGGTTCACTGAAACAATACAAAATAGTATAAAAAATGATCCTATAAGAATGTGCAAAAAGCAATGTAGTACACAATTGAGATCATATGATCAGCAGCAATTAAGACTTACCTAAACATATCTCACAAGAAACATGTAATGCTTCAATAATTGACTTAGCTTTTCTTAATTTGGCTTTTAGTTCTTTATTGCTTGAATCTTTAATTTTAGGTACTTCAAATAATCCCAATTTGAACATAAATAACGCTTCTTTGTCATTTTTCGGATCAAAATCTTTAAACAGAGTTTTAGCAATTGCAACAGAAACATTACTATTAATTGTGTCGACATCATAAATCAAGCTACGTTCTCTAGCAATTGCTATAACTGTATCATAATAATCGTCATTCTTTTCTTTAATATAGTTATAAGTTGCTTCATGCAAATTATCTATGTTAATATAAGTGAGTAACTCTTTCCATGAAGGGTTGTCATCCTCAGCTTCAATTTCTAGAATACGTACTTCATTCTTATCATTTACCCATAGAGACTCTACTATAGTTCTTTCATTATTAGTAAAATACGCTTTTACAAAATTATGACCCTCAATCATTTTAAGTCCTTTCAATTTTTAGTGCCCAGCTAGCCTGGGTAATAAGTGTACCATTAGGAAATTCTTGTGCTCGATAATCGTCAGCATTGAATTGTACTGTCGTATATGCTCCATTACCACCAGATAAAATCTTGTTACTCATAACTGTGCCTTGTGTGACGCCGTTACCATTTACATTGTAGCGAAGAGTATAACCTGGTTCTCTATATACCGCATGTCTAATTAATGGCTGAAATAGAGCATCAAATTCAGGATATGTCATATGTCTTAATCCAGATTGTCCATCAACAATAAGTGGTGTTCTATACACAGTTGATACAGGAGATATTTTTTGTAAGTAATAATTTGTTGTGTCATATACATCTTGAACAGTACCTGATGTACCAATATTACTAGCCGAATAAGTGCCAGCACGTGTATCTGCAAATACGATACCCTGATTTACTGATCCAGCATTAGTTGCACTTGTACTAATATAGTATGAGCCAGCTGCAAATCCATTTACTGCGTTTGCATCATGCATTGCTGTTACAATTGGATTAATAAAGTCAGAGTAAATTTGTGCAAGAGTCATTTCTCTTACACTTTGATTTGTATCTCTATAAACAGGTTTTAAACCTAATGAGTTATATGTTGTTTGATCAAAAACTGCTGGAGGAGTGAGTACCTGATTAATTCTATCATACGTAATTCCACTTACAAAGATAGGCTCTCCGGTTTGAGCTTCACTTGGCCAATCAGATGATTGTGTACCCCATACACCGTTACCAGCAATAGGTCCTGCAGCTGTACCTGAACTATAGCGAGTGTCTTGCATAGCTGGACTAATATTACCGTTGTTTGACACCCAATCCAATTTTACAGACGGCGCAGCGTCAAACAGCGCACCAATACGCGTGATTGTATTTATTAATTCACCATACTTAAAGTCTCTGATTCGAGTTGAACCATCACTTAGAAGAGGTCTTGCCATAATTAATCCTTTATGCTATACTTAGATCACTATCAGTTGATAAGAAGTAACCACTTAAAGCAATTGATCCATTTTCCAGTTTGACAGTAAATTTCTTTACATGATCGAGTTCAACGCCATCAATATTGAACTTTTGTACATATAAATGATCAATAGTGGCACTATCAATTGTCGCACTGTCAGCATGTAGATGTGTTACTCTTAAACGGTTAACATCAGCACTGTCAGCAGTTAAGTTATTTGCGTGAAGATCATTAATAGTTGCGCTGTCAATAGTAAGAAATTCACCGCTATCCATTGTAATATTATTGACATGCAAATTATTAAAGTGTGCACTGTCAACAATCAGTCTACCACTTACTGTTAGATCTCTAATCCATGCACTATCAACATCAGCACTATCGGCTAACATCATACCGGCTCTTAGGATTCTAAATGTTGCTGAGTCTGCTACAATTGATCCTACCTTTATAGTTCCGGCAGAATCTCCAAAAANCATATCATATGCGCTATCAACTTTTTCATATATGAAATTAATTGCGCTAACAATATTCGAATCAGCTCCAGCACTATCAAATGCAGAGTCTAAATTATCCAAATCTCCAATATAATTGGACATTTTGTTTGTTTTAGCAACCCATTGACCGATCGGTCCGTTTGTTACAATAGTTTCCTTACGTGCCATATTACCCTCTACACCGAATCAAATTTATAAGCGGCAAAGAATATTACCCCTGAGTCACCGGCTGAATCTGGTCCGAGTGAATCTGTCATTAAGAATGGACTTACAGTTCTAAATACTTGACTATCTATAGTAAAGTCCGAGTTAACAAATACATTAGTTATTGTAGCACTATCAATTTGAGCGCTATCTCCTATATACAAAGGAGTACTAACATTTACAAAGTGTGCGCTATCCATAATGATAGCACTACCTAATTTTAAATAATCAATAGTTACTGTACCTGCATCACTATCAGATATTAAATTAGTTATCCATCCTCCAGTAGCAGAATCTCCGTCATTGCGAATATGAATTTTATTAAAGTAAGCGCTATCTACACTGTCAAAATTTGTGCTACTGTCAACTGTTATATTTCTAAACGTGCCACCACTTTCAATATGAAGATCATATTCCCATGACGGAATTTTAAGACTTAATCTTTTATTTTGTCTGTAATGAAATACTTTTCCTGTGCTGTCAACACTATCAAAGTAATACCAGCCGGAATCGATTCCAGTTGCTCCGATTAAATCACCACTGTCAAAGCTATCTCTGACTTCAATATCATAAGGCCACATATGATGAGTAATAGTAACTTTATGAAATGTGCCGGAATCAGAAAGGATATTCGCATTAATAGGCTGAATCGAATCGCCAAAGGCTGCATCTGAATCAAGCATATTAAGAAGAGCTTTTAGCTTAGGATCATACAACCAGTTTAGCGCAGTTACAAAATTAGAATCTGCTGAGTCTAATATAGGTTGAACAAAATTATCTAAATCGCCCATATAATCGGACATTAGATTTTGTTTCTGAATCCATACGCCCAGAGTATCACTACTGTCAATGTGTATTTGTCTGGCCATTATAGCTTCTCAAGTATTTGTTGTAGCATCAATTTTAATTCACTTACATCATTCTTAATTTCAATGAGTTCTTCTTTATTTTTATTCCTGACAGCCTTTGCATCCTTTGCTCTTTTTACAGTAACACTATCAGTATTAAGAATAGCACCATTATTTAAGTCTCTTACGAGAGATGGATTTCCTTCAACTCTTGCTTTCATTATACTGCCATAGCAATTACACGTAAATCCTTAAATGTAGGAATTTTGGCACTGCTTCTAGATTTCATTACAATCTTAATCGTAAACTTGTCAAACGGCGTAGACAATCCTCCAGTTGATCCTACTAGATATGTATAATCTCTATAAGTAAATGGATTCTCATCAGATACTAGATTTTCTTCAGCTGCAATCAGTGACCATGATATTGCATCAAAGTTGTCAGCTTCTGCTCCAACTTTATAATACACATCAAAGTCAGCCTGTGAAGGTCTATTAGCGGAAAGAAGAATTTTAACGCCGACTGCTTTTTGCTCAAGCACAACCGTTTTTACAATATGCTTAGAGAAATGGGATCCACCATTAGGATCACTTTCATCTGCATAATTGATAGGATTATTTCTGTTTAAGTCGACAAGTACACCAGAAGAGCCTGCAGAATCTTGGTAATCAATCATATTATGAATTAACCACATTGACGCTCTTTGCATATCAACGATAGGAGAAAGATCACTATCACCGGTTGTGAGAGTAAGTCTAATATTTGCTGATTTAGCAGAAGCCATTTCAGCAATTTCTCTTTCGCGGTTAGCCATTACCTTTGGCTCTTCTAAATAATTATCTTCATTAATCGTAAGTCTTGTATAATTATTATCAACATTATATTGTACTTCATTACCAGCTTGAGATTTACCCGATGTTAACTTTGCGTCACATAGGATATCTGTAGAAGTTGGAATGAGAGTAGCAATTGATGGGACAATCACTTCATAATGGTGATTTTCACTTGCTAACGCTGTAAGTCCACCAAATGTAATACCAGCAGAAGCAGTACTTGACATATTGAATTGATAGTTGTTTTCATCAACAGCCGTAATAATTTGAGTACCATTAATAACAGATCCAGTAATACCACCACCGTAGTTAAGTGAACTATCCAAACCGCTAATAACAACGTTATCACCTACAATGAATCCATGATTCTGATGGAATACTGATACGGTTTGACTTCCATTATCTACGCTAAATGGATTATTCTCAAGCAGTCTCTTTGGAATATCAACATTTTCAAGAATAGCAGTTGCGGAAGTTGACTTAAACTTTGCCTGCATTAGTTCAAATTTCATATCTTTTGATTGCACAGGATTCCATGTAGAACCATTTTGTGATAAGAAAAGTGAGCCAAGAGAAGGCTGTCTTACAATTTTACGTGAAGTAGAATTTAATTCAAATTGCTCTGTTTCTGCAATATATGCATTATAGTCTACGGATTCTGCAAGAAGAACAATTGCATACTCGGTAAATGGCTGTAAAAAGATTGGCTCATCAAATTCAAACTCTGTAGCAAGGCTTGCGTCATTTGAGATTTGTACATCTGCCGGAGCAACAAACTTTACACCGCCTGGCACTGGAATACTATCAGGAACTCCAGCAATCATTGGACGAATTTGAAGCTGCACAGGAATAGTAGCATCCTTTGTTTTAAAGTAAGTCTTCACTTTACTTATGAATACACCAGCTGGTTTGTCAACAAAGAATGATTGTGCTAATGGATCACCTTGATCACCACCACCTTCACGCCACCGCCACCACGATCTGGCTCAGGTGTTGTTACACTACTAGATGAAGATATTGTTGCAATCGAAATTTCGCGAGTTGATCTAATACTTCTTTCTACTGTTTCGAGAACTCCCTTTGAGGTAAAAATACCTCTTGCTTGTGAAAGAGCAGCCGTAGGATCTCCACCAGTCACATCCATAAGTTCAAAAAATGTTTTACCGGTTCTAAATCTATTAGAATTCGTATTAGGAATAAAGAACGAGCCTTCAATTGATCCCGCAGCATCTGATGTCAATATTCTATCAGCAGCTGTTGAAGTGTCAGGATGTACAGTTGCTCTATTAAATTTGCTACCAAAATCTTCAGTTTGCGTGGCCACACGAGCAAATGATGCTGTACCATCTACCCAGTCATTTACGTCAGTTCCACCGAAGAANGCAAAGTGTCTTGTATTAGGTCTAAGACCTTGTACTTTAAAGAATACTTTTCTCGATCTCATAAACGGAATGAGTGCNACATCAAGAACTCTATCGCCAATTACTTCACGGATAGTCTGCTCTGATACAACTCTATTTACAGAAGTAGTGGTGGTGGTAGTACGTCCTCTTGTTGATACGGATGTACTAGCCGCTCCAATATTTTGTCCTACTGTAACTCCACCCCAGTTCCATCCCCAGTTGCCAAACAAACGACTTGAGTTTGTGTCAAGCCTTGTTCCACCACTAATAATTTTAATTGCTGCAACTTTTGTTTCTTTCCAGTTGTCAGATGCAGGAGATAGTGTAACGTGTCCTCTGTTTGTAATCACTGCAAATGGATTAACGTTTTCTGTTCCAGATGCTAGAGGCTGATTAATATATGAAAGATGATCGTATTTAATATAAAGATTATCGCCTTTCAAAACAACATTTGTTGATTGAGATGAATCATAAAGAAGACGGGTATCCTCTTCATTAAAGAGTGGTCTTAGAATATTTTGCTGCGGATTAATTGAAGCACGATATTCAATGTTATTGGTATCAGAAGAAAGATGATCTCTAAAGTTATCTACTAAGAATCCAGCTTTTGTTCTATCAACTCCAGCGGAATCAAGCACTGAGAAATTCTTAAGATCTACCTCAAGTAGACTAAGTGCAGTTACTTCTTCTAATGTATCGAGTCTATTTTCTAGACCAGCAATATCCTTCATAGTAAAGCCTTTAGCTTCCATTTGACGAGTAATCATGTCGTCAGTGCTAATTGAACCAGGATTCATACGAATCTTATAAAGTTCAAGTGAATTAGCAGGAGTTAAAGGAAACTGTGGATCAAAGCTAGCATTACCTTCTAAATACTTTAAAGGATTTGTTAAAATTAATTTATCATATCTTGGAAGGAAGTATGTGACATCAGCAGTAACCAAAGAAGTATTTGTTGGTAAAGGATTATACCGAGCCGTAGCTCCTGTAAAATTAGAACCGGTATCGTCAATCCTTGATCTAAAATCAAGTGTACTATTCAATTCAACTTCAGTTCCATTAGTAAGTGTATATTTTGGAATATCNCCATATGGAGCTGGATATGAATTAGGTGCAAACAAATCTCCAGCTGCNCCATGNGAATAGTAATTAAATCTCACAAATACATTTCCAGAAGGACTAGTTTGGTTACCCTTTAGAACCAATCTACCCACATCATAGAAATTATCTCTTTGACCATTGTCAAGAATAAATCTACCGCTTACATCTTGACCATCAGAATCAACTAAAGTAACTCTAGCTGTATCAATAATATCAGCTTTACCTAGATTAATGTATGGTGCACCAGAAGCCGGAGTAGTAACAGTAGTTGTNACAGTCGTATTAGTAAGTGTTTTAGTTCTTACACTGGCAGAAATTTGTTTTTTATAGATAATTTCAANTTGTTGGCCGGCAGGTGCACCAGAAATTGCAGCATCTAATCCGCCATTNGTAATTGTAATCACTGGTGTAAAGATTACGCCGTCTGAAGTTTTAGCAAAAATCCAGTCATTAGTATCAGTATAAGCTTCACCACCAGATAAAGTATTAAGAGATGCTGCGCCCAGTCCATCAGTAGTTTTTAAATCACGCTGAAGAATAGTATAGCTAATATTAGTCATAGCACTAACACGATCATGTTTAAATGGGAAAAGCAAATCGTTATTAATAGTATCTTTTAATGTCGCATTATTATTTTCAAGAATTAGATTAGCGTATGATGTTAATGAAGTGCCAATTGAACGTACATCTCTAAAATCTTGCCCACTATTCATTTGAATATCAAAAAGATAAAAGCGATAATTTGCACCATCTTCTTCAACTGATTTTACTCTGGCTGTACCAATAGTTGATCCACCATAAGATACAGAACTTCTAAGATTATAAGTTTCAAATGTATCAATGTTTGGAACACCAAGCACCGTGTCTGCAAATACATAGTTACCAATGCCGATTGAAATAATATCATTAGTAACGGTTTCAGTAGCTGTGGCTTTGTTTACTTCAATCTTAGTTGTGCCAATTTTTTCTTTTCTATATCCGTTAATATAGGCCAAACCAGGTGAAACAATCAAATTAAATTTAGTATTATCTGTGGGATGGTCTTCATATGTAATTGTAAACGGTTTTTTGATAAAATCACCATTAATTTCTCTTACACGAGTTGCGTTAAAGTCAGCAATCTTATTATAAGATTCATCAGCAGATACTACTTCTTTTACTATCCCTTCTTGAATATTAGCATAATAAACAAAAATCTCATCAGAGTCAACATCACTTGAAACAGCTAATGTCATATCAATTCTATATCGATCGGCGCCAGGAGACGTTAAGTTCAAGTTTGCTGTTTGGTTGTCATATAGATTATTATCATCATCTGCTGTATATACGCTTTGAGCTACTTTAAATCCAACACTGAGTGTAGGATTATTAGTATATTTAGATATAATAATAGTTTGAGCATCAGCCTGCACAAAATGACCTTGAGTAAAAAAGAAACCCTTTTGAGTAGATGCACGAGTGCCTGCTCCTACAGCAGGATCTGCTACAGTATTAACAGTTTGTGATGTTAGAAGTTTAACAGAGTTTGTTAGATTTTCACCTGCTGTAAATCTAATTCCAGTTGCACTAGAAGTTGCTGCTGATGTAGAAGTATATTGGATATAGAGCGTATCAGGATCACCGCCTACGCTAGGCACCACTTCTAAAACTTTTGCTTGTACTCCAGAAATAGAACCGGTTATGATTGCGCCTACTAAACTAGAAGGAACAACTGGAAGAGTATTAACTGTGGTATCCAGTTTTACAAATTCATATCGAGTATCAACGGTAATACCACCACCGAGTACCGCCGCTCCTTCTTTAAATACATTTTTACCAAATCGCTCAATTTCTTTTTGGATAATTGTTTGCATTTGTGTAAGTTCACGCGCTTGCAAAACAACGCCGCTGTTAAATAAGATTCTGTGATAGTGGTTACTATCAGCGTAATCATCTCTATATCGAGTTGAGAAAAGGGTATCCGTGAGTGTGGTGGCCATCTTTTATACCTTTAGAATTGAATAATGATTTTGAGATCTTCAGCCTGCGTGACATCTCTTAATACAGCGCCTCTATTATCTATGTATAGAATAGATCCGGCATCTCTGTCAACCTTTGAAGCAATATATCCTGAATCAATTAGACCATCACCTGGACCGTTTGTTTCAAGTAAAACTTCACCATCTTGGAATGGAACAAACCCTGTTGCGCTAGTCTGATGATAATAAAGATCATTTGAATCAATATTGTCAATATATGCTCGAGCTAGACTAGTCTGACCTTCGATAATTTTATCTTTTTGGAATGGAGTAATTGTGCTACTTAATCTCACTCTGTCTAGACAGTTTCCTGTTAGATCAGTAAAGTTATTGCCATTTCTTTCTCTTGGATTTTTAATCAGTGTTACTTGTCTAAAGTCTTGACCGACAATAAAATCAGAATCATCACCTTCTAGCTTTGAATGATACATAATCGCAGAAGCTTTTAATTCGACTCGAGGATCTCTACCGAGTCCTGAATCCGGACCAAAAATTGGTCTTGCAAGTGCACCGGTACCGCCGCCGCCTGTAAACGTAATAGCAGCAGAAAGATATCCAGTGCCATGATGTAATGTTGAACTATCTGCATTTAATTCAACCTTAGTTACAATTCCAAGAGATGAATCAATAGTAGCAGTTGCTTGTGCGCCACCACCTGATACAGAAGCAATATTTACAGTTGGTTTAGAAGTGTATCCACTTCCCCCATTGGTAACAACGATACTTAGCAGCGCACCAGCATTTGCTGCTTGTTGAATNCCCCATTGACGAATTTGAATACCTGTTGAACTTGAATCGATAGAAGCAATTTGTTGAACTGGCATAAAGTTTGCAGCCATAAAGCTATTAGATCTTTGTGCAGAAATGGTGTAAAGAAATTTCCAAACATATCCGTCAGCTGTTCTAAATGAATGATTATTTGATCCAGTTGGCTCAATTGTTGATGGTTGAGCCACACCCTGTGCATTTCTACCAGTATTTAAACAAATATAAACTTGGTTATTATCAGTTTTTACATAATATGGGAATAATGGATATCCAGCAATGGTGTCGTCATATTGAGAATAAATTGTGCCACTTGACCAATTATTTCTTGGAACAACAAGAGAAGAATCTTGTACCTTCTTAATTGATTGCAGTTGGCTTCTTGCTGCCTCAATATCAATAGGAGTATCTTGAGGAGTTGGAACTGTATCACTACTGTCCCACTGTTCAGATCTACCAATTCCTAGGTAATAACGATTTGAAGCAAGCGCAAATTGATCAAAGAAATCACGAGCAATTTGCCTTCTTAGTTCAGATGTAATAATAGCTGGCATTTTTTATTTCCTTAATATAATGCGTTCCAGGATACACCATCCCAGAATACTGGATATGGAACACCGCCTGATTTACTAGCAGGATCCCAAGTTACTCCGTCTGCGGTAGCAAACATTCCCGGTCTTAGTCCAAGTCCACCTGTATCGGCAGAATCCGGTTGTGCAGTTACAGGTAATTGATATATTACATCATTAAACTGACGTACTGTGCCAATTGCATATCCTGCTTCTCCATTATTATAGAACGTTCTACCTGTTTTATTATTATGTAGAATACGACCAGGAATATCACTCAAGGCTCTTGTCAGATCAACAGACCATGTTTGAGTTGCTGGATCATATGTATATATGTCACCGCCAGCGCCACCCGAAACTGTGCCACCGAAATGATAAAGTAATTCAGGAACCTGTGGAGTAAAGACAATATTTGCAAATACGCAATTATCTTGACTCCATGCACCAAATCCATACTTAGATCTACCTGCAAATAGAACTGTGTATGCATTGCTTCCTAAATCATATGTGAGCGTAGTAGCAGGATCGAGAGTTAAGCTACCAAATTGAGAGGTTGTTGCAGTAATATATCTACCACTTTTTACAACTTGAATTTTAGTAGCGCCCGCTGTATTCCATCCACCGGTACCGTTTGCTGTACCATTTGTAATTAAGATTTGTTGATCTGCTTGACCCATATTATAGACAATACCCCATGATCCAAGACCATTAATGCCTCCGTCAGTTTGTCTAAATACTGTAAGAGTATATTCATAGCCTGTTGATGGGTCTGTATAAAATCCTGCAACCACAAATCCAATATCGTTATCACTACCTGCAGAAGAGAGATCAACTGTGAGTGTGTAATTATCATATTTTTCGGTAGACGCGAAGCCAGTTACGGTACCAGAATTAACAGTACTGCTTACGGTATTTGAACCTGAATTATACGTCCATGCATTTGCTTCACTAGCATTTGCTGGAAAGGTAAGAGTTGCATTATGAGAAAATCTATACCAAGTATTAAAGATATCCGATAAACTTGGAGCATCGCCTAATTCTATATTAAGATCTGCTAGTGTGTCGACAAACTTGTCATTAACACTGACTAAGTAATCGGTAGTATATGTGTTTGAGTTATTAACGCTACTTACTACGAATTGACCCAATTCNCCGTATGGAAGAATAGTATCAATTCGCGAATTGACTTGACCTGCTGATAATCCACCACCGAGTGTAATAGCAGAATCACTAGCGTCTAATACTTCAATTGCAGTTCCGTTATTTACTGATTTAATTTTAATGCCGCCTAGATTAATTGTGCTTCCTGAAAGATATAGATCTTTCCAT
>JGI26082J51739_10000787_pt1 | contig 19985 bp, 19 predicted proteins | sample SaaInl5LU_22_DNA_FD_51739 | JGI IMG/M metagenome (IMG submission 51739)
CAGTATTCAGGACGAAGAAGTCACCTGGAATTGCGCTGAGCAAACCCTTAGTTTTGTGCCTGCGCTGCTCTATATTTAACCCCACTGAATACAGGCACAGGTTTGCAGGTATACTACTGCCACATTTTTCATTGCCCGAATAAAGAGTCGCGACATGTCCCTAAATTGGTATCCAGGCCATATGCACAAGGCCAGCAAAGAGATGATCGAAGTCTTGCCGATGGTCAATTTGGTGGTTGAGGTTCTCGATGCGCGTATTCCATTCAGCAGTTCAAATCCGTTTATTCAAAATTTATGCACCGATAAGCCGCGCATTAAAATTCTTAACAAGTGTGATCTNGCCGATCCTGCTATAACCAAGATCTGGCAGGATTATTACGAGCAGCAGGACAATACCAAGACGATGGCTTTGGATTTGCAGCACTCCGATCCGAGCAAGCAGGTTATTGATCTCATCAATAAGCTGGTGCCGCAAAAAGAGGGGCGCAACACACTGGTCATGGTGACGGGTATTCCCAATGTGGGTAAATCTTCACTGATCAATAGCTTGGCGGGACGGCACATTGCCAAGACCGGCAACGAACCGGCCATTACCAAGGGTCAACAGCGCATCAATCTGCGCAACGGTATTATGTTATTGGATACGCCGGGCATTCTGTGGCCAAAAATTGAAAACCCTAACAGCAGCTATCGACTCGGCACGACCGGGGCGATCAAAAATACNGCCGTTTCCTATGAGGACATTGCCTACTTCGCGGCTGATTTTTTGCTGCAGCAATACCCTGACTTGCTGCGTGAGCGCTTTAATGTCAGTCAGCTGCCGACTACAGAAATAGAGTTGCTGGAGATTATTGGCGCTCAGCGCGGCTGTCTGCGCAGTGGAGGGCAGGTTGATTTAGAGCGCGTCTCGACCATCTTTATCAATGAGCTGCGAGCCGGCACTCTGGGTACGATTAGCTTTGAAACTCCCGAGGTGATTGACACTGAACTGCAGCACGTTGAGGTGTTAAAAGCGGAGAAGGCTGAGCGGGAAAAAGCGCGGTTGGAAAAAGCGGCTGCCCGTCGCAAGAAGGCCAAGGCCAACCGCAAGTAGCTTTGGGCGTTAGACAAACTGCCCAGCGGCATAGCCCGACGCCCACGCCCACTGAAAGTTGTAGCCGCCGAGATGACCGGTAACATCCATTACCTCTCCCACAAAAAACAGCCCTGGCTGGGTTTTGCATTCCATTGTTTTTGACGACAAATGATCAGTGTCTACCCCGCACAACGTGACTTCAGCGGTGCGATAACCCTCCGTTCCCGACGGTTTTAACTGCCACGCCGACAAGTGCTGCGCCACTAACATCAGTGTCGCATCGGGTATTTCTGCCATCGGTGTATCGGCATAGGCAGGCCAAAAGAGCGGCTGCAGCGCCAGCACCAGACTTTTCGGTAAATGCTGTGCCAGCAGGTTGCGCAACAGGCTTTTCGCGCTGGTCTTTTTGTACTCCAGCAATAGATGCTCTGAATCGAGGTCGGGCAGTAAATTAACCTGAATACTCTGGCCGGGCTTCCAGTAACTTGACAGCTGCAGGGCTGCAGGGCCGCTGATACCGCGGTGGGTAAACAATAAATTTTCGCGAAAACTCACGCCATTGACCGACATATCCACATCCACGGCCAACCCTGAAAGTGACTCGGCGATCTGTTTGATGTGGTCACTGAACGTGAACGGCACGAGTCCTGCACTGCGCGGCAAGAGCGTTAGGCCGAACTGCTCGGCTAGCTGGTAGCCATAGCCAGTCGCACCCATCGTGGGAATCGAGAGCCCGCCCGTGGCGACAACAAGGGAGTCGCATTGATAATCGCCAAGATCGGTATGCAGGCTAAAGCCGCCGGCATCGCGGGTGACAACCGTTTCAATGGTGCAATTAGTTTTGATGGTGACCTTTGCCTGCTGACACTCATCGAGAAGCATGGCGAGAATATCTTTCGCCGAGTCGTCGCAGAACAGTTCACCGTGCTTGCGTTCATGATAGGCGATGCCGTGACGTTCGACGAGATCGATAAATTGCCACTGGTTGTAGCGGTTGAGTGCTGAAATACAAAAATGCGGGTTATTGCAGAGGTAATTTTCTGGCGTGATATCGAGGTTAGTAAAATTGCAGCGGCCACCCCCAGACATCAGAATTTTTTTGCCTACTTTGTTGCTGCTGTCGAGCACCAACACCGACCGACCCCGCTGACCGGCGGTAAATGCACAAAACAGGCCAGCGGCACCGCCGCCAATCACAATAACATCAACAGATTTTACGTTTTTCACCGACAGTTCTCGGGCTCGGCACTGCGCAGATTTTTCCAGCGCCGCTCAATTTCGGCGCGGCCAATAGCTTCCAGAGTGCTGATATTGCGCTGCGGGATAGTCTCCGGCTGCGGAAAATGATCGAGCGCGTCGCTGACCATCGCCTCCCGCAGGAAATGGATAACAGGATAGGGTGAACGATTGCTGAAATGGCTGGCGCTGTCTGCCGCCTCACCGTCGAANAAGTAGCGCGGATGAAAGCTGGCTAACTGAATTGTCCCGTCGAGACCGAGCTCTTCCAGCAGGTCTTCGGCGAGCTGCAAGAAATCTAAGTAGTCGTCAAAATCCTCAAGCGCATTGGGCATCACCAGCANCGACGTGGCAATTTCGCCCTCAGTGCTCCCCTGAATGACATCTAACTCGCGGAGAAACGTGTTGATCAACACTTGGCGGTCGTCTGACTCGCTCACGGTAATACGCAACGTATCACTGCCCACAAAAGGGCGGGCAAAGGGGCAGAGGTTTAAGCCGACAATAAACTGCTGTAACCATGCGCGAGTGTGCTGTTCTGCGGTGGTAATCATAAATAGGTCTGGGCGGGATAGTCAGCGCGCAGGATAACCAGCTCGACCGGCAACGTCCAGCAGACGATTGGGGCTTGCTCAGCCAATGATCTGCAAATCCAACCCATAAAACTTTGCTCGAAGGGTAAATCACGCTTTGAGTTTGCGCTCACCGAGGTTACCCTAGGACAAATTCAATATCGAAGCCCCCCTATGCCTGTAAGAACTGTTATGCGCCTCTGGCCACTTTTTGCCGGTCTCGCCTTGATTGGCCTGGCTATTGGCGTACAGGGCAGCCTTCTCGGTATTCGAGCTGAACTCGAAGAATTTAATGATTACTTAATTGGCCTGTTGATGTCCTGCTATTACGCGGGTTTTCTGGCGGGATCGCGGCTTGCGCCAGGCATGATTGAGCGGGTTGGTCATATTCGTATCTTTGCGGCACTGTCGGCTGTCGCCTCGGTCACTATTTTAATTCACTCGCTGTATGTCGAGCCTTGGGCGTGGGCGCTGATGCGCTTGTTCACCGGCTTTGCCTTTTCAACGATTTATGTCGTCTCTGAAAGTTGGCTGAGCCAAGCCTCCACCAATGAAAATCGCGGCCAAATATTGGCGATTTACACAGCCATTCTGCTCGCCGGCATCTGCGCGGGTCAGTTTATGTTGAAACTGGCCGATCCTATGGATTTCACCCTATTTATTCTTATCTCGGTGATGGTCAGCGTCGCTGCGGTACCGGTTCTGCTCTCTGTCATTACGACGCCGCCAGCAGAGACCACCGAGAGTGTGAGTATCCGCCATCTTTGGCACCGCGCACCGATGGGCGTGATCGGTATTGTTTTGTCGCAGTGGGTATCGAGCATCGTCTTTACCCTTGGCGCCGTGTACGCCACAAAGATCGGTTTCACGTTCCCTGAAGTAGCCAATTTTATGGGCTGCATGATGGCCGGCGGCATGATTTTCCCTTATTCCCTCGGAAAGCTCTCCGACACCATGGATCGTCGCTGGGTTATCGGATTTTCCAGTCTGGCTGCCATGGCGGTCGCGGTCGTGATTAGCTTTGAAACGGTCGCCTCGGCAAAACTGTATGTGCTTATTTTTCTGTTTGGTGGCTTTTCCCTGTCACTTTACTCTCTGGTTGTCGCACTCACCAATGACCACCTTCGACCGAGGGAAATTGTGCCCGCCAGCGGGACCATTATTTTATTGGCTGGGCTAACATCGATCAGCGGCCCAATTACCGGTGTTTTTTGGCTGCACACCTTTGGCTTACAATCGTTCTTTTTGCTGCTGGCGCTATCGCTACTGTTGCTTGCCATCATCAGTATTTGGCGGGTATTGACAGTTCCTGCACTGCCGAAAAAATACAAAGTTCAAAGTACATTGCAAGCGGCCACCGTACCGGTGGGTATCGTGCTGCATGCCGAGGGAGACACGGTGCAGAAAACCACAGAGCCTGACTCGAAATAACCAAAAAAAGACAGCTAGAAAAATAATACTGCGGTACAGCAACGTTTGACCCGTTACAGAACAACGCTGCGTACAATCGGCCAATAATAAAAATAATCAGGGGAATCACTCGCATGTTCAGAAACCGTATTGCATACCAAACACTCAGTCTGCTTGTCGCTGTAACACTTGTCAGCGGTTGCGGTGAAACAATAAACACCGCTGACTATGCCGCGCTGGGCGACAAATACAGCGTGGTGATTGAACGAGATAACCGAGGCGTCCCTCACGTTATCGGTGAGCGCGATGTCGATGCCGCCTTTGGTTTTGCCTATGCTCAGGCGGAAGACAACTGGACACTGGTCTACGACAGTATTGCCTTTTACCGTGGCAACGCGGCAAAAACCAAGGGACAAGACTCTGCGCCAACGGATTTTTTAGTCCAATGGCTCGGTATTTGGGACGACATTGACGCCCACTATGAGACAGAATTGTCGCCCGATATGCGCGCTTACATCGAGGCCTATGCCGACGGTTTAAACTACTATGCGGCAAAAAATCCCCAGCGCGCCGGACAGGCTGAATTGCCCGTGACCGGCAAAGACATTGTTGCGGGCTATATGTTCCGCCATATTTTATTTTATGGTTTCGATGCGGTGCTCACTGAAATCATGAGCAGCGAGCGCCAGCGGCCCATCAGTCAGGCGCAGGGTGTCTCCATGAATAATCTGCCCATTGGCTCCAATGCCATTGCCGTGGCGCCCAGCAACAGCACCGACGGCGCGACCCGCTTGGCCATTAACTCACACCAGCCCACCACCGGACCGGTGGCGTGGTACGAAGCNCATATTCAGAGCAATGAGGGACTCAACGTCATGGGCGGTCTATTCCCCGGCAGCGCAACCATTGGTGTTGGCTTCAATGAAAACATCGCTTGGGGCGCAACCGTCAACAAGCCCGACCTTACCGATGTCTATGTGCTCGATATAGATCCAGAAAATCCTCTGCGCTATCGCCTCGACGGCGAGTGGCACGATTTGGACGCGCGCGACATCACTATAGAGGTCAAACTCTTTGGCTTTTTACCCTGGAGCGTGACCAAGCAGGGGCTGCGCTCAGTTCACGGCCCCGTGCTGCAAACAGAGCATGGCACCTATGCTGTGCGCTATGCCGGCATGGGAAAAATGCGCCAAGTCGAACAGTGGTTTGCCATGAACAAGGCGCAAAATCTTGAGGAGTGGCGCGACGCACTGCGCATTCATGCCTTCGCCAGCTTCAACCTGGTCTATGCCGATCGCGCAGGCAATATTATGTTTGTCCACAACTCCCTGACGCCTGAGCGCGCATCAGGATACGACTGGCAGCAGTATTTACCGGGGGATGACAGCAGCCTTATCTGGCAAAACTATATGCCATTCGATCAANTGCCGCAGGTGATCAACCCTAAATCTGGCTTTGTCCACAGCGCCAACCAAAGTCCCTTTTTTGTGACAGCGCCTGAAGACAATCCAAAATTTAGTGACTATCGCATTGAAGACGGCTTCCCCACNCGCATGACAAATCGTGCAGTGCGCGGACTAGAGATGTTTGCTGAACTCAGCCCTATTTCGGAAGAAGAATTTTCAGCCATCAAACACGATAAGAAATTCAGCCCGAACTCACGCGCCGTACATTATTTGCAGGGCGCAATTGACCTCGCGCTAGATACGGACAAAGACCCCATCTATAGTAAAGCGCAGGAGCTACTGAGCGACTGGGATTTGGACACCACTATTGAAAACCGCGGCGCTGCACTGGCAACCTGTGTGATTGGCGCAGAATGGCTAGCCGAGCAAAAAGGTCAGCCAGTCCCTGATGTTGAAAAAGCCTTTTTCGACTGCACCGACAAACTGGTTAAAGCCACCGGCCGTATTGATCCTCTCTGGGGCGATGTCAATCGCCATGTCCGCGGCACGCTCAACCTACCTGTTGGTGGCGGCCCAGACACTTTGCGCGCCATTTATGCCCGAGGTTTGGAAGAAGATGGATTCCAGACCAATATTGCCGGTGACGGCCTTTATTACTTAGTCTCATGGGACAGTGAAGGGCAACAAAAGATACGCGGAGTGCATCAGTTTGGCGCGGCGACCCTCGACGAAAGCTCGCCGCATTACAGCGATCAAACCGCCGACTATGCCAACGAAGTGCTCCACGACCCACTGTACGACCCAGCGCTTCGTGCAGGCAATATCGAACGACGCTACAAACCCGGAGAGTAAGTTTTATGGGCGACGCCATTCAGCAAATATTCCCCCTCGGCCTGCACTGGCCGACTGCGGATCCTTTTCTGTTTTGCGCGCACCATCGAGATCTCTACCCAAAAGGCAACTCAGCGTTTGGGCCTGACGCGCCCCTCAGTGGGCGCCAAATCGGCAGCGACTTNACCCTAAAAGACGGCTGGCGCATGTATCACGGTGATCGTGTTCCAGGCTTTCCGAGCCATCCCCATCGCGGCTTTGAAACCATTACCGCAGTGCAAGAAGGGTTTGTTGACCATGCCGACTCCATGCGCGCAGCGGGTCGCTACAGCGCTGGCGACACGCAATGGATGACCGCAGGCTCAGGTGTGCAGCACGCCGAAATGTTTCCTCTTCTAAACCGCGACAGCAACAATACCACCGAGCTTTTTCAAATTTGGCTGAACCTGCCGCGCAAATCAAAGATGGTTGAGCCCTTTTTTAAAATGTTTTGGCGTGAAACAACACCCACTGTAGACGTCCCCGACAGTCATGGGCGAGTGACCGCGGTGCGGATAATCGCAGGTCAATACAACGGTGTCGCAGCACTGACACCGCCGCCAAACTCGTGGGCCGCAGACGCCAACAATCACGTCTCAGTCTGGACTCTCAAAGTGGCCGCCCATGGCCAGTGGCAACTGCCAGCCCACGTACCCGGCTTAAGCCGCACACTCTATTTCTACCGCGGAGAGTCACTGCAGCTGAACAGCCAACGTCTGAGCGCAAGTCAGGGCGTGGCGCTTGCATCGGACAGCGTCATCAGCGTGGAAAATGGTGCCGCCGATGCCTACCTGCTCCTCCTCGAAGGCCGCCCGATTGCCGAGCCAGTAGCGCAACATGGGCCCTTTGTGATGAACAGCCAAGAAGAATTGCACGCCACATTTAATGACTATCGGCGCACTCAATTTGGCGGTTGGTCCTGGCCCGCTCAAGATCAGGTGCACGGCGGCGACAAAATCCGCTTTGCCCGCCACGCCGATGGCCGCGAAGAATTTCCCGACAGCGCTCACTCTTAACGCCACTATTTCCTCACTAAGAAGCCCTTCTATGACTGATATCTACCAACCGCTGCGCCTTAATTGCGGTGCAGAACTCAAAAATCGCTTTGTTTTGGCACCTTTAACTAACCTGCAGAGCAACACCGACGGCACCCTCTCCGACGACGAATACCGTTGGTTGACCCTGCGCGCCAAAGGCGGATTTTCCCTCACTATGACCTGCGCAGCCCATGTGCAGCAGTGCGGCCAAGGCTTTCCGCGACAGCTGGGTATTTTCTCAGACAGCCATCTCGAGGGCCTGACCCGTCTGGCAAGCGGCATTAAACAGCACAACAGCCTCGCGCTGGTGCAACTTCACCATGCCGGTATGCGCTCACCAGCTGACCTCATTGGCACTCGCCCCGTGTGCCCGTCAGACCATGCAGAGACCAACGCTGTTGGCCTCACGCTCGAGGAAGTGGAACAGGTTAAAGAAGACTTTATTGTGGCCGCCCAGCGCGCGGAAAAAGCGGGTTTTGATGGCGTTGAAATTCACGGCGCCCACGGCTATCTGCTCGGTCAATTTTTAAGTGCCACTGTCAATCAACGTGACGACCAATACGGCGGCTCGCTCGACAATCGCGGGCGCATTGTGCGCGATATTATTGATGGCGTTCGCGCGCGCTGCGGCGCGGATTTTATTGTGGGACTGCGTCTGTCACCTGAGCGCTTCGATCTACAACTAGCTGATATGCGTGACTTCGCCCAGCAGGTGCTCAACGAGGGCAAGATCGATTTTCTCGATATGTCGCTTTGGGATATCTTCAAAGAGCCCGAAGAAGAACAGCACAAAGGGCGCACACTCTTGTCCTACTTCACCGAGCTAAATCGAGGCTCTGTCGCNCTCGGCGTCGCAGGGAAACTGCGCACGCCGGACGATATCAACCGCGCGATGGCGATGGATATCGACTTTGTTCTGCTCGGACGCGCCGCCATTTTGCATCACGACTACCCGCAAAAAATGCAGGCTGACCCCAACTTCGTTCCTGTCGCCAACCCTGTTACTTCGGAGTATTTACGCAGCGAGGGTTTAGGTGAAAAATTTATCGCCTACATGGCCTCTTGGGCGGGGTTTGTGCAAGATTAAAATGGCTGTGTGTTTTGGATTATTGTTCGTCTAAGAACAACGCCCCTTAAAATTATAACGATAAGGTTTACTATGAAACGACTCTTGCCCGCCAGTCTCGCACTGGCAGTAGCGCTATGCATTACAGGCTGTGACAGCAACAAGCCAACGACTACTGGCCCGCTGCTACCCAACAAAAACCCCTTCCCATCCACTTACCAAATTCCGTCCGCAGCAGTTCTGGTGATCCAGAACGCGAACCTGCTTACAGGTGCGAATGAGCAACTCGACAGCACGGATTTGATCGTTGAGAATGGCAAAATTACCGCCATCGGTNCAGATCTTGCCGTGCCTGAGAACGCGCAAGTANTTGATGCCTCAGGCAAATGGTTAACCCCGGGTCTTATTGATGTGCACTCGCATATGGGTGTCTATCCAGCGCCGGAAACATCGAACCATTCGGANGGCAACGAAATGACCGCGCCCGTNACCGCGCAGGTNTGGGCCGAGCATTCCGTCTGGCCAGAAGATCCACAGTTTGAAAAAGCCCTTGCGGGCGGTGTCACAACCGTGCAAATTCTGCCTGGTTCCGGCAATTTGATTGGCGGCCGCGGCGTGACCCTGAAAAACGTCCCCTCAATCACCGTTCAAGGCATGAAGTTCCCCGACGCACCCTACAGCCTGAAAATGGCGTGCGGCGAGAACCCCAAGCGTGTCTATGGCAGCAAAGGCATTCTTCCCTCCACACGCATGGGCAATATGGCCGGCTATCGCAGCGCTTGGATCGAAGCAAAGGCTTACAAAAAGACATGGGACGATTATGTTAGCGACTTTAACGCCGGGCTCGANGTTGACCCACCGCTGCGCGATCTGCGTCTAGAGACTCTGACTGGTGTGCTGGAGGGCGATATCCGCGTCCACAACCACTGCTATAAAGTTGATGAAATGGCACAGATGGTCGATATGGCAAAAGAGTTNGGCTACAGCATTGCTGCCTTCCATCACGCAGTNGAAGGCTACAAAGCTGCGCCAATGTTAGCCGCTGAAAATATCTGTGGTGTGATGTGGGCCGACTGGTGGGGTTTCAAGCAAGAAGCCTTCGATATGGTGCGAGAGAACCTTGCCNTGGTCGATCACGCGCAGGCCTGCGCNATTATTCACTCCGATGATCCCATTCAAGTACAGCGTTTGAACCAAGAAATTGCCAAAGCGATGAGTGCGGGCAACCGTATGGGGCTGNATATTAGTCATGCCAAAGCCATCGGCTGGGGCACACTCAATGCAGCGAAATCGCTCGGCTTGGACGATCGTATTGGCTCACTTGAAGTGGGCAAAAATGCCGACCTCGTACTGTGGTCAGGCGAACCATTAAGTGTTTACAGCCATGCCGAAAAAGTCTGGATCGACGGCGCGCTGCGCTTTGATCGCGCCGATGCATCGGTACAACCGACCAGTGATTTTAATCTTGGCATTTTGACTGAAGGGGAGGCCCGTCCATGAAAAATTTAATCGCNCCACTAGTATTAAGCCTGTTGGCCACCACGGTCGCCGCTGAGTCACTGTTGATAAAAGGTGCTGATATCTATACCGCCAAAGCAGTATTGCCGGCAACCGATCTGTATATCGACAACGGCCGCATTACCGCCATAGGCNANACAGCGCCAAGCACGGCTGATCGCATTATCGATGGCANTGGTAAAAGTATTTCGCCGGGCCTGTTTAACGCCGACACTCACTTAGGGGTCGTCGAAGTGGGTGCAATTGATGCCACCGTCGATTTCTATTCCGAGCTGAGTTCAATCACTGCTTCATTCAAGGTGGCTGACGCGTTCAATCCTAAGTCAACGCTTTTCCCCCACAACCGCGTGCACGGCTTAACCCATGCCCTCACGGTACCGGAAGCTGGCGCAGGGCTATTTGCAGGCCAAGTTGCATTGATTGAGCTGGGCCAACCTGCCAAAGTCATTAACGACAGCGTTGCGATAGCCGTCGACTTTACCGAGTCGGGTGTTAGCCATGCAGGCAATTCACGGGCCTCTGCGCTGGCCGTGTTGCGCCAGAACCTCGATGACGCTATTGCATTTTCGGCCAACAAAGCGGCTGCAATGCGCGGCGATAGTCGCGACTATTCGCTATCACTGGCAGACCTGCAAGCCCTTGAGCCAGTNATCAACGGACGCACACCGCTGTTGGTAAAAACACACCGCGCCAGTGATATCCGCACCATTCTTAAAGTTGCCAAAGACTACCGCCTGAAGCTTATTCTCAGTGGCGCGGTTGAAGGCTGGTTGGTGGCCGACGAAATTGCAGCCGCTAAAGTGCCGGTAATTATGGATCCGATTATCAANTTGCCACAGAGCTACGAAAAGCTCGGCGCGCGACTCGACAACGCAAAACTGTTGGCCGANGCTGGCGTCACACTGGTNTTCACTGGCATGGATGGACAAAGCACGCACAANGCCTATCTAGTGCGTCAGTCAGCGGGCAACGCCGTGGCCAACGGACTCGATAAAACAACNGCCATCGCAGCTATGACATTAAACCCAGCGACGNTGTTTGGCGCTAATGTCAAAGGTGAAATTGCCACGGGTGCAGTGGCCGATTTGGTACTGTGGAGTGGCGATCCCCTTGATGTCACCAGCGAAGCAGAACTGGTGTTAATCGATGGCGTGCCTGCCGCCATGGTCAGTCGCGCACTGCAATTGCGCGATCGCTATTACGAAGCTGCAACAAAGTAAAAACGCCGCGTCTCTCTGCGGNCCGCGACAGCCTAAGATAATGGTCGGGGAGTAATTCCCGACCATTTTTAGAATCGCTAGCAACCAGAAAAAAACGTCCAAACACGCTTTGGCTAGTATCACCACGCTAATTCTGTCTTCCTCCCCTCGATCTCTCAGGCACAGGCCTCCGCCTGCCGTGAGACTCAGACCGTCCAGTGGTTTTCCTTCGCCGTTAAAGAGGACTCTTTTTTAGCTTGTATATTAGATATTTCTAAATTAGAATCACCTAAATTAATTTCACCAAGCAGTCTCAAACGAGCGAAACCTAGCGATGACATCAACTGCAACCATCAGCAACACCGACATTCAGGCGCTGGAAAAACATGCACAGCAGGCGGCTGACTTGCTNAAGCAACTCGGTAATGTTCATCGCCTGATGATCCTTTGCACTCTGGTGAACGGTGAGCGGTCTGTCGGCGAGCTGCACAGTCTGACTCACCTCAGCCAATCTGCCCTTTCACAGCACTTAGCCTCTCTGCGCAACGCAGGGCTGGTGCAAACGCGCCGCGAGGCGCAAAGTATTTTTTACAGTCTCTTGGGCAGCGAATCGATTCAGATTATTAGCGTGCTCAAAACTATCTACTGTCCAACTCTCTAACGGAGCCCTATTATGAACCAGCCAACTAAAACCATTTCTGCAACTGATTTTAAACAACTTGCCCAGGGCCAGGCGCTGCCGCGGGTCATTGACGTGCGCACCCCCGTTGAAGTTAGCGGGCAGGCACTGGCCGGCAGCGCGCACTTTCCCTTACAGGAACTGAACTGTGCTGCGGTCCAAGGTTATCTTGCTGAGCAGGGCCACGATCCCGCGCACCCCGTCTACCTGCTCTGCGCCAGTGGTCAGCGTGCGACGCGCGCGGCGGAGCAGTTGAAGGGTGATCTCGATTGCCAACTTGTGGTGATTGAGGGCGGTATCAACGCGTTAAACAGTGCCGGTGTTGCCATCGAGAAGGGCAGCAGCAATGTCATTTCCCTTGAGCGCCAAGTGCGGATCGCTGCGGGCTCGCTGGTGGTGGTTGGCGTAGTCCTTGGCACCGTTCTCAACCCATGGTTTTACGCTCTCGCTGGTTTTGTCGGCGCAGGTTTGGTGTTTGCTGGCGTCACAGATACCTGCGGCATGGGCATGATGCTCGCGCGTATGCCGTGGAACAATGTTNCAGCGCAAAAGTAAGTCAAACCATAACCGACTAGGGAGTGTTGCAGGATGATTTTTAGACAACTGTTTGATGCCGAGTCATCGACCTATAGCTATTTGATCGGCGATGAAAAGAGCCGCGAAGCACTGCTGATTGACCCGGTTGTGGACAAAACGGCACAAAACTTAGACCTGCTAGCACAGCTTGATTTAAAGCTGGTACTGGCGGTGGATACACACACCCACGCCGACCATATCACGGGCTTAGGGGCACTGCGCGACGCCACANGTTGCANCACGATGATGGGCAACCAAGCNGTGGCAAAGTGCCTGTCAGCGACGTTTTCAGACGGTGATCAGCTGTCCGTGGGCGCCCTGCGGATTGAGGTTATCTACAGCCCCGGGCACACTGACGACTCCTACAGTTTTTATTTGCCGGGCCCAGAGCCTATGTTGTTCAGCGGAGACACACTGCTGATTCGCGGGACGGGCCGCACCGATTTCCAAAACGGTAGCGCTCGCCAACAGTACCAAAGTCTGAACAGATTGCTGCAGTTGGCGGACAATACCTTGGTGTATCCGGGTCATGATTACAAAGGGTGGACTGTCAGCACGATCGGCGAGGAGCGGAAACACAATCCGCGGCTGCAAGCGAANAGCTGTGACGATTATATTNAGATGATGGCCGGCCTGCGCCTGCCCAGCCCGAAAATGATGGATATCGCAGTGCCCGCCAACCAATCCTGTGGCAACCTGACCTAAGCGTTGTTGCAGCTTGCTCGCGGGACTATTTTGCCGTGAGCTTTTTTTGTAAATCCATGGTCTGTTTGGTGGCGGCAAAGACGGATAGATCTGGATCGGCTTTGCCACTGCGACCAAGGGCATCAATCTGGCTGTAATACCAATACTGTGTGGCAAATCCAGCAATGGCGCGCAGAGCTTTGAGATTGCCTAAAAATGACAGCCAGCGTGGAAATAGCGAAAGGTTACTCTCATAGCGGGGCAGCTCGGTTAATCCTGCCAGCAGCTGGTTTGGGGCATCGGTCAGAACACACATAGGACGGCCCAATCCAATCAAGTCGGCACTGCCGCTCGCCAGCGCCTGCTCCATTGCCGCTCGCTGTCGAAAACCGCCAGTGACCATCAATGGAATCGTAACTTTAGCCTGCATCGCCAGCGCAAAATCAACAAAATAGGCCTCGCGCAGCTGAGTTGATTGCGCCACCGCTTGCGGCTCTTCATCCTCTATACCGGCAATACCCAACAACTTTGGCTGCTCGTACGTACCGCCGGAAATTTCAATTAAATCCACGCCAGCCGCTTGCAGCCATTCAGCCACTTGTAGACTTTCGGAAAATGCAAAACCGCCCTTTTGAAAGTCAGCGCTATTGAGTTTGACGGCAACGGGGAAGCCCGTGCCCACAGCCTTGCGCACGGCGGCAACACAATCAAGCAGCGCTCTCGCTCGATTCTCCAGCGATCCACCATAACTATCTGTGCGCTGATTACTGCGCGGACTGAGAAACTGGGACAGCAAATAGCCATGGGCGGCGTGAACTTGCACCCCTGTGAATCCCGCCTTTTTTACAGCAGCAGCACAGACGCCAAAACGCCGCACAATATCCTCGATTTCATCGATCGTTAGCGCCACTGGCTGGCCAAACTGACCGCCGGGCAATCCTAACTTCACGGCAGAGGGCGCTTTAGGGTGGGGATTAATATTTTTTTGCGTCTGTCGCCCAGCGTGGCTAATTTGCGCCCAAAAGTGATTGCCATTGCGAGTCGCTGCCGCTGCCCAGCGGGCCAGTGCCGACTGCATTTCAGGACTTGGCGGACTGTCGATAATTACGTTGCCGGGACGCTCTAAATGATCGCGATCGACTTGAATATTCCCCGACAACAACATGCCAGCGCCACCGTCACTCCACAAACCATACAGCCGCTCAAGCTCCGGCGTTGGCAGGCCCGCGGGTGTTGCAAGCCCCTCTGTCATGGCTGCTTTAGCAATTCGATTGGGAATCACTGCGCCACAGGGCAAGGTTAAGGTGTTTGCTAGTAATGTCATGGTGCTTGTCCTGTGATGCCGGTTAGCGGCTTATTTTGATGTTATCTGCGCTCATAATACGCTGTATAACAGGCTTAAAACCAGCGCGCATATTTAACCCGCCCAGCGCCGGTGTTATAGTCACAAGTGACAGTCCAATCACGAAAATCGCTGCTCGCCATGTGAATGNACGGCNTCGGCAANCTGTTGTTTCTACCNCCACATCAACTCTCTAAGGTTCTCCATGGATTACGCCTATTACGAACAACTTGCCAAAACCGCCAGCGATTTTTCAATCGATAAAAGCTGGACTCAGGGACGCAGTATTTTTGGCGGGTTGACCACTGCAGTGGTGCTGACCTATATCGAAGCGCAGACAGGATTGTCCGACACGGACTTACGCACCATTAATATTCACTTCTGCGGCCCCACCGCCGAGGATGTCCCCTGCCAGCTGCGCTGCAATATTCTCTCGCAGGGAAAATCTGTTATTCAGGTGGAAGGGGAGCTGCTACAAGACAATCAGGTAAAAACCAAAATCGTTGCCTGCTTTAGCCGCCAGAGAAAATCCAATATTCAGGTGACAGCGCCACAGATGACCTTTGCCAAAACCGTGGATGAGCTACCAAAGATGCCCTTTAGAGAAGGTCGCGTGCCCGAATTTGTCCGTTACTTGGATACACGCTTTACCAGCACCGCTCTCCCCTACAGCGGCAGCAGCGAATCCACGGTCAGCGGTTGGATGCGCTTCAACGACTACCCCGCCGTATTTTCCGACAGCGCTATTTTAGCCCTCGTCGATGCCTGGCCGCCCGCCATGATGCCGATGCTGAAAGAGCATGCGCCCACCAGCACAGTGACGTGGAATGTGGAATTTATGCAACCCCGGACGCCACTCAGCGCGGCCGACTTCCTTTATTATCACTGCGATGTGGCGCAAGCTGACAGGGGCTATGCCCACACCGAAGGGAAAATCTACCACCCCAGTGGTCAGCTACTTGCTCTGAGCAGACAGCTCGTCGCAATTTACGATAAAGTCGAGTGACAGCCCGAATTCAGTCGCAAGGCGGCTAAAAAAACACAACTAAAACAACAATAAAAACAAGGATATATCATGACCCGCCACATTCTCGACGCCGCACATATTCACCCTGCGATACAGCAGACGATTGCCGACAGCAATGTCGACATCATATTGGAAGTTCAGGACGCAATTGCCAAAAATGCTGTTGTCGTGGTGGGGATGGCGCAAAATCCAGTGCCGAAAAAGGCCCGCAAAACCCTCGACGGGCTGGGCGTTAACTACGCCTATTTAGAGTACGGAAGCTATTTCAAACTCTGGTATCGCCGCAATGCCCTCAAGATGTGGACCGGCTGGCCCTCATTTCCCATGATTTTTGTAAAAGGCACGCTGATTGGCGGCGCTGCAGATTTAAATAAGCTGGTTGAGAGTGGTGAGTTTAAAAAAATGCTCGACTAGTTCGTGGCCCGCTTAATCCTGTATTGAACCTATTTTAAGCGCATAAAAAAACCGAGCCGCTATTAGCTCGGTTTTTTTTCGCGCATCCACTCGCTCACCGCAGATCACTGAACAGAGGCGCTTTACTCAGCGATAACCTCGATTTCAATCACCTCTGACAGCACGGGCGGATTGTGTGGCACGTGGGCATAATTACCCAACAGCAGCTGCAAGCGATGAACGCCGGGCGCTAATGTTAGCTGGGTTTCCGTTTGCGCTTTGCCGAAGTGAATAACCTGATCAGAGGCAGGTAAAGGCGCGTTCATGTCCGGCAACTGATCGAGATCAATCAACAGATGGTGGTGACCCGTGTTTGCGAGGTCTGTGCCCGCAGGGGCAACACCCATTCCTTCCAAACCAAACACCACTTTGACAGTACCAGATGTCAGCACCTGGCCATCAGACGGCTGAATAAAATAGACCCGCGCATTGTCTGGCGCGGACGACGCGGCATACCGCCATGGTCGTGGGCTGCGACCTGACTGCTGGCCATAACAGCAAAGGCTAACCCAATGGCCATGCCAACACTGTTTGGACGGGTAAAAAAGCGACTTTTGTGCAGCATTTTGTTAATCCTTTTTGGTTGTGTAAATCGGTGCTCAGGGACAATTAACACCTTCCCACTTATCCGACACCTTCGCCATGGAAGAGAGCAGCCATAGAGAAAAGCCTGTGCCATAATAGCCTAAGGCATTAGGGTTATACTAATCGCTGGCCGCCCTAATAAAAATAATAAAGCATGGGTCTAACCATGAGTATTTCAGCGCTCGTTTCAGCCGCAAGAGATCGTTGGAGATGTCAATGGAGAGGCGCGCTCAGTCGTGTCGCCAGCACCGTCGCGCTCGTCGGCTGGGGGCTTCACGCCATCAGCAGTGAGACTGGAAGCCCAGTAGATCAGTTTGTTCTCAATCAAGAATGCCCGCCCAGTTTCGCCCTTAATCAGCGCGGACAATGTATTTTGCATCACCGCTATCAGGCCTATGACTCCCTGCAAAACAGTGGTGTGGGCGGTCTGAAAACAGCACTGCCCGAGGCGCGCGACGGATTTAGCCCCAAACAGATCGATTTGGGGCGGCTACTCTTTTTTGACCCCATTTTGTCTGCGGATAAAACCATGGCCTGCGCCAACTGCCACAATCCAGCCCGCGGATTTAGCGATGGCCTTGGGCGCAGTGTCGGATTGGGGGGTAGCCCGCTCACTCGCTCTGCACCCACCCTTTGGAACAGTGCATTTTTAAATGTCTTTTTTTGGGATGCCCGCGCCCACAACCTTGAAGAACAAGCGGTCGGCCCGCTATTTTCAGCAGTTGAAATGGGTAATACACCGGCGCAATTGATTCGCGACCTCAACGCCACTGACGCCTACCCCAAACTGTTTAAACAAGCATTTCCCAACAGTGAAAACGCACTNGAGGTGAACAGTATCATCACCGCCTTAAGTGCCTTTCAGAGTTCGCTGATATCCCTCAATAGTCGCTACGATCAATACGCACTCGGTTATCACAACGCCTTGAGCGCCAACGAAATTGAAGGACTCAACATCTTTCGCTCGTTTGTCGCGCGCTGCTCGCAGTGCCATACACCACCGCTCTTTACCAATCAGCAAATCGCTGTGATCGGCGTGCCTGAGCCCGCGGGCATGCCCCGCGATATCGGCGCCGAGTCAACCTTTGGCTCACCCATCCTGCGCGCCGGCTTCAAGGTGCCAACCCTGCGCAATATTGCGCAAACAGCTCCCTATATGCACTCAGGCACATTCTCTACCCTGAAGGAAGTCGCACAGTTCTACAACGGCGGCCGCGGTCACGCGGTGCCAGAGGGCGAGGATCTTCTGCTGCATTGGCATATGTCTGAACCCGACCTTACCGACACCGAACTGGATCGTTTGGTGGACTTTTTACACAGCCTCAGCGATGAGCAATTTATGCCCACGATACCCGCCAGCGTCCCCTCTGGGCTAAATCCAATCCAATCGGAGAATCTCCATGCACAAGAGTAAACTTTGGCTTATCACAATCGGCGTCGTCGCCTTTGCGCTCGGCTGGTACGGTGGAATCAACGGCAACGAGCCCGTTATGACCAGCAGTGTTGGCGGCGCCAGCTACGGCGGAGGCTATGGCACAGAGGCTGGTGAGTCGAGTAAAAATGCGGTTAAGGCGCGCACCAAGCAGGGCGAGACCCTCGTGGTGAATCCCGGCGAGTCGATCCAAGCGGCTGTTGAGAGAGCGCAGCCCGGAGACAGCATTCGTGTGATGCCCGGAGTCTATTCTGAAACTGTTTATATCGACAAAGATGATATTCACCTGAGTGGCTTTATTGCTGCAGGTGAACGAGCCACTCTCGATGGACAGGGCAAACTCAACGACGCCATCCTCTACTCGGGGAACAATATTGTTATCGAAAACTTCAAAATTGTTCACTACAAGGGCAATGGCATAATGAGCCAAGCTGGCAATAATTTTGAGATCCGCAACAACATCATTATTGATACCGGTATTTACGGTATTTTCCCGCAGCTCGGAACCAACGGGTTAATCGAGCACAACACCGTTTCCGGAATCGCCGATGCCGCCATCTATGTAGGTATGAGTGACAATATTCACGTCGCCCACAACGAGGTTTTCGACAGCGTCGCCGGTATCGAAATTGAGAACAGTCGCCATGCGATTGTTGAGAACAATTACACCCACCACAATACNGGCGGCATTTTGACCTTTATCACCCCGGGACTACCGATCAAAACCACCTACGATGTGATTATTCGCAACAACTTTATTCTCGACAACAACACCCCCAACTTTGGCGCACCGGGGTCAACCGTCGCCGGTATTCCCGCCGGTACGGGCATTTTAGTGATGGCTGCTGATGATGTAATTATTGAAGGCAACTTTATTAGCAACCATAAAACCGCCGGTATTTTGATTAACGATCACGCCAACGCCGCAGGTTTAACCCTCGACCCCGGCGCCGACCCCAATCCCGATCGCATGATGATTCTCGATAATGTAATGAGCAATAACGGCTACGACACCATCGCAGAAGTCAAAGCGTTTGCCCTCACCGAACTGCACACGGGTAATATCGATATCTTCCATATCGGCCCAAGCCAAGACAGCTGCATTATTAACCGGCATCGTTACAACACCGTGGGCATTGGCAGCTACAGCGAATGCGGGTTTAACAATACCGACAACATTGATACCTACTTGCTCGCAGGCGGTGCAGAGCCCCGAGTGATTCAGCCATCCGAGCGCGGCGAAATTGCCTATTTGGGGGTCTGCACTGGCTGTCATTCCTACCGCGGCGTCTTAATCGGCCCAGCGGTGGAAGAAATACAGGCCAGATATGCGGGTAATCCAGAGGGCATTGTCAGCTATATTAATGCGCCCTTTAAAATTCGCCCCGAGTATCCCGAAATGCCTGCGCAAAATTACCTTGATGCGGAAACACAAATGGCCGTGGCAGACTATATGCTCAACATCAAGCCCCACGCCCAAACAGAGGCAGAGTGATGTAGCTCAAGCACCCTCCTCCTGCAGCAGCGCCAACATTTGCTTGGCCGCTGCTGACAGTGGGTGGCGACGGCGGGTAAACACCCCCACCTGACGTTCAATCACCGGCNCCACCAATGGCCGACACACAGCGCCCAGCGCNGTCATTTGTTCAGCGCAGAGCGCAGGCACCAGCGCCACACCCATACCCGCAGCCACCAGAGCACCTACGGTCGTCAGCTGAAANGCTTCAAAGATCTGCGGTGGCTCAATGCCCGACGCCCTTACAGCACGATCAAGCCAGCCCCGCGTCGCCGAGCCTCGATTTAAGGCCACTAGGGTTT
>JGI26082J51739_10000794_pt1 | contig 19925 bp, 21 predicted proteins | sample SaaInl5LU_22_DNA_FD_51739 | JGI IMG/M metagenome (IMG submission 51739)
CAGCTCGCCCGCTAAGCGACGAACTAGTTCTGCTGCTAGCTCGGGGTATGCTTCTGAATAAGCCGCTAGATCTTCATTCCAGTCGTTTTCTAACTGGCTACCGACTTCACGTGCATCCCAAGCCTGTGCAATTTCAGCTGGAATAACAAAGGGTGCATGCGGCCAGTTTAGTTCTTTACGAACAAGCGCAATTTCATCATCGCCAAGTGGTGCGCCGTGACACTCCTCTTTACCCTGCTTATTGGGTGAGCCAAAGCCAATCACTGTTTTACAGCAGATCAAGGTTGGCTGATCTGTATTCTCTTGAGCGGCTTCAATAGCATCGCGGATCTGATCAGGGTTGTGACCGTCAATATCACGGATAACCTGCCAGCCGTAAGCTTCGAAACGCGCCGGCGTATCATCGCTAAACCAGCCTTCAACCTCACCATCGATTGAGATACCGTTGTTGTCCCAGAACGCAATCAACTTGCCCAGGCCGAGTGTTCCCGCCAACGAACAGGCTTCGTGCGAAATACCTTCCATAAGACAACCATCACCCATAAAGGCATAGGTGTGGTGGTCGATAATTTCGTAACCTTCACGGTTGAATTGAGCCGCTAGCACTTTTTCTGCAATCGCAAAACCGACCGCATTGGTGATGCCTTGACCCAGTGGGCCCGTTGTAGTCTCAACGCCGGGGCAATAAGCGTACTCTGGGTGACCTGCTGTTTTTGAATGCAATTGACGGAAGTTAGCCAGGTCGTCTGCACTCAGATCGTATCCACTTAGGTGCAACAGGGAGTAGATCAGCATAGAGCCATGGCCGTTTGAGAGGACAAAACGGTCACGATCAAACCAGTGGGGATTGCTTGGGTTATGCTTTAAGAAGTCGTTCCAAAGCACTTCAGCAATATCGGCCATTCCCATCGGTGCGCCTGGGTGACCTGATTTAGCTTTTTGAACTGCGTCCATGCTAAGTGCACGGATGGCATTGGCGAGCTCACGGCGTGAGGACATCTGACTTTCTCCTGTCGACGTATAGGTAGACGAATAGTTACGAGGTGCGTAATTTTCGCGCAGATACTCCAAAGGTTCAAACAAACTTATGTGTTAATTAGCGCCTTTCATGAGAAACACTCATATTTTTCAGCATAAACAGCAAAATATGCCTAGCAACACTCAGGTAGACGACTAAAATAGTCGGACGTTTTGACTGAGCGGCCGCTAGCGATACTGTTATTTGCTGCGCAAAAGCCATTTAGATATCGAGCAATAAAGCTTCGAACAGCAGAGGATTAGTTAAACCCATGAGCGAGTACAGCATTTTTACGTCAGAGTCGGTTTCAGAGGGGCACCCCGATAAGATCGCAGACCAGATATCCGATGCCGTTCTAGATGCGATTATTGCAGAAGATAAGTATGCGCGTGTCGCCTGTGAAACCATGGTTAAAACTGGCGTCGCTATCGTATCGGGCGAGATCACCACCTCGGCATGGATTGATCTAGAAGATCTTGTTCGCGATATTATTAACGATATAGGCTATACCTCTTCTGATGTGGGTTATGACGGCAGTACCTGTGGGGTCATCAACATCATCGGTAAGCAGTCGATCGACATAGCTCAGGGCGTTGATCGCTCTCGCCCTGAAGATCAGGGTGCTGGCGACCAGGGTTTGATGTTCGGCTATGCCTCAAATGAGACAGAAGTATTGATGCCCGCGCCAATTACCTTCGCTCACCGCTTAGTAGAACGTCAGGCTGAAGTGCGAAAATCAGGTGAACTTGCTTGGTTACGCCCCGATGCGAAGTCACAGGTAACCTGTCGTTACGAAAACGGCAAACCGGTTGCGATAGATGCCGTTGTGCTCTCAACTCAGCACAATCCCGAGATCTCGCAAAGCGATCTACGCGCCGCCGTACAATCGCTAATAATCGAAAACGTATTACCCGCTGAACTGCTNCACAAAGGTACTAAGTACCATATCAATCCGACGGGTAAGTTTGTAATTGGGGGTCCGGTGGGTGACTGTGGCCTAACAGGTCGCAAGATCATCGTTGATACCTATGGCGGCATGGCACGGCATGGGGGTGGTGCATTCTCGGGTAAGGACCCCTCAAAGGTGGACCGTTCAGCCGCTTATGCAGGACGCTATGTTGCTAAGAACATCGTTGCAGCTGGTCTAGCAGATCGATGCGAGATACAGGTCTCCTATGCCATTGGTGTCGCTGAGCCAACCTCAGTGTCGATTAACACCTTTGGTACTGGTACCGTCTCCGACGAGAAGATCATCCAACTGGTGCTTGAACACTTCGATCTGCGCCCATACGCCATTACCCGGATGCTAGACCTGCTACACCCTATGTACCGCCAAACGGCCGCCTATGGCCACTTTGGACGCAACCCATTTGAGATGACCGTCGGTAGCGACACCTTCACGGCGTTCCCTTGGGAGCTAACAGATAAGGCGGCAGCACTGCGCGAAGCAGCTAATCGCTAAAGCGGAATTTGACAGCAAGGCCAATCAGGCGCCATTAAAATGTTTAAATGACCCTAAAAACCCGACTGATGTCGGGTTTTTTGCACGCCTACTTAGCCTATTTGAAAAAGGCTGTGGCATACTTTAACGATGATTTTAGTGGAAGTGTGCGATGCGAATTCCCCGAGCTTATATCGAAGCGACGCTTAGCGTTGGCGCTAACATGGCGTTGCCAGATGCGGTGCATAACCATCTCGTAAAAGTGCTACGAATGCGTGTCGATCAACCGCTCGTTCTGTTCAATGGAGATGGGCGTGACTACTGTGCACGGCTAATAGAGGTTGAAAAACGCCAGTCCAGTGTCGTGGTTGAATCCTCTGAGATCCGCACGAACGAATCGCCGTTGAGTATTGAGATTGGACAGGGCCTTTCGCGCGGCGAGCGCATGGACTTCGCTATCCAAAAAGCGACTGAACTGGGTGTACAACGAATCAGTCCTCTATTTACTGAACGCTCTGAGGTACGCCTATCTACAGAACGACAATCCAAGCGCACCAAACATTGGCAGCAGATTGCTATAAGTGCCTGCGAACAGAGCTACCGTGCAACCTTACCGCAGATAGCAGAACCGCAAACACTGCGCGATTGGGTCAATAACTGCCAAGCTGATCTAAAATTGGTACTCAGTCCGCATACCGATCCATTAGTGCTGGGTGAATTAGAGCGGCCTAAGAGTGTTGCGCTGCTGATAGGCCCAGAAGGTGGATTAGAACCGCACGAAGTTGAACTGGCCGCCGCACAGGGCTTTCAACCCTGGTTATTGGGTCCGCGCGTGTTACGTACAGAGACCGCACCGGTAGCCGCAGCTGCCGTATTACACTATCTTTGGGGTGACTTTCGATAGTCGCCCAGCATAAGGAAACTAGATGAGTATCAAACTTGGCATCCTGATGGATCCGATCGACAATATAAACTTTAAAAAAGATAGTTCACTAGCAATGCTCTGGGCTGCACAGCGCAAAGGCTGGTCGCTCTACTATTTCGAACAGAGCCACATGTACTCACGCGATGGTGTTGCACGTGCCAAAATGGCACCTATCAGTGTCGCTATGGACCCGGAAAACTGGTTTGAACGCCAGGCGTACCAAGACATAGCGCTCGCAGATTTAGATGTCGTACTGATGCGAAAAGACCCACCATTTGATAACGAGTTTCTCTACGCAACACAGCTTTTGGCAATAGCAGAGGCTGCGGGTACGCTTATTGTAAATCGCACCCAAGGACTAAGAGACTATAACGAAAAGCTATTCGCAACCCACTACCCAGAGTGCTGCCCACCGGTATTAGTGTCCCGTTCAATCGAGCGTCTACGGGCATTTTATGCTGAACATAAAGATGTGATCTTTAAACCCCTAGATGGCATGGGTGGAAGCTCAATATTTCGCGTTGACGCTTCGGGGCTTAACCTAGGCGTGATCCTAGAGACGCTGACCCAGCATGGGAAACAGACGATTATGGCGCAGCGTTACATTCCCGAGATCGTCGATGGCGATAAGCGCATATTGATGATAAACGGTGAGCCTGTACCCTATGCTCTGGCACGTATCCCAAGCCAGGGAGAGACCCGCGGCAACCTCGCTGCCGGCGGTCGTGGTGAGGGGCGAGAGTTAACTGAACGTGACCGCTGGATATGTCAACAGGTCGGTCCAAAGCTTGTTGAACAAGGGTTACTCTTTGTTGGCCTAGATGTCATTGGCGATTACCTCACCGAGATTAACGTCACTAGCCCAACTTGTATTCGTGAACTCGATAACCAGTTCGGTTTAGATATCGCAATGCAGTTAATGGATGTTATCGAGGCGAAACTAACAGCGTGACAGCAACAGATGTACGAACGACCACTGAGCCTTGGTACCTGGAGAGCAGCGAGCGCTTCAGGTTCATGCTCATTCTGGCGCTCGTAATTCACGCTTTGGTCATACTCGCCATCAACTTCCGACTACCTGATATGCAAAAACCAGCGCAAACGCTCGAGATAACGCTGGCACGCTTTGATGACCAAAAAGCACCCGTGCAGGCTGATTTTCTTGCACAGACTAATCAACAGGGGTCGGGTGAAGCACTCGATAAGCGCCAGCCATCTACGCGTGAACGCGCACTATTCGCCGCAGAAAACGCACAACAGCAAGCGGCTAAGGCAGCACAGATAATGAGTGAGCCTGCCCAGATCCAGCCGATTGACCTGTCTGATACAAACACAAATGAAGATGTGTTGAGTGAACAAGAACGCTCACAGGGATTTCAAGCATCGATAACAAGTGATAGCGCCAGCCCTTGGAAAGCAACTGAGCTTGAGCAACAGCAAGCACGCTCTGCACCACCGCCAATGGCGGGTATTTCAACCTCACTGATCGCTCAGACAACTGAAATAGCAAGTCTGCAAGCCAAACTGATGTTTGAGCAAGAGAAGATGGCCAAACGTCCAAAGGTTACCCGCGTCACCTCAGCATCTACGCGAGCCCATCAGGATGCCGACTACCTTGAGGATTGGCGTCAACGTATCGAGATGTTGGGAAACCTGCACTACCCTGAAGAGGCACGCAAGCGAGCGATTTACGGCAGCCTGCGTATGCTGGTCAGTATTTACCCAGATGGAAGCATCAAAGAGGTTGATATCCTTAAAAGTTCAGGACACAGCGTGCTAGATGATGCGGCCATTCGAATTGTGCAACTGGCAGCGCCCTTCCCGCCCTTTTCCATTGAGATGCGCGAGCGCACGGATGTGCTGGAGATAATCCGTACCTGGAAGTTCGAGAAAGAGGCACAAATTTACTGATCTAAGCATCTGCAGGGCTTAGACTAGGAAGAGAACATGGGGGCGCGAATGAATCAAATAAGCCAACTGAAAGATCAATTTTTGATCTCGATGCCGAACTTAGCGAATGACTATTTTAGTGGAAGCTTAATCTACCTTTGCGAACACTCACAAGAGGGCGCAATGGGGCTAGTGGTTAATAAACCAGCAGAGGCTACATTAGCCGAGGTGTTTGAGCAGCTTGAGTTACACCCGATAGCGGGTCTTCTAGAAACTGTACCGGTTTTCGCGGGTGGACCTGTGAAGATTGATCGCGGTTTCATACTGCATTCACCTAGCCAAACACGTTGGAAGTCTAGTGTCGTTCTAAGGGAGGGCTTACAGCTTACCACCTCCCTAGATGTTCTTGAGGAACTGGCACAAGGGGAGGGCCCAGAGCACTATCTAATGACCCTTGGATATGCTGGCTGGGGCCCGGGGCAATTGGAAGAGGAGATCGCCCAAAACCTTTGGTTAAGCTGCCCTGCAAATTTAGATATACTCTTCAATACCGAACCCGATCAGCGCCTGAATGCCGCAGCGCTGCAATTTGGTATCGATATTAACCTCGTGTCCAGCCAAGTTGGCCACGCCTAGATAGGGGATTTGACGTCGATGCAATTCGCCAATGCGATGGGTTTCGATTTTGGTTTGCGCCGCATCGGTGTAGCCTACGGTCAAACCGTTACCGCGACCGCCAGCCCGCTTGATCCTGTGATTGCTCGCGACGGCATTCCCGATTGGGAGCGTATCGATAAGGCATTAAACGAGTGGAAACCCGAGGTTTTAGTGGTCGGCCTTCCCCTTAATATGGATGGTAGTATCAGCGATATGGCCCGCCGCGCTCGGAAGTTTGCTAACCGTTTGCAAGAGCGCTCAAAGCTCGCCTGCTTTTTATACGATGAACGTCTGACCTCCTACGAGGCTAAAGAGATTCATCTAGCACGGGGCGGCAGCAGTCACTTTGGCACTGAATCCGTAGACGGCATTGCTGCACAATTGATGTTAGAAGCCTGGTTTAATCAGGACCAACTTATCCCAAGTCACACACGACTCGAGGAGTTATATGACTAAGGCAACGCTTGATGTCGAACTATTGCTAGAGACACTCTGCCGCAATACAAAGACAATGATTAAGCAGCGTAATCTAACCGACCCCTACATTATTGGTATTCGCACCGGAGGTGTTTGGCTTGCCGAGCACCTAGCACAATATTTAGCGATTGATGCACCGGTAGGCGTGTTGGATATTTCGTTTTACCGTGATGATTTCTCGCAGCAAGGTTTAAACACCAAAGCGGGCGCCTCTTCTTTGCCGCTACCGACTGAAGGGCGCAATATATTGCTGGTTGACGATGTTTTGATGACAGGTCGTACGATAAGAGGCGCGATGAACGAGCTCTTCGACTTCGGCCGACCTAATTCAATTAGTCTACTCACACTGGTTGATATAGGTGAGCGTGAACTCCCTATACAGGCCGATGTAATCGGTGGCACGCTTCAACTTGCTGCAAATGAACAGGTCAAACTCAATGGCCCAGCGCCTCTTAGCCTTAGTATAAGTGAGCGTGAATAGATTATGAGGTGTGCGCATGTTTCCAGTTAAACAACCCCATCGCGTGCAACTGACCGACACAGGTCAGCTGAAGCACTTTATTACCACCGAAGGGTTGCCGATCGAGTTACTGACAGAGATTCTCGATACGGCCGATTCATTCGTTGATATGAGCGAGCAACAGGTTAAAAAGGTACCTCTGTTACGCGGTCGTACCGTCGCTAACCTCTTTTTCGAAAACTCGACGCGTACGCTTTCAACCTTTGAGCTAGCCGCTAAAAGGCTTTCAGCTGACGTACTCAATTTAAATATAGCCACATCATCGACGAAGAAGGGTGAGACCCTTAAAGATACGCTGATGACCTTAGCGGCCATGCAATCTGATATGTTTGTTGTGCGCCATTCAGATAGCGGTGCCGCTCACTTCATTGCCAGTGAAGTGACGCCAGGGGTCGCGATTATCAATGCGGGCGATGGGCGTCATGCACACCCAACTCAAGCGATGCTCGACATGCTTACCATCCGCCGCAGCAAGGGTGATTTCACTCAGCTACGCATTGCCGTTGTAGGAGACGTCCTGCATTCACGCGTTGCGCGCTCTCAGCTTCATGCACTGCGCACACTGGGTGTAGCTGAGGTGCGGGTAATAGCACCGCGCACTTTACTGCCCCGTGATGTTGAACAGTTTGGCGTCAAAGTATTTCAAGACCTTACGGAGGGCCTTCGCGATGTTGATGTTGTGATGACCCTAAGATTACAAAAAGAGCGGATGACCTCNGCTTTACTGCCGTCTGAATCAGAGTACTTCAAGCTCTATGGTATTACCGACGATCGCCTTGCCTTCGCACATCCTGATGCAATCGTCATGCACCCCGGCCCCATTAACCGGGGTGTAGAGATATCTTCTGCAGTGGCAGATGGCAGGCGCTCAGTGATTCTTGATCAGGTCACTAACGGGATCGCGGTGCGGATGGCGGTAATGTCCATGGCAATGAGTGGCCAACAGGCGGAACGTCAAGCCGCACAGGAGGCTTTAAATGAAGCTTAAAATTGCTGGGGGTCGTGTCCTTGACCCATCGCAAAACCTAGATCAGGTTACCGATCTTTTTATATCAGAGGGAGCCGTAGTTGCTATTGGTGANGCCCCTGCAGAGTTTGAAGCAGATGAGCTTATCGACGCGAGCGGTCTGATTGTAACACCCGGATTTATAGACCTNTGCGCGCAGTTAGGCGAGCCCGGTAATACGCACCGCGGCACCATCGCCTCCGAGACGGCCGCTGCGGCATCCGGCGGCATTACAACGCTCGTAACCCCCCCTAATACATCGCCCATTGTCGACACCACAGCGGTTGCAGAGTTAATTCAAGATCGCGCTTCAGATAGTGGCTTTGCACGTGTTCTACCCCTAGGTGCCCTGACTAAAGGGTTGGAAGGTGAGCAGCTAGCTCCGCTGCACGCCCTCGCAACCTCAGGTTGTATTGGCTTTACCAATGCCCGCCAGCCAATTGCTAGCTCGCAGGTATTAATGCGCGCCTTTGAGTATGCGGCGACCCATGATCTTTTGGTTGTCATACAGCCCGAGGATCGCACACTTGTTGCAAGTGGCTGCATGCATGAAGGCTCCACCTCAACTCGGTTGGGCCTAAACGGCATACCTGCCGCAGCCGAGACCATTGAAGTCTCACGCTGCCTGCTATTAATTGAAGAGACGGGTGTAAGGGCTCACTTCGGTCAGCTATCTTGTGCAGGCTCAGTCAGACTCATTGAACAGGCACGCGCGCAGGGGCTACCGGTCACTGCCGATGTATCGATTCANCAGCTACATATCACCGATGAGCAGGTGGATGGCTTTGATTCNCTNTTCCATGTAAACCCCCCGTTTCGTTCAGCGCAAGACCGCGATGGACTGCGCAAGGGGCTGGCAAGCNGAAGTATCAGTGCGATCTGTTCAGACCATCAGCCGCAGGACGAAATCGCTAAGCAAGCNCCNTTCGCTGCCACTGAGATCGGTATTAGCAGCCTAGAAACCTTGCTGCCTTTGGGTCTGCTAATTGTCGATCAGGGATGGTTAGAGCTTAACCAGTTGATTGAGTGCCTCACCATAGCACCTGCCCGAATTCTAGGTATTGAGGCTGGCAGTCTCGCTGTTGGAAGCACCGCAGATCTATGTCTGTTCAACCCAGAACAGCGCTGGACACCCTCTTCTGATACGCTCAGATCTAAGGGTAAAAATACACCGTTCAAAAATGTTGAGCTAAAAGGGCGTGTTACGCTCACAATTTTAGGCGGCATTCCGGTTTATCGACAGGCATAAAAAACGCGCACTCTTGTCGGAGTGCGCGTACCGCCTATCTGCAATAAATACAGACAGTATCAGGGCCGCTTTGGCTACATCCCTTTCACATCGAGCTTACCTTTAAGGTTCATATTGTCATCCTCCTCTTGCAGTGTGAAAGCGGAGACATCATCGTTATCCAAGTCTTCGTTAGTATCGGCATTAAGTTTAATCATGAGACGTAGATCGTTGGCCGAGTCGGCATGTGCCAAGGCCACTTCATAGGTAATAATGCCATCTTTATAGAGGGTAAATAGCGCCTGATCAAAGGTCTGCATACCCAGATTGGTCGATTTCTTGATAACGTCTTTTATCTCGTGAACCGCGCCTTTACGCACAAGATCTTGAATCAAGGGTGTATTGATAAGCACTTCAATCGCTGCACGGCGCCCTTTACCATCGACTGTCGGTAGTAACTGCTGCGCGATAATCGCCTTTAGGTTCATGGAGAGATCCATCCAGATCTGATCATGACTATCGGCGGGAAAGAAAGAGATGATGCGGTCAAGTGCCTGGTTGGCATTGTTGGCATGCAAGGTGGCTAAGGTCAGGTGCCCTGTCTCAGCAAAGGCGAGGCCATACTTCATTGTCTCTGCCGAGCGAATCTCGCCCATCAAGATGACATCAGGTGCCTGACGCAGCGTATTTTTAAGCCCCACCTCAAACGATTCGGTATCTAAGCCCACCTCTCGTTGAGTGATGATGCTCTTCTTATGCTCGTGGATATACTCGATGGGGTCTTCCAGGGTAATAATGTGGCCTGCGTTATTCTCATTCCGGTAGTCGATCATTGACGCCAGCGAGGTCGACTTACCGGTAGAGGTACCGCCCACAAAGAGTATTAAACCGCGCTTAGTCATTGCCAGATCACGCAGCACTGGGGGTAAGTTCAAATCATCCATCGACGGAATATGGTTGGCTATAGAGCGCAGTACCATACCGGGTGAGTTACGCTGGACAAACGCACTTACACGGAAACGGCCGATGCCAGGTGCGCTCAATGCAAAGTTACACTCGTTAGTCCCCTCGAACTCAGCCAACTGCTTATCATTCATCGTACTGTAAACCAGCGCACGTGTTTGCGAGGGGTTAAGCTTTTCGCGGGTCAACGGTTTAATGGTGCCATCAACCTTAATAGACGGAGCAGCACCGGCCGTTACAAATAGATCTGAGCCACCGCGTTCAACCATCACTTTTAGTAGTTGCGTAAAGTCCACGCTCTCTCTCCTTGATTAAAAAGCTGACGGATCTTTGGCCCGCACTCTAGCGGTCTCGCGCGAGATCACCCCTTTTTGCACCAGCTCTAACAATGACTGGTCAAGCGTTCGCATACCGTAGGCGGATCCGGTTTGTATCGCAGAGTACATCTGCGCCACCTTGTCTTCACGAATCAGATTTCGTATCGCTGGTGTGCCTATCATGATCTCGTGAGCCGCCACACGCCCCCCTTTGGACTGTTTCAGTAGTGTCTGGGAAATAACACCCTGTAATGACTCTGAAAGCATTGACCGTACCATACCCTTCTCAGCAGCGGGAAAGACATCAATAATGCGGTCAATCGTTTTAGCCGCAGAGGTGGTGTGCAGAGTACCAAACACAAGGTGACCCGTTTCCGCCGCGGTCAACGCAAGACGAATGGTCTCAAGGTCTCGCATCTCACCGACCAGAATAACATCAGGGTCTTCACGCAGTGCCGATCGCAACGCATTAGCGAAACTGTGGGTATCACGATGCACTTCTCGCTGGTTGATCAAACACTTCTTACTCTCGTGGACAAACTCTATAGGGTCTTCAATCGTCAAAATGTGGTCGGGTTTTACATCGTTGATGTAATCAATCATCGCGGCGAGGGTCGTCGATTTACCCGAACCTGTCGGCCCCGTCACCAAAACTAATCCACGGGGTTGCTCGGAAAGCGTTCTGAACACCTGCCCCATGTTAAGATCGTCTAGGGTAAGCACCTTGTTGGGAACGGTACGAAATACCGCGCCAGCCCCTCGATGCTGATTAAACGCGTTTACACGAAAACGTGACAGGCGCGGAACCTCGAATGAGAAGTCGACTTCGAGATTCTCTTCGTACTCTTTTCGCTGTCTATCATTCATGATGTCATAGACAAGTGTGTGAACTTGCTTATGATCCATGGCGGGTAGTTTTATTCGTCTAACGTCGCCGTCGACACGAATAAGGGGCGGCATACCCGCAGTCAAATGCAGGTCGGAAGCGCCCTGCTGTACAGCGAAGGACAAAAGTTCTGTAATATCCATTAATACAATGCTCTTGCAAAATACACTACACGACAGCACTGAGCCGTCGCAGTGATTAAAAAGGTTTCCTATTACTCTATGAAAAGCTTAGCAGAGACTTTCGAAATTGTTCGTCAACAAATAAAAGATGCATGTAATCGGGCAAATAGATCGCCTGAAACTGTTGCACTCCTTGCCGTCAGTAAGACACGCAGCGTAGATGAAATTCGTGCAGCTGCAGCCACAGGTCAGCGTGCGTTTGGCGAAAACTACCTGCAAGAGGCGGTCGAGAAGATCGAAACGCTGAAAGAGCTTAATTTGGAGTGGCACTTTATTGGTCCTATTCAATCCAACAAAACACGGCCCATCGCAGAGCACTTTGACTGGGTTCACAGCGTTGACAGGTTAAAAATTGCACAGCGTCTCTCTGACCAGCGACCTAAGTCATGCAGTGACCTGAATGTCTGTATTCAGTTAAATATCAGTGCTGAAGATCAGAAAGCGGGGTGCAGCATAGCTGAACTCCCAGACCTCGCGCGTCAGATCGCCGCACTGCCTAATATTTGTCTGCGCGGAATTATGGTTATTCCTGAGGCAACAGATGACGAAGCGCTGTTGCGACAGCGCTTTCGCCATACCGCTGAGCTGTTAGACGGACTAAGAGCCGATGTGCCAACACTAGACACCCTCTCAATGGGAATGTCTGGCGATATACAGGCCGCAATATTTGAGGGGTCAACCCTGGTGCGTGTGGGTACGGCGCTATTTGGTCCGCGAAAACCACGCGAGACTCACTAATCATTGAACCTTTTTAAAGATCAGCTGTGTTAAAAGCGATTACTATTAGACATTGAAGGAAACAAGACNTTGAGCCAGCCAACAATCGCCTTTATTGGCACGGGTAACATGGCACGTGCCATCCTTGAGGGACTGCTCAGTAATGGGTACCCCGCAAAATCAATCTGGGCGACTCGCCGTCAGGTCAATCGGCTCGATGATCTTAAAAATCAGGGTGTTAACACGACAGACGACAACGCCCAGGCCGTTAGTGCCGCCGATATTGTTGTGATGTCAGTAAAACCACAGATGATGCGCGAAACGCTAGCCGGTCTTGAAAAGCAGATTCAGCAGGGCAAACCTCTAGTGATATCAGTCGCCGCAGGCATCGATGTGGCAGCACTAGAGCGCTGGGCCGGTGGTGATGTCGCCGTTATTCGTGCAATGCCTAATACACCCTCGCTGCTTAAACGTGGGGCGTGTGGACTCTTTGCAAACTCAAAGGTGTCGCAAAGCCAGCACGATAGTGCTAATCAGATTATGTCGGCGGTTGGTATTACGCTCTGGTGCGATACTGAGGCTGGAATTGATCAGGTTATTGCCGTTTCAGGCTCTGGACCCGCCTACTTCTTCTTAATGATGGAGAAGATGATCGACGCTGGAATAGAAATGGGGTTAGATGCAGACAGCGCGCGCGCGCTGACACTGCAAACGGCATTAGGCGCAGCAGAGATGGCCCAACAGACAGGCATTGAACCCGCCGAACTGCGCCGTCGAGTGACCTCACCCGGCGGCACCACTGAACAGGCAATTATGAGTTTTGAGCGAGATGCGCTGGGTGATACGGTTTCTCGTGCCATGAACGCCTGTCGCGACCGCGCTGTGGAGATGACCCAACTTCTGTGTAAAGACTAACGTTCATTTTTACGGTTTTTACAAACTGCNCTTATGAGAGTCAGGCTAATGGGCTTCGAAAACACCCTAAGTTAATTTACACTGCGTCTAATACATTAATTCGGGCGGTTCAGTTCTAAGCTAGTTTCCTAATAACTATCTAAATAGAACGAGCAGCACTTCAACTTTTAACGGGACTTTATATGACCGGCGATCCGATTAGCCTGATTATCCGCACACTTGGCGAAGTATTCGCATTTATCTTTATTTTGCGCTTTATTCTGCAGATCTCAGGGGCAGACTATTACAACCCGATATCGCAAGCGATCGTTCGCTTCACACAGATCCCACTTGCACCTTTACATAAACTCATCCCGCGCTACAAACGCTTTGATGCATCGCCTCTAATCGCTGCATTTTTGGTAAAACTTGCAACAGTGCTGCTGCTTGTTCTGTTCTCTCAAGGGGGCATGCCCAATATTGTAGCCGCCCTTCTATTTGCTCTATTTAGCCTGCTTGATAGCCTTTTAACTATCTACTTTTGGGCTGTAATTGGATCGGTTATCCTCTCTTGGGTCGCNCCGAATAGCTATCACCCGGGCCCACAGTTGATACTTCAAATTACAGAACCCCTCTTTACTCTGGCGCGTCGGGTTGTCCCATCGATAGGCGGCTTGGATCTCTCCCCAATTCTGATATTTCTAGTGATTCAGATCCTACAGTCGCAAATCTCGCGTCTAGTAATGTAAGCCGCTGAGCAAACACGAATTTAGCCTGTTAGAATTAGGCACAAACGGAGTCATAACTGGCTCCTCAATCAGTTTATATCAGAGGTAAGGGCGCATGCCTGATAGCCTGCCTTCGAACTCCGTAGGCCTAGTAACACCGCAGACCATAGGTTTTGACACGCCACTTGAGCTCAACTCGGGTCGTGTACTGCCACGCTATGATCTTGTTGTTGAAACCTACGGCGAACTTAACGCTAACAAAACCAACGCGGTGCTAATTTGTCACGCTTTGTCGGGTAACCATCATGCTGCCGGTTATCACTCGTTAGATGAGAAAAAACCGGGGTGGTGGGATAGTGCTATTGGTCCCGGTAAACCTATAGATACCAACACATTCTTTGTGGTCTCACTGAATAACCTCGGTGGCTGTCACGGCTCAACAGGGCCGCAGAGCATTGACCCTGAAACCGGCGAGCTTTATGGCCCCGATTTTCCCATTGTAACGGTCCAAGATTGGGTAAGGTCTCAAGCGCGTCTTGCAGATTATATGGGTATTGAGCGCTGGGCCGCAGTGGTTGGTGGCAGCCTCGGTGGTATGCAAGCACTGCAGTGGTCGATCGACTTCCCAGACCGACTGGCATACGCTCTAGTGATCGCCTCCTCACCTCGATTGAGTGCGCAAAACATAGCGTTCAATGAGGTCGCAAGGCAGGCCATTAGTAAAGACCCTAGCTTCCATAATGGCCGCTATTTCGAGAAAGGTGAGATTCCGAAAACGGGCCTCGCGCTGGCGCGCATGATTGGACACATCACCTATCTTTCTGATGATGGTATGCGCGAGAAGTTTGGTCGCGACAGGCGCCAAGAGAAGCTTAGTTTCGATTACAACACTCAGTTTGAGGTTGAAAGCTACCTGCGTTACCAAGGCGAGCGTTTCTCGACTGCATTCGATGCCAACACCTATCTCTTGATGACGAAGGCGCTGGACTACTTTGACCCAGCCGGCGAGCATGATAACGACCTCGCAAAAGCACTAGNACCTGCTACCTGCGGCTTNCTTGTNGCTTCGTTCACCACGGACTGGCGTTTCGCACCCGAGCGCTCACGCGAGATTACAGATGCGTTAGTAGAGGCGGGTAAGGATGTTTGCTACGCCGAGATTGAGTCTGAGTTTGGCCACGACGCTTTTCTTATCTCTAGCCCAAGATATGATGCCGTACTCAGCGCTTACATGTGCCGAGTCAAGCAAGCGGCGCTTGAAAAAAGAGAGACAGGGAAGCAGGAGACGCATGATGCGGGCTGATTTAGAGATTATAAAACCCTGGTTTACCAAAGGNTCACGCGTGATTGACCTTGGCTGCGGTGAAGGTGAATTGCTTGCTAATCTGCGCGATACACTTGATGTGCGTGGCTTAGGCTTAGAGATCGATGCCGATAATATAACCGCGTGTATGGCGCGAGGCGTTAATGTTATCGAGAAAAATATCGACGAAGGGCTCGCTTCNATAAAAGATGACAGCTTCGACACTGTTGTAATGACTCAGGCGTTACAGGTAATGAACCGNCCTGATCTAATAGTGGATGAGATGCTGCGTATCGGTAAGGAAGGCATTATCACCTTCCCGAATTTTGCTCACTGGCGTGCTCGTTTCTATCTTGCCATGCGCGGTAAAATGCCTGTATCCAAATTCCTATCCTACGAATGGTACGACACGCCCAATATTCACTTCTGTACCTTTAAAGATTTTGAGCGCCTATGTATCGCAAAAAACATCCGAATTCTCGAGCGCACCGTAGTTGATCATGCGCACCGAGAACGCTGGAGTAATACACTCTGGCCCAACATGCTTGGTGAAATCGCGATCTACCGAATCACCCGCTAGGAGCTCTTAAGATGCAAACCTTTATCGCGCTCTTCTTACTACTTAGTGCCCTCGTAATCCCTGTTGCATCCGCGGAACAACGCATAGTGGAATCGGGATATGAGGTCCATTACAACGCGTTTAATTCAAGCTTCATCACGCCAGAGGTTGCTCAGGCAAACGGCCTAATCCGTTCAAAAGTTATGGCGCTATTAAACCTTTCCGTTCTGAAAGTTGCCGCTGATGGTTCAACTACGCCCGTGTCAGCGGTGGTGAGGGGTGAGGCTCGCAACTTGCTGCAGCAGATAAGGCCGATCGAGTTCACAAAAATCGATGAAGGCGATGCGATCTACTACATCGGTAGTTTTCGTTTTAGCGACGAAGAGATGATGAATTTCACATTGACCGTACAACCCACCCCCGATATTACACCGATTGAGGTTCGCTTCAGTCAGACCTTCTACGAGGATAGATAAACCCCTATGCGCCAGATCGTTCTAGCATCAGGTAACAAAGGCAAACTCAAAGAGTTTGGTGAAATTCTTCAGCCGTTCAATATGGAGATTATTTCGCAGGGAACGCTTGGTGTTGAAGATGCTGACGAGACAGGCCTAACCTTTGTTGAGAACGCTATACTCAAAGCCCGTAACGCTTGCGAGCATACGGGTTTAGCGGCCATCGCGGATGACTCCGGACTCGAGGTTGACGCTTTACACGGCGCACCTGGAATCTACTCTGCGCGCTACGCAGGCGCTGGTGCAACTGACTTGGATAATCTAGAGAAGCTTCTAAGCGCGCTAGAGGGCGTTCCTAGCGAGTTGCGAACCGCTCGCTTTCGTTGTGTACTGGTCTGTATGCGCCATGCGCTTGATCCTACACCGCTTATCTGTCTTGGAACCTGGGAGGGACGCGTACTTGAGAGCCCTAGAGGAGAGCATGGCTTCGGTTATGACCCCATTTTCTGGAGCCCCGAATTTAATCGCGCGTCAGCCGAACTCACCGCAACCGAAAAAAAATCAGTGAGCCACCGTGGAAAGGCAGTGAGTGAAATAAGCGCTCAACTTGCTCGATTCTTGGCATAACGCCTGTGTACAAACCGGAAATACCCTTATCGCTCTATATTCATGTGCCTTGGTGTGTTCGTAAGTGCCCATACTGCGACTTCAACTCACATCAAGTACGCGATGACATTCCCGAGCAGCCGTATGTCGACTGCCTGATCGAAGACCTAGAGGCTGAGCTTAAATACACCCAAGGCCGGGCAATACATTCAATCTTTATCGGTGGCGGAACCCCTAGCCTGTTTACACCTAATGCCTATAAGCGCTTACTCAACGCAATACATGAACGTACAGACCTAGTGCCCAACGCTGAAATTACAATCGAAGCAAACCCCGGCACCTTTGAGCTTGAGCGTTTTAAAGGCTATCGCGAAGCCGGTATCAACCGCATCTCTATTGGCATTCAAAGTTTCAATAACCAGAGCCTAAGTGCACTTGGGCGCATACACAATGCCAACGAAGCAGTCACCGCAGCGCGCGCAGCGCGCACTATCTTCGAACGCATTAATCTGGATTTGATGCATGGATTGCCAAACCAGACACCTGAAGACGCACTCACGGATCTGCAGCAGGCGATCGATCTAGAACCCGATCAGATATCCTGGTATCAGCTTACGCTGGAGCCCAATACCGAGTTTGCCGCTAAACCTCCACGCCTCCCTGTAGAGGAGGCACTTTGGCAGATTCAGGAAGAGGGGCAGCTACTATTAGAGTCCAAGGGTTTCCGCCAGTATGAGATATCCGCATTCGCTCGCACCGGCGGTGAGGGTATGCACAACATGAATTACTGGCGCTTCGGAGACTACATAGGTATTGGAGCTGGCGCTCACGGTAAACTGACAACCTACAATGAGGGCCAGATCGAGATCATGCGGCGCCATAAACAGCGTCAGCCAAAAGGCTATATGAAGTTGGAAAGTCGTATCGCGGGGCAACACCCCATAGCCGCGGATGAGCGTGCATTCGAGTTCATGCTGAACGCACTGCGGTTAACTGAGGGGTTTGAGATAGCGCTTTTTGCAGAGCGTACAGGCCTGGATATAGGTCTAATCGCCAAGCAGCTACAACAGGCTGAATCTAAAGGCTTATTAACGCTAAGTGCCACACACGCCGCGCCAACAAACGAGGGTCGGCTTTTCCTTAACGATCTACTCGAGCTTTTCCTGGACTAGATCGAGTCGAAAGGCTCAGCTACCTGCTCGATTAGCTAAGATCGCAACCGCTTCGGGTATCTCGGATATACATTCGATGCAGAGATCAGCATCAACGGGTTGCGGATAATCTAACCCTTCTGGGTTAACCCAAATGGTTTTTATGCCCAGATCACGCGCCGCCCTAACATCATTAATGGGGTGATCCCCAATGTGCACAGTCTCTAAGTGGCTAACACCCGCATGCGCAAGCGCCTTTTCGAACATCAGCGGGTGAGGTTTGGCGGTGCCAACTGAGTCGGCATTAAACTGAAAATCAAACCAATCAGCCAAAGGCGTACGACTCACTTCTGCATTACCGTTACTTAGAGCGCCAATCTGATACCCCGCCTGCTTTAACTTAGCCAGCATGGGCTCGACCTCAGAATAGGGCTCCACAGCATGGCGATGCTCATGAAAGTACTCAAATGCGCGATTAGCCCAATGCTGAGCCTCCTCATGTGAGTATCCGACCTGTTGATAACCTAACTCCAACACGCGCAAACGTATCAGGGTCATTGAGTGTTTTATCTCAGGGAATCGCGCCAACAGCTCCTTTCGCAGTGTAGAGCCCTCTAGTAAGTCGCGCATCTCGAAGCGGTCTGTAAAGGCCGGAGTATGCTCCTGCATCCAACGCCAGGCTAGTTGATTGGCTTTGATAACAACGGGCATCACTGACCAGAGAGTGTCATCCAAATCGAAGGTTACGAGCTTAATCATTTTCGCCTCTTTTTGCGCGCGGATGGGCAGAACGGTATATCTGCTGTAACTGTTTGAAATCTAAATGGGTATAAATCTGCGTGGTGCTAATATCAGCATGGCCAAGCAACTCTTGCACCGCTCTCAGGTCGCCGCTGTGNGCTAACATTTCAGTGGCAAAGGAGTGTCGCAATTTATGCGGATGCAGTGTGCCGCTTACCCCAGCTAATTGACCCCAGCGCTGTAAACGCGACTCTACTGAGCGACTGCTTAGGCGTTTCCCTAGCTGACCCACAAACAGTGCCATCTCGTTGGGAACTACCAGCGTTTGGCGCACAGCTAACCAACGTTTTAAGGCGTTTTGTGCCATTTTTCCTATGGGAACTTGCCGCTCTTTACGGCCTTTACCCAGTACTCGTATCTGCGCTTCGCGCAAGTCCAGATCGTACAGATCTATGCCAACCAATTCTGATACGCGCAGACCACTGGAGTAGAGCAGCTCCATTATCGCAAGATCACGAATCTCTAGAGGCTCTTGAGTATCAATATCGAGCAGCTCGTCTAAGGTCTCTGCCGACAGCGTCTTTGGCAATCTACGAGAAACTTTAGGGGCTTTAATGTCCAGTGCCGGATTGTTAACGCACAGATTTTGCTGGCAAAGGTATTTATAGAAACTGCGCACCGCTGAAAGCATGCGCTGAAGTGAACGACCCGAGAGTCCATCAGCATGCAGCTCGGCAATAGCGCGGCGTAAGGGCTTATCTGACAGACTAAGCCAGGTTTGAAACTCGAGCCGATTAAGCTCCTCACGCAAGCGTATCAGATCGCGCGCATAGTGTTTTAATGTCTCAGCCGATAACTGACGCTCTACACGCAGATGCTCTAAAAAGCGGCGTTCGAGCTCAGTATCAGTCATTGCTTAGCTACCGGGGTTCATATGTCGCGCCAGAATACGGCTTAACACTTCGCCAATATAGCTGAGGAAAACAGTTCCCTGACTCGATTGAAAATAGAGCGGATCGTGCGAGCCAATGGCCAATAAGCCTAGCGTCTCACCTTTAACCAGCGGAACAGCGGCGCATGAACGAACCGGTGCTTTAGGATGTCTAAACAGGAAGCGGGTCATCGAATCACTGAACTGACCGCAACTTGGAAGGTTAGTCTCAACCAGCGGCTGCACCAGTGAAGTTTGTGAGCGCGGAAGCACGCGCAAATTATTGACGATCAAAGGTGTATCGCTGAACAAAATGAGTTCAACCTCATC
>JGI26082J51739_10000795_pt1 | contig 19919 bp, 17 predicted proteins | sample SaaInl5LU_22_DNA_FD_51739 | JGI IMG/M metagenome (IMG submission 51739)
GCGGGTTTAGCGTTAGGTTGCGGTCTCGCTGAGGTTGAGACCGATCAATACCGCAAAGAATCCCAAGCTGGCGAAAAGCGTCCACTTAAGAACGATTAGTGCGGCGCGCTGAAAGCGCTTATCCCCTGTGAGCATGTACATCACCAAGCCCAACAACGAAAAGCCTAAGGCGCCAAAAACGAGAAAACGAGCAATGATCATACGGTTACGCTACCACGCTTGTAATGGCTTAGCAAAGCCTGTGGGCGCAGCGTGTGCATCATCAAACGACACCACCTCAAACGCATCGGGTTGTGCGAGCAGGGCACGCAAAAGTTGATTATTCATGGCGTGGCCCGAACGGTAAGCGCTGTAGGCGGCCAAGAGTGGTTTACCTAATATGTAGAGATCGCCCATGGCGTCCAATATCTTGTGCTTCACAAACTCATCGTTAAANCGCAAGCCATCGGCATTNAACACCTTCACGTCGTCCATNACGATGGCGTTNTCTAAGCCGCCNCCCAAAGCCAAGCCGTTGGCGCGCATCATCTCCACGTCGCGGGTAAAGCCAAAGGTGCGTGCGCGTGCAATGTCACGGGCGTAGCTGCCGGAACCCATATCGAACTCCACACACTGCCCGGTGGCATTCACTGCAGGATGAGCGAACTCAATTTCAAATTTCAGTTTGTAGCCATGGTACGGATCTAGTCGCGCCCATTTTCCCTGGCGGCCAACGCCCTCCCGAACCTCAACGGGCTTTGTCACCCGAATAAATTGCTTGGGAGCATTTTGTAGCACCACGCCAGCGCTTTGAAGCAGGTAGACAAACGACGCAGAGGAGCCGTCTAAGATCGGCACCTCTTCAGCGGAAATATCCACATACACGTTGTCAATACCCAGACCCGACAGCGCCGACATCAGGTGCTCAACCGTCAACACCCGCGCACCATCCTTGGACAGGGTCGACGCGAGGCGTGTATCGGTCACCGCCTCGGCGTTCACCGGGATATCAACAGGCTGCGGTAAGTCGACACGCCGAAAGACCACGCCGGTATTGACCTGCGCAGGACGCAGGGTCAATTCGACCCGCTCGCCACTGTGCAAGCCCACGCCGGTGGCTCGCGTCAGTGATTTGAGGGTTCTTTGATTCAGCATGTGACCATTTTACGGTCTTCGCGATGGCCTTTCGTACTGAACGCCTTAGTCGGCTTGCTTACGCAAGAAAGCAGGGATTTCAAAGTCTTCCATCCCGCCTGACGACAAGGCATTCACACGCTCGCTCGCGTGGGTTCGGTTGGTATGCCAAACGCGCGGTGCATTGGTTGGCAAGCCAGCGTAGCCGCCTTGGTCGCCGCTCGCCGCGTTAGCGTTAACCGGCATATTGTCCGTACCCGTACGCAACACGGTCAGCGGCGGGCTTTGGCGTCTGGCAGCAGCGCGCGCCAAACCAGTGGCGACGACGGTGACACGAATATCCTCGCCCAGACTGTCGTCGTATGCCGTACCGTAGATGACGTGCGCATCGGGTGAGGCATAGGCACGAATGGTCTCCATCGCAAGGCTTGATTCCTTCAGCTTCAAAGAGCCCTTGGCCGCGCTAATTAAGACCAATACGCCGCGTGCGCCCGATAAATCAATACCCTCTAACAACGGACACGCCACCGCTTGCTCAGCGGCGATGCGCGCGCGATCGGGGCCTTGCGCTGAGGCGGTGCCCATCATGGCTTTACCCGGCTCGCCCATCACGGTACGAACGTCTTCAAAGTCAACGTTCACGTGACCCGGCACATTGATGATTTCTGCAATACCACCCACGGCGTTTTTCAACACATCGTTGGCATGGCCAAAGGCCTCTTCTTGCGTAATGTCATCGCCGTAGACCTCGAGTAATTTGTCGTTAAGCACCACGATCAGCGAGTCGACGTTCGCCTCTAGCTCGGTCAAGCCGCTGTCTGCGTTAGACATGCGCTTTTGGCCTTCGAACTCGAAAGGCTTGGTGACCACGCCCACCGTCAAGATACCCATTTCTTTTGCAATCCGGGCAATGACAGGCGCCGCACCGGTGCCTGTACCGCCACCCATGCCGGCGGTGATGAACAACATATGTGAGTCAGCAATGGCTTCGCGAATTTCGTTCTCAGCCATCTCGGCTGCATCACGGCCTTTTTCGGGCTTGCTGCCTGCGCCCAAACCGCTGCCTCCCAATTGGATCAACTTGTGCGAGGCGCTCTGGTTAAGGGCTTGCGCATCGGTGTTGGCGCACACAAATTCAACGCCATTAACACCAGCGGCAATCATGTGACCGACCGCGTTACCGCCGCCGCCGCCAACACCAATCACTTTTATACGTGTGCCTTGGTTGAACTCTTCTACTTCAATCATTTCGATGGTCATAACAAACTCCTGAAAACTTAAAACAATGTTGATTTTTTAAACAATGGTGCTGCGTTGTGGTCACCATCGCCTTCGTTGTGTGTCGAACCAAGGCCCGGGGTCTAATCCGGCATAGTGAGCCGCCGTGCCCAAGGGGTCCGGGGGCGGTGGCAAGCCAAATAAGCCGGCACGTGTCAGTTGTATTGGCATTAGAAGACCCCCGTAAACCAGTCTTTAAGGCGACTGAAAACCGACTGCATAGAACTCGCCTTCTGCGCGACGGTGTGGCCACGCAGACGCGCAAGGCGTGCTTCCTCTAACAAGCCCATGACCGTTGCCGCACGTGGGTGGGCAACAATGTCTGACAGGGCGCTAGCGTGCGTGGGGATCCCCCGACGCACTGGCTTAAGAAAGATGTCTTCACCCAACTCAATCATTCCCGGCATCACAGCGCTACCGCCGGCCAAGACGATTCCGGAGGACAACACCTCTTCAAATCCGGAGTCCCGAATCACCTGTTGCACCAATGAGAAGATCTCTTCTACCCGTGGCTCAATAACGCCCGCTAAGGCTTGTCGGCTCAACATACGGGGCGCTCTGTCGCCCAAGCCAGGAACCTCTACCTGCGCGTCGGGGTCAGCGAGTAGTTGCTTGGCACAGCCACTCAAGACCTTGATCTCTTCGGCGTCTTTGGTTGGCGTGCGCAGCGCCATCGCGATGTCGTTGGTGATGAGGTCACCGGCAATGGGAATGACCGCTGTGTGTCGAATGGCGCCGCCTGAGAAGACAGCCACATCCGTGGTGCCCGCACCAATATCGACCAAAGCCACGCCCAACTCTTTTTCATCCTCAGTCAACACGGCTTCGCTGGAGGCCAGCGGGTTCAACATGAGTTGATCCACTTCTAGGCCACAACGACGCACGCACTTGATGATGTTTTCAGCCGCGCTTTGTGCGCCCGTCACGATGTGCACTTTTGCCTCAAGACGAATGCCGCTCATACCAATCGGTTCTTTGACGTCTTGGTTGTCAATCACAAATTCTTGTGGCTCTACCAAGAGCAAGCGTTGGTCCGTGGAAATATTGATTGCACGCGCGGTTTCAATCACCCGCGCAACGTCAGAGGCGGTGACCTCTTTGTCTTTTACGGCCACCATGCCGCTCGAGTTGATCCCGCGGATATGGCTGCCGGTGATCCCGGTGAATACACGGGTGATCTTGCAGTCCGCCATGAACTCCGCTTCTTTAAGCGCTGCTTGAATACTTTGAACCGTGGCATCAATGTTGACGACCACGCCGCGTTTCAAGCCGTGGCTTTCGGAAATCCCAAAGCCTGCCAACTTGAGTTGCCCACTGGGCATGACCTCGGCTACCACCGCCATTATTTTTGACGTGCCTATGTCTAGTCCCACCACCAAGTCTTTGTATTCTTTAGCCATAATTTTCTCTTTAAAGAACCACGTTTTTTCTACCGTTTAACGTCACGACTGCCATCAGGAGCTGCCCCCTGTCGTCACACCACGTAAGCGCACTGCGTAGCCATTGCTGTAACGCAAATCGACTGACAGCAAACTGTTGTCGTAGCGACTCAGTAACTCCGAAATACTTTGGGTGAAGGGCTTGACGCGTGCCAAAACCGCATCGATGGTGCCGGAGCCCAGCGCTATTTTGGTTCCGCTCTTCAGATCCAACTCCCAGCCCCCTTGCTGCGTTAGCCGCAAGGACTCAATCCGCGAATCAAGTCTCGCCAGTGCGATGCTCAGTGACAAATACATGGCGTAAACATCCGCCGAGCGCTCAACTGGGCCATCGAGAACAGGCCATTGATCGATATCCCCTGGGGCGTCATCGCCGCTTGCCTCAAATAATTCGCCATAGCTATTCACCAGCCGCTGTGCACCGGGCTCTCCCCACCATGCATGCGCCTCCTGTTCGCTAAGCGTTATGCGGACACGGTCAGGAAATACGCGTTGCACCACGGCCTTGCGTACCCATGGCATTTCCTCAATAAATGCTTGCATGTCGCGCACATCAAAACTCAGGTAGCTCCCCTTCAGACGCCCGGACAGTTGGGCGCGCATGGCATCGCCGCTTTGGTGGACGACATCACCTACCAACACAATTTCACGCACCTTCCAAGCGGGGTGCTGATAAGCCCACCAGCCCAGCGCCGATAGGGCAAAACCCGCAAGCGCCCACATCAACAAGCGCGTGAGCGCTTGCATTAACCGGACGTCCATAGGTACGGTGGCGGTGCTCATCCGGGAACCCCCTCTCGCGGCGCCGCATGCAGGCTATGGTCAAGACCTGCGGCGCCCAACAAGTGCATGCACAACGCGCCATACGCCAAGCCAACGGCCTTTGCCGACATGGGTACCAGCGAGTGGCTGGTCATACCGGGTGCGGTGTTTATCTCCAGCAGGTAGGGCGCACGCGTGGCCGCATCGATCATCACGTCCACCCGCCCCCAGGCGCGCACACCCAAGGTTCGATAGGCTTTCAGGACCAGCGCGGTGATCGCTGCTTCTTCGGCTTCGGGAAGGCCAGATGGCACCAGATACTCGGTATCGTCTTTGAAGTATTTGTGGTCATAGTCGTAGTTGCCGTCCGGCGCCACGATCCGAATAATCGGCAACGCCTGTGCCTCGCGCCCCGTCCCCAAGATCGGACACGTCACTTCATCACCGTCAATGAATTGCTCGCACAGCACCTCCGTGTCATGTTGCGCGGCCAAGGCATAGGCGGCGGCACAGTCGGCGAGGCCCAACACCTTTGTCAGACCAATCGTCGACCCCTCACGGGCCGGCTTTACGATCATGGGCGTACCCAACGCATGCAAGGCTGCTTCCGTGGCTGCAACGCTGTCAACCAGACGCCACGCCGGTGTCGGCAATCCCTCAGCGACCCATATGCGCTTGGTCATCACTTTATCCATCGCCACGCTTGAGGCAAGCACCCCCGCTCCGGTGTAGGGGATACCCAATAACTCCAACGCACCCTGCACCGTGCCATCTTCGCCAAAACGACCGTGCAGGCAAATGAACGCGCGTTCAAACCCATCCGATTTGAGTCCACTGAGATCCCTCTCAGCCGGGTCGAATGCATGGGCATCGACCCCGTAGGACCTTAGGGCGTCTAATACGCCTCGGCCAGACATCAACGAGACCTCGCGCTCGGCCGAGTGCCCACCCATGAGGACTGCGACACGCCCTAGATTTTTTGGGTCAGGTAGAGACCACGTCATGCAGTGTCCCCTTTCCCCGCCAAGGACGCGGCAAACGAACCAATGCTGCCAGCACCCATGCAAAGCAACACATCGCCGTCAATCGCTTGCGCCAAAGCGGCATCGGCCAAGCCCGCAATATCCGCTACAAACACCGGCTCAATCTGACCAGCAACGCGCAACGCACGCGTCAGTGCACGGCCATCGGCTGCCACGATCGGCGCTTCNCCCGCCGCATAAACNTCGGTTAGCAACACCGCATCTGCACGACTAATCACTTCNACAAAGTCTTCAAANCAATCTCTNGTGCGTGTGTAACGATGCGGCTGGAATGCCAAGACCAACCGTCTTCCCGGAAAAGCACCGCGTGCAGCGGCCAACGTTGCCGCCATCTCAACGGGGTGATGTCCGTAGTCGTCGATGACGGTCATGTGGCCGCCCCCCGCCAGCGTGATATCGCCGTAGGATTGAAAGCGTCGGCCCACGCCCTTGAACTCGCGCAAGGCGGTAAGTAGCGCCTCATCCGGAACCCCAATTTCGTCGGCCAGTGCAATCACCGCCAATGCATTTCGCACGTTGTGTTCGCCTGGCAGATTGAGCACCACGTCCAAATCGGGAACAGGGTCTGGCAAACGGCGCTGCACCGTGAAAAACATTTGCCCGCCCACGGCGCGCACATTCACTGCGCGCACTTGTGCGGCCTCATCGGTCCCGTAGGTCACGACAGGGCGCGCAATACGCGGCAATACATCGCGAACCGCCTCGCTGTCTATGCACACAATGGCCGCACCGTAGAACGGCATACGGTGCAAGAACTCTATAAAGGCTTGTTTTAAATTCTCAAAATTGTGGCCGTAGGTGGCCATGTGGTCTTCGTCAATATTGGTGACCACAGACAACACCGGCAATAAATTGAGGAAGGAGGCGTCTGATTCATCGGCTTCCACAACGATGTACTCCCCCGTACCCAACTTGGCATTGGCGCCGGCGCTGTTGAGTAGTCCGCCGATGACGAACGTTGGATCAAGATTGGCGGCCGCCAACACGCTGGCGGCCAAGCTCGTGGTCGTGGTTTTCCCGTGGGTCCCTGCAATGGCGATACCACGCTTCATACGCATCAACTCAGCCAGCATCACCGCTCTGGGCACCACCGGCACCAGCTTCTCGTGCGCAGCCACCACCTCAGGGTTACTCGGTTGCACCGCTGTTGAGGTGACGACCGCGTTAGCACCTGCAATATTTTCAGCCGCGTGACCAACGGCAACCCGGGCCCCCAAGGAACGCAGGCGTTGCACCACCGCACTGTTGCTGAGATCACTACCTGAAACGGTATAGCCCAAATTAATCAGTACCTCGGCGATCCCGCTCATGCCCGAGCCACCGATGCCGACGAAATGGATATGGTTTATCGCGTGTTTCATGAGCCTACACACTCCTCGCAGGCGGTCACCATCTCATCTACGGCGTCCAATTTGGCAAACCCTCTCGCCGCTTCGGCGCGCTGCTGTAACTCTTCGCGTGACGTATGCATGAGAAAGTCAGCCAGTTGTTTAGGCGTAAAGTCGCGTTGCTGTCTCAGCCATGCGGCATTGCCACGCACTAAGAAGTTGGCATTGGCCGTCTGATGGTCGTCCACTGCATGAGGGAAGGGAATAAAGAAAGCCGCTGCACCGACGGCACTGACCTCGGTCACGGTACTGGCGCCAGCACGGCAAATGACCAAGTCAGCCTCCGCCATGGCCGTGGCCACGTCATCAATAAAAGGACACAGCACCGCTTGCGCATCGGGTCCCTCTTCCGTGCGTATGCCCGCTGCGGCATAACTCGCCTGCAACGCTTGCAAATGCGTGTCGCCACTTTGGTGGGTCACAAAGGGCCGGCAGCCTGCCGGCAGCATACTCAAGGCCTGCGGCACCAAGTCGTTTAGGGCCTTCGCACCCAAGCTACCGCCCAATACGAGTAAACGTAAGTCGCCACTGCGATTTGCAAATCGTGCCGCCGGCGTGGGTTGGTGGAGAAAAGCCGAACGCAAGGGATTACCCACCCACGTGGCACGCGGTAGCGCTGTCGGGAAGGCAGCAAACTGGTGTTTGGCGAACCACGCAATCACACGGTTGGACAAGCCCGCAACCGCATTTTGTTCGTGCAACACAATCGGGCATCGGCAGACCCAAGCCGCCAACGCGCCCGGCACCGTGATAAACCCACCCAAGCCAATCACCACGTCCGGTCTGACGCGACGCATGATGCGCGATGCGTCCAGGCACGCTCTCAGCAGTCGCAAGGGTGCGCGTAACTTGGTGATCAAGCCCTTCCCACGGACGCCAGAAAACGACACCAATTCCAACGGAATATCGTGTGCAGGAATGACCCGTGACTCCATGCTGTTTGGTGCACCTAGCCAGTGCACCCGCCACGCCTTCTTTTGAAGCGCTTGCGCCACGGCAAGCCCCGGGAAGATATGCCCACCCGTGCCTCCGGCCATAACCAAAGCCACGAAGGGCTTGGCTTGTTGGGCTTGATTGTGTGCGGTAGCTGTCATGCTCGCCCCCCACGCATCATCTGACGGTTTTCGTGGTCCACCCTAAGCACCACGGCCAACGCAATGAGGTTCATCAGAATGGCCGACCCACCGTAACTCATCAAGGGAAGGGTTAGGCCCTTCGTTGGCAAGGCCCCTAGGTTCACGCCGATGTTGATGAAGGCTTGGAAGCCAATCCACAGACCCACGCCTTGGGCGACCAAGCCGCTAAAGACCTGATCTAATGCGATGGCCTGACGACCAATCTGCAAGATCCGGCGCGTCATCCACATAAAGATGGCGATCACGAGCAAGACACCGACCAAGCCAAACTCTTCCCCGATCACCGCCATCAAAAAGTCTGTGTGCGCCTCTGGCAACCAACTCAGCTTCTCGACACTGCCGCCTAGGCCGACACCAAATATTTCCCCGCGACCAAATGCAATCAGCGAGTGCGACAACTGGTATCCACGGCCTAGCGCATGCTCCGCACTCCACGGGTCCAGATACGCAAAGATGCGGTCTCGGCGCCATTCGCTCAGCCAAATCATGGCGCTGAACGCGATTAACAGCAGCCCACTCAACAAGAAGAACACCCGTGCGTTGACGCCTCCCAAGAACAAAATACCCATCGCGATCACAACGATCACCATGAAGGCACCCATGTCAGGCTCCAACAGGAGCAATACACCAGCCACCGCAATCAAGGTAGCAATCGGCGTAACCGCGCGTATGAAACGCTCCTTGATATCCATCTTGCGGACCATGTAATTGGAGGCAAATAGCACCACGGCGAACTTCGCCAGCTCCGACGGTTGGAACGTAAAGAAACCCAGCGGTATCCAACGATAAGCACCGTTCACCTCTCGCCCAATAAATGGAATCACCACGGCAACCAGCAACAGCAAACTAAACGCAAACACGTGCGGGGCACGGACTTCCCACGCTGCCATCGGGATCTGGAAGGCGACCAACGCAAATACGAACCCAGCCGCGACCGCAAACCCTTGGCGGAGCACAAAGTGCAGCGGGTCATAGCTGGCAAACCGCGGACTGTCCGGTAAGGCGATGGTTGCGGAATAGACCATCACCAAGCCCCACAACACCAATCCCACGACCGCCCATAACAGCGGCTGATCAAAACCGTGCTCACGCACCTCTAAGGGCCGGGTACGCACAAAGTCTCGGCTATTGATGCGTACAGGAATATGCTCGGCCACCTCCGTGGCCTCACGTTTAGGGAGCCAATCGCGCCAGCTCATACACGCACCTCCCCATTGTTTTCTGCGAGCGTCGTCACGGCATCGGTGAAGGCGGTCGCCCGCGCAAGGTAATTGCGGTACATGTCGAAACTGGCGCAAGCAGGTGATAGCAAGACCACATCACCAACCTTGGCAGCCGCCGCGGCCTGCTGAACGGCGTCTACCATGTCGGTGGCAGGTAACAGCGGCACACCGGTATCGCGCAAGGTATCGCCAATAAGACCGGCATCGCGCCCCATCAGGACGACGGCGCGCGCATAGCGACGCACGGCATCACGCAAGACACTGAAGTCTTGTCCCTTACCATCGCCTCCTAAGATCACCACCAAACGGCGCTCGGCGCCTAGACTGTGCAACGCGGCCAAGGTCGCCCCCACGTTGGTGCCCTTGCTGTCGTCGATATATTCAACGTCACCAATGACACCGACGGGTTGCACACGGTGCGGCTCACCGACGTACTCCCGCAATGCATGCAACATGGGGCCCAATGCACCACCGCCTGCGGTGGCCAAGGCCAAGGCAGCCAATGCGTTGCAAGCGTTATGCCGACCGCGAATGCGCAGGGCATCTGCAGGCATCAAACGCTGCAAGAAGACCTCCACAGGTGCGGCGTCTTTCTTGCCCGCGCGCACCACCTCATCGACGGCCTGCGCACGCACCAACCACGTGAGTCCATTGGTTTCCTCAAGACCCCAATCGCCTGGTCGCGTCGGTGCATCGGCACCAAAGCTCTCCCAAGTGGGGCCTGGTACAGGCCGCTCTTTGCGCTTCAACACGGGCGGGGGCGGAGGCTGAGACCGCATGCTCTCGCCATCGTCACGGTTGAGCACCCGTAAGCTGGTGTTCCCAAAAATACGCTGTTTCGCCGCCCCATAGGCCGCCATGTCGCCATGCCAGTCCATGTGGTCCTGGCTGATATTCAGAATGGTCGCGGCGCTAGGGTTAAAGTCATTTGCTCTAGCCAGCTGAAAACTGGAAAGCTCGAGGACCCAGACCGCTGGCCACTCATTGTTGTCTAAGCAGGCCATCAACGCGTCGAGCATGGAGGGGCCGATGTTGCCGGCTGCGACCGCTTGCACACCTGCCCACCGCAACAAATGGTGTGTCAATGCCGTTACGGTGGTTTTGCCGTTGGTTCCCGTTACAGCCAACACCTTGGGTGCCCGACTCTTAACGGTAACAGCGGGGGTGATGGGGTCTACGGGCCCACTTGCTGGCGTCTCGAGATCCTCATCGACATCGACATCGACATCAACATCAATGTCAGCTTCAGCTTCAGCACCAACGTCTGCCTCGGTTTCAATCTCGACTTCGAGCTCGGCATCAAGCGCCTCGCTGGTTGGCTCAGGGGCCGGTTCGTGTACGCGCAAGCCCTCAATAAACAAATCGAGTTCGCCGCACACCCGCACAGTATGTGCATCGGCCCAGTTGGACACCGCACTTAGATCGCTGGGCGATAGGCCCGGGCTGACATAAATCATCGCCCACGGCGCCACTGTCATCAGCTCGGTGTCCAATGGACGCTGTTGTACATCCACGCCCGGCATCTCTGAACGCACCCGATCGAGGAGAGCCCCATCAGACCGGCTATCGACTAGGGTCACCTTGTCGCCGCGACGCGCGCACCAACGCGCCATCGCCAGACCGGAGATGCCCATCCCGAGTACCAGTACCTGATGTTGATCAGCGAGGTGCATATATCCTTAACTCAGCGCAACTTCAATGTGGACAAGCCCACCAAGCACAGCAGCATGGTGATGATCCAGAACCGAACAACCACTTGCGTTTCAGCCCAGCCCTTTTTTTCAAAATGGTGGTGCAGTGGCGCCATCTTTAACAAACGTCTTCCCTCGCCATACCGCTTCTTGGTGTATTTGAAGTACGTCACCTGAAGCATCACGGACAACGCTTCAGCAACGAAAATGCCGCCCATGATCGCTAGCACGATTTCTTGTCTAACGATCACCGCAATCGTTCCCAGGGCGGCGCCCAGAGCCAAGGCACCCACGTCGCCCATAAACACCTGAGCGGGATGGGCGTTGAACCACAAAAAGGCGAGGCCCGCGCCCGCCATAGCCGCACAGAAAATGAGCAACTCCCCGGTGCCGGCAATCGTTGGCAAGTTGAGGTAGCGCGAGAAGTTGGCATTGCCCGTCACGTAGGCAAAGACACCCAAGGCCGAGCCCACCATGATCACGGGCATGATCGCCAAGCCATCCAGACCATCGGTCAGATTGACCGCATTGCTGGAGCCAACAATCACCAAATAAGTCAGCACCACAAAGCCGAGAACACCCAGCGGATAACTGACTGTTTTAAAGAAGGGGACCAACAAGTCAGCCGTAGGCGGCAACTCAATAGAAAAACCAGAACTCACCCAGTCTTGGAATAGCTCCCAGACTTTTGCGTTTGAGCTTTCTGAGATCGCAAACACCAAGGCCAACGCCGCCAATAAACCCACGAGAGACTGCCACAGATACTTTTCTTTAGACGGCATACCCTCTGGGTCTTTGGCCACCACTTTGCGCCAGTCGTCCACCCAGCCAATCGCGCCAAAGGATAAGGTTACGAGTAAAACGATCCATACAAAACGGTTGGTCCAGTCCGCCCAAAGCAAGGTCGCCAAGCCAATGGAAATCAGAACCAACACGCCTCCCATGGTGGGCGTCCCTGACTTCACGAGGTGAGACTGCATCGCGTACCCGCGCACCGGCTGACCTATCTTGACCGCAGTGAGGTAGCGTATGACTTTGGGCCCTGCTACCAAGCCAATCAACAAGGCGGTCAACGCGGCCATGACGGCACGAAACGTCAGGTACTGGAAAACACGCAGAAAGCCCCACTCAGGCATTTGCACCTGTAACCATTGCGTCAAACTAAGCAGCATCGCGGCCTCCAAATTCTTTTTGTTGTGCGTTTACCGCGCTACCTAACGGGGGCCAAGTGGCTTCAAGCGATGCCACGACGCGCTCCATTTGCATAAAACGAGAGCCCTTCACCAATATGCTGGCGCTGTGCGCACCAAGGACCGGGGCAGCGTCCGCCAAGGCGTCCACATCCGCATGCCAATGCAGTCGATCTGCTGCACGCGTATCTGCAGGGTGTGTGACAACCTGTTCCCACCAGTGACCCGCCACGTCAATGCGCTCAATGTTTTTGTCTAGCGCCAAGCTGAGCGCTTCACGGTGAAAGGCCTCGCCTTGAGCGCCCACCTCACCCATGTCACCCATGACCAGCCAGCGCGGTTTGCTCATCGCGCCCAGCACATCAATCGCCGCCCGCATCGAGTCGGGATTCGCGTTATAGGTGTCATCAACCAATTGCACGGCATCCGCACCGCGCGCCAACAACGCGGCCCGTGAGCGACCCTTGACCGCTGTGAACGCGGTTAAACCGTCTCGCACATCTGTCAACGCCATCCCGGCGGCCAACGCACAGGCCGCCGCCGCCGCCGCGTTAGCCACGTTGTGCTCGCCTGCAAGTGCCAACCGAACCTGCGCGCTCCCCTGCGGCGTCGTCAACGTCAGCGACCACGCATCGCCTTGCCACTGCCCAGCGGCGTACACGGTTGCATTTTGGTCCGTTGTGGAGAATGTCCAGACCGTTCGTCCGTCGGCTTTTTCCACCCACCGTGGGGTATAGGCATCCCCATGCGGCATCACCGCAATGCCATCTGTTGGCAGGGCATTGAACACGTCACTGTTTTCTTCAGCAACCGCATCAACGGTTTGCATAAACTCAAGGTGTTCGCGCTGCGCATTATTTACAAGCGCTACCGTCGGCTGCGCAATCGCGCTCAAGCGGGCGATTTCACCCGGATGGTTCATGCCCAACTCGACGACTGCGCTGCGGTGGTGTGAACGCAGGCGCAAGATCGTCAGAGGCAGGCCAATGTCGTTATTGAAGTTACCCGCTGTTGCCAGTGCCGCCTCGCCATGTGCCATCCGCAGGATGGACGCAATCATTTGCGTCACCGTTGTTTTTCCATTGCTACCGGTCACGGCAATCAATGGCACGCGGCATTCATTGCGCCAAAGCTGCGCCCAGTCGCCCAGACCTGTTCGGGTATCTGGAACCTCAACGCCGACCAAGCCGGCTTGGGCAACACCGTGCGACGCGAGAGCGACCTGCACCCCCTGATCGCTCAGCTTCGGTAAAAATGCATGCGCATCGTAATGGTCGCCCGATAAGGCAACAAACAGGTCGCCCGCCATGAGCGTGCGGGTGTCTGAGTGCACGCGGGCATTCGCCGCGTGTGGCCAGTGAGCGGGCTCGCCCACCAACCGGGCATTGGGAAGTTGGGATAAACAAGCGATAGGACCCATGGCCGCACNCATGGCTACACCTGTGGCTATACCTGTGGCTGCACCTTTAGGGGCGGGGTCAGAAAACACGTCACCTGCCCTGGCGCGCAGGGCGCGTAACGCGGCAAGTGCCACCTGTGCATCAGAAAACGGATAACGAACGCCCGCGACTTCTTGATAGGTTTCATGACCCTTTCCAGCGATCAACACCACGTCGGCTGGTCTGGCCTTACTTAGTACAGCGGCAATCGCGACGTCGCGCAGCAGCTGGGTATAGAACGGCTTGGCAAGGGTGTCCACCGTGGCGAGTCCTGCAACCATCGCGTCGAGTATGGCCTGCGGATCCTCGCTACGGGGGTTATCGCTGGTGAGCGTCAGCACATCACTGCCCGCGTAGGCGGCACTCGCCATCTTCGGACGCTTGCCGGCATCACGGTCACCGCCACAGCCTAAGATCACCCATAACTTACCGCCACGCACCTGCGCCGTCCGCTGTAGAGCGGCCAAGGCCTTCTCGACAGCATCCGGGGTATGCGCATAGTCCACATAGACCGCCGACTCGCTTGGGTTTTCATGAACCGCCTCCAAGCGTCCCGGCACACCGGGCAGTGACTGACAGGCGTCCACCGCATCATGCAACGAATAGCCCAAACTGCGTAAGGTTGCGACAACCGCCAATAAATTGTCGACGTTGTATTGGCCCACAACCGACCAATGTGCATCGCAGGTTTCTTGGGCCTCATGCACGCGCACGTGCACACCCTGGGTGGTTTCTTCCGCCTGCGATACATAGATACGCGGCAAGTCTGCTACCGCCGTGCGATCCGAAATCTGTGCAACCGTCCACAGTGCCAATTGCGGATGACTCTGCGCTAAGCGCGCCGCCAGTTCGCGGCCATGCGCGTCGCCTACATTCACGACAGCTGTTTTCAGGTCAGGCCAATCAAACAACTTTTCTTTGGCTTTGGCATAGGTTGCCATATCGCCGTGGTAATCCAAATGGTCTTGGGACAGGTTGGACCAGATAGCGGTTTGAATATGCACGCCGTTTAGTCGGTGCTCTTCAATACCGATACTAGAGGCCTCAATTGCGCAAGCACGCACACCGTCGACATGCATCGCTGATAGGCCTGCTTGCAAACGGACAGGATCTGGCGTCGTGAGTCCCGTGTCCATCAAGGCACTGGGCATCCCCATGCCGAGTGTGCCAGCGATACCGCACGACTGGCCCCGTACCCGCAACGCCTGTGACAACCACCACGCGATGCTTGTTTTTCCGTTGGTTCCCGTGACGGCGATCACCTCCATAGCGGCGCTCGGATCACCATAAAACGTCGCGGCAATAGGACCTGCCATCGCCTTTAGACCACGCACCGCACGCACCCTCGGATCGCTCTGCATCGCGGGCGATAGGCCGCTATCGGCCAAGCCATCGGCCTCCACCAACACGGCCACCGCACCCGCCTTAAAGGCTTGGCCAACATACGCTCTCGCGTCGCTGGCGTAACCTGGCCAAGCGATGAATGCATCGCCCGCCGCCACTTGGCGACTATCGGTACATAGCCGGCGTGCGTTGCACGTGTGCAGCCAGTCGGCGATCGCATGGGGCGTGCTCACAACGACTCCTTCACACCCGTGGCGTTGATATTCGGCTTCACGGTTTGGTCAGGCGTGACGCCCATGATGCGCAAGGTGTTTTGAACCGTTTGACTAAATACCGGCGCGGCCACAATGCCCCCATAGAAGCCGCCTTTTTTCGGCTCGTCTATCACCACACCCACGACGATGCGCGGTGACTCTACTGGGGCAAAACCGACAAAGAATCCACGGTATTTTTTGTTGGAATAGCGCTTTCCCTCGACTTTTCTCGCGGTCCCTGTCTTACCCGCCACGGAGTAGCCAAGGGTTTGCGCACGCGGTGCCGTCCCCTCATCACCTGTCGCGAGCAACAACATGTTGCGTATGTCAGCGGCGACCTTGGAGCTGAAGACGGTCGTTCCTTTGACCGGCTCCATTGTTTTTAAAATCGTCGTGGGAACGATATCGCCGTCGCGCGCGAACACCGTATACGCCCGCGCCAACTGGAACAGCGACGTTGACAGGCCATAGCCGTAACTCATGGTCGCCTTCTCAACCGTGCGCCAGGCGTCGTACCCGCGCAGTCGACCCACTGCGGCACCGGGAAAAACCGTTTCGGGCTTTTGCCCAAAGCCGACATCGGTGTACATCTGCCACATCGCCTTTGCTGGCAGGCCTTCAGAAATTTTGACGGTGCCGACATTACTGGATTTCTGAATAATCTCACTCACCGTCAATGGGCCATGGGGAGATGAATCGCTGATACGGTGTCTACCGACGCTCATGTAGCCGGGTGCGGTTTGATACACCGTGGTGGGAGTAACCAGTCGACGCTGCAGCGCCAGTCCGATGGTGAAGGGCTTCACGGTTGAGCCAGGCTCAAAGGTGTCGGTCATGGACCGGTTACGTAACACCGACCCGGTGCGGGTGCGGCGGTCACTTGGGCTGTAGCTGGGGTAATTGGCCAGCGCAAGCACCTCACCAGTGCGGACGTCAAGCACCACGACGCTGCCGCCGATCGCATCGTGCTTGTCAACGGCTGCGCGCAGTTGGTCGTAGGCAAGAAACTGAACTTTGCTATCGATAGACAGTTGAATGTCTTCGCCATTAACTGGCTGCACAATATCGCGCAGGTCCTCGATGATGGAACCCATGCGGTCTTTGAGCACACGACGTGAACCGGGGTGTCCCGTGAGTGCGCCGTTAAACGCCAACTCAGCACCGTCTATGCCCTTGTCCTCGATATTGGTGAAGCCGACCACATGGGCCGCCGCCTCGCCCTCGGGGTACTCACGCTTGTACTCCTTGGTATCCGAAACGCCTTTGATACCGAGCGCCTTGATCTTGTTGCGTATCTCTGGGCTACCTGACGCTTCAGGTAGACGAAGCCATCACTGGACCGCGCTATGCGCTTGTCCAAAGCCGATTTCGGCATGTCAAGCAAGTTGGCCAACGCACCTAAAGCGGGGTGTTTTGCATCCGCACCATCCGCCCAAATACCGTATGCGGCGACACTACTGGCAAGAATGAGACCGTTGCGATCCAAAATGCGTCCCCGACTTGGCGGTAACTCAATGTTTCTCGCAAACCGCGCCTCGCCTTGGCGCTGAAAGAAATCGTTGTCTAGCACCTGCACGTAGACGGCACGGCCCGCAAGACCTAGAAATGCCGCAGCCAACACCGCCAAAATAAAGCGGCTACGCCAAACCGGCGTGCGCGATGCGAGCAAGGGGCTCGCACTGTAGGCGATGCTGCGTCGCTTCACTGCGTGTCCCCGCTTGGCTGGCTCACGTAAGCCGTGATGGAGGGATCCGGTGTACGCATCTTCAGACGATTAACCGCAATGGATTGCACGCGCGATGGGCTGACCTCGGCTCGCCGCTGCACACGCAATTGCTCGTAATCCACCATTAGCTGACGGGCACGCGCGCTCTGCTGGTCAACTGCGGTGTAGAGGCGTCGCGAGTCGTATTGGGTATTGATCACCACCACGGACGTCGCCAAGATAGCGAGGATCAATGCCACGTTGATACGAATCATAGGGGTGTCTCCGTCCGCTCCGCTACACGCATCACTGCACTGCGGGACCGCGGGTTATGCGACACCTCTTCCGCACTCGCCTTGACACGCCCCAACGCTTTCAAGCGCAATGGTGTTGACGGTGCAAAGAGTGCACGACGATCGACGACCTCCCGGGAATGGCCGGCGATAAACTGCTTGACGATGCGATCTTCCAACGAATGAAAGCTGATAACGACCAAGCGTCCACCCGGACGCAACAGACGCAAACTCGCGCTCAGCGCCTGCTGTAGCTCCTCAAGCTCGGCGTTGATGAAAATCCGAAAAGCCTGAAATGTCCGCGTTGCAGGGTCCTTGCCCGGCTCGCGGGTTTTGACCGCGCTAGCCACGACTTGGGCCAGTTCAAGGGTGGTTCGAATAACGCCCCGTTCCTGTCGGCGACGATCAATCGCCTTTGAAATCTGTACAGCAAACCGTTCTTCGCCATAGTCACGAATCACCTCCGCAATGGATTCAGGGGTTGCGTCTACCAACCACTGCGCCACACTCTGGCCACGTGTGGTGTCCATGCGCATGTCGAGTGGTCCGTCATGACGGAAAGAAAAGCCGCGTGTCGGGTCATCGATTTGAGGTGAGCTCACGCCCAAGTCCATCAACAAACCATCCACACTGGCTTCAGGTAAATCAGAAATGGTNTGGAATGCTTGATGGCGTATCGCGAAACGCGAATCACGCCACGTTTGCGCGAATGCCACGGCTTCCAGGTCGCGGTCGACGCCNAGCAGGTGTCCATCGGGGCCAAGACGTNGCAATATCAGCGCGGCATGNCCACCGCGGCCAAAGGTGCCGTCAATGTACGTACCGCTCGGCTTTATAGACAGTGCATCAACGGCCTCATTCAGTAGCACCGTGTCATGTGTCCAAGTGGTCGTTGTGGTGGTCGCGCTCACTTCGTGACCCTCAAAAAGAGAAATCCTTGAACACATCAGGCATCTCGCCCTTCATGGCATCCGCCTCATGCGCCGCGTAGGTCTGCGCGTCCCACAGCTCGAAGTAGCTGCCCATGCCCAACAAAATCACCGACTTATTGATACCCGCCGCATCACGCAGCTCTGGCGAGATCAGGGCGCGGGATGTGCCGTCCAATTCAACGTCGGAGGCGTTACCTAGGAAAATACGCTTCCACCACTGTGCCTGCATGGGTAACGCAGCGATGCGTGATCGAAATACCTCCCACTCGGGTCGGGGAAAAAGCATGAGGCATCCATGCGGATGCTTGGTAATCGTCAGGCAACCTTGCGCACTCGCCTGTAGCACGTCGCGATACCGCGTCGGCATAGACAGCCGCCCCTTGGCATCGAGGTTGATTGATGAAGCACCCTGAAACACAGTCAATAATTCCTAAAAAACACTTTTCACCACTTAATTGCACTTTTTCACACTTTATCAGGAAAAGCGGGCAACACAAGCGTCTTATGTGTTTTTTTTCAATGGAATCAATGACTTAGGATGTCTTCTGCATTAATAATTAGAAAAAAATATTCAAAATAATGAACAACTTACCGATGGCTATGAAAGTGACTTGTCAGGAGATACAGAGGAAATCGCACGAGGAAAAATCACGATTTGCGTAGGCAATATGAGACTTTAGAGGCCCACACACCCGCTCAGTCGCAAAAAAGGCCGCGAATGCGGCCTTATGCACACGTATCCACTGCGCGCCTTAATCACCGTAGAGCTTTTGCTTCAACTCACGGCGCTGTTGCGCTTCTAGAGACAAGCTCGCCGTCGGCCTTGCCAACAAACGACCCACGCCAATCGGCTCACCAGTCTCATCACAAAACCCATAATCTCCGCTGTCGATAGCCAGAATCGATTGCTGGATTTTCTTTAAGAGTTTGCGTTCGCGGTCACGGGTACGCAACTCCAACGCGTGCTCTTCCTCAATCGTGGCACGGTCAGCGGGGTCGGGTACGACCGATGAATCTTCACGCAGGTTCTCTGTTGTTTGGCCAGCATTGGCCAAAATGTCATCTTTTAGTTGGACGAGTCGCGCTCGGAAAAACGCCAATTGGACGTCGTTCATGTACTCGGCGTCGGACATCGCTAACAAATCGGCGTCGGTTAAGTCGAGCAGTTCTTTGGTCTTCCAATTATTCGCTCGCTTGGGATCTTTTCTGATGGGTGCGGGAACGGTAACAGTCATAACAGGGGTGTTGTCTTGAATAAATGTGGCTTTGGCTGCATCCGGTGCATGTGAAGGCGCCATTTCGGCGTCACTCATACTCGGCGCAATCGGTTTACTGTTTGCACGCTTNCGCCCAGGCTTCTTAGGCTCCTCTTTGGGCGTCGCAGCGGGTTTTGCGGGTGGCGCCACCTTTTTTGTGGCGACTTTCGCGACGGGCTTAGGTGAGGCTTTCGGGGCTATCGCTGTCTTAACGGGCGTTTTGCTCGCGGTCGGCTTGGCGCCCTTCGCGGGTTTTGCGGGTTTCGCAGACACGGCGGGCTTGGTTGCCGCCTTGGCCGCCACCTTCGTCACGGTCTTTGCCGTCGGCTTTGTCTTTGGAGCGGTCTTTCCGGCGGCTTTTGCAGGCGCTTTTGTTGTTGCCTTAGTTGTTGCCTTAGTTGGTGCTTTTGCAGTTGCTTTTGCAGTTGCTTTT